>Ga0123355_10019373_pt1 | contig 10835 bp, 5 predicted proteins | sample TergutEmb28metaG_3_FD_89872 | JGI IMG/M metagenome (GOLD analysis project Ga0123355, IMG submission 89872) | Embiratermes neotenicus P1 segment gut microbial communities from Petit-Saut dam, French Guiana - Emb289 P1 | ecosystem: Host-associated > Arthropoda: Insects > Digestive system > Gut ...
GCAGGCGTATGGGTATGGGTGGCATGGGCCGCGCACCAAGAGTACCGCGCCAGCCCGTATCCCGCCCATCCACACCACGCGTTGGCGGCGGCGGTTACACCAAAGGCGGCGGTATTGGGAGGCTCGGCGGTGGCGGGTTAGGCGGCACACGCCCGGGCGGTCTTGGCGGCGGTATGCGCCCCGGTGGCGGCCCACGCGTTGGCGGCGGCGGATTTACGCGCGGCGGTGGCATTGGCAGACGATAAATTATATTGTATATTAACCCTCGGCTTTCGTCGGGGGTTTTTGTGCTTAACAACTCATTTTCATAATTAAAATAACCGATTATGATTCACAAAAGGAAAATATGGATATAGTAAAACAACTTAATTCTTTTATGCTAAACACAAAACTAAGGTTGGAATACGCTATTTGCGGGGGGCATGCGATCGACTTATTTGTCGGTACCAAAACGCGCCCGCACAAAGATTTAGATGTTACACTTTATTGGGATGATAGGGATAAAATAATCCAACATATGCTTGATAGCGGCTGGGATGTTTATGAACCCTGCGGAACCCCATATTTACATAAAATAACCGATACCTCCAACCAAAAGCGCGTAAGGTCTAATATATGGTGCCTTAAACCCACAAACCGGCACTACGAGTTTACCGAGCATGAAAAGAACATGTACGCCGCCGAATTTGATAACTCTGAGCAAGCAGAATTAGATTATATAGAGTTTTTGTTTAACATGAGAAGTAATGGATACTTCCTGTATTCACGCAACCATGAAATTAAAATCGACCTCACTGAGGCTATATATCATGCCGATAATATCCCTTACCTCGCTCCCGAAATTGTGTTACTATATAAATCGACGGCGGCTGATGATCCTGATTACCAACTTGATTTTAACAATGCTGTTGAAAAAATGAATTCTAGGCAATTGATATGGTTAAAGGATTCACTAAAAATTATGTTTCCAGATGAACATATATGGCTTGATAAATTGGATAGATTTTTAAGTAACTTATGATACGGCTGAGGATTTGTTCGATGAGGAACCAAAAGACATACACATGGATTTAAATTTATATAAATTAAGAAGGGATGAAAAAATGAAAAAATTATCGCTAGCCGCGCTTTTTTTGGCGGCATTAATGCTTGTGGGTTGCGTAACCCATATGAGCTACACCAAAACCCCAGATGACGCTGTAGACACCTGTGCCTTATGGCGCGCTGAGATTTGGGCGGAACACGTCGCGCGCGAAACAAACGTACAGCGCCGTATTTTAGAAATGCGTGGTAACACGATGGCCTTTGGCGGCGTATCCATGCGCTATGTTTACTTCGTAATCGGCGAACCGGGCGAAAACGGATTTCCCCTGTTTATCGCCATGCACGGCGGCGGCGGCGTCCCCGCCGCGACGAACGACAGCCAATGGGTTGCCATGCAGACTTATTACCAATTCAGCGTGCCCTACGGAATTTATGTCGCCGTTAGGGGTGTGCGGGATACGTGGAACACCCATTTCAACGACGAGAGCTTCCCCCTATACGACCGTTTGATAGAAAACATGATTCTCTTCAGAAACGTCGATCCTAACCGCGTGTACCTCATGGGTTACTCCGCGGGTGGAGACGGCGTTTACGGCATTGCACCGCGCATGGCGGATAGATTTGCCGCCGTACACATGTCTGCAGGGCACCACAATTGGGTAAACCCTATAAATCTAATGAACACGCCAATAACCCTCCAAATGGGTGAGAACGACACGGCATTTAACCGCCATTTAGAGACAGCTCGTTTCGGCCAATCCCTCGCCGCCCTCGCAAACGCACACCCCGGCAGGTACATGCACACAGTACTTATGCACCAAGGCCGTGGCCACGCCATTGTAGATAACGATATGGGCAGAACCCTCCAAACCGTTTTCGCCGACAGCGAGGCATGGCTTATGTACCGCGAAGGCGAAACTGACGAAACACCCGAAACCGTGCAGATTAATGCAAACGCGGTAGACTTTCTCACACCGCACACGCGTGACCCGCTGCCGACAGAGCTTGCGTGGGATCTATCCACGCGCGCCAACCGACGCTCCGTCGAATCGTTCTTTTGGTTACGTGCCGGGTTTGACGTAGGCGGCGGAACAATTTTTGCATCATACGACAGAGCGTCAAACGCGATTACCGTAGATACCTTGGACATTAACGGCGAGTTTTACGTTTTACTTAATAGCCTTATGGTAGACTTCTCCCAGCCGGTTACGATAATTGTTGACGGTGCGGCAACAACACACAACCTAACACCAGACGAGGACATAGTACGCCTCACAACGCGCGAGCGCGGCGACCCGAACTTTCAGTTCTCAGCAATGGTACGCATAGCACAGTAACTATTTCACACATTGGACATACACCCTGCGTATAATGCTTTATAGCATTTTCGCGGGGTGTTTTCTATGGGTAACTTTGGCGGGTTTGTAAACTTTGATACGGACTTTACACTAAAACTATCCGAAATTACAGGAAAGCTCTGGGAAATGTCCACTTTACTTGGTAAGGGAGTCGATTTTGGCATCGATATCTGCGAAAAGAATGCCGCCTTTGCCCAAAACTCCCTAACACCCCTTCATGGACAGGATTATTGTTTTGGCCAAGACGGCAATAAGGTTTATATATTCTGCAGTAACTATGCTAACGATTTTCCGCTTAGCGGCGCGTTATACCTATCCGAAGCAAACAAGCTATATCTATTCCGCAAACCGGGCGGCAACGCGCTATATTACGGCACATGCCGCGACGGCTGGCTGGGGAGCGCATTTTCGTCGTCCCTGTCCGCCATCAGCCACTTCTGCGGTAGTTTTAACGAATTAAAACCTCAGGAAACGCTTATTTTCAAAAACAACATATCGTAAACGAATAACTTGTTACAGCCTGTAGTAAAGGCGCGCATTGCGCGTCCGCGTTACTCCCGCACCTGCAAAAGCTCCAGCGGCATCTTACGGGTGATAGAAATAGCCGACCCGACCGCGCCAAGGCTTGCTCCAAGCAAATACAAAGCCGCACATAGAAGCGTATTCAGTTCCCAAATAATAGCAATATCCCCAACCACTAACGCAAGCACAGCAAGGCCTATAACTAAGCCACCCATGCACAGCAAAACCTGCTCAACGCACAGCACGGTGCGCGATTTTACCTTCGGCGAGCCAAGCACCCGCATTATCGCGGCATTTTTAGCGTTTTGGAACATTATTATCGTGGCCAAGCCGGTGCCTATAACGGCGGACAGCACGATTGTAACCGGGTACAGTACCGCCATCATCCTGTTCATTTGCTCCAACGGCCCAACGACGGCCATCAACTCCGTGTCGTGGATAACCGCTCTCATGGGCGTACGCAGGTACATATAATCCGTAATCGGCCTACGCGTAATTTCGTCTAGTTGTTCTTGAAGCACATAAAGCTCGCGGTTTCTAGCCGGGTCGATAGTTGCGCGTACGGATGAGAAAAAAGGAAGGTGCGGTTCACCAACGTCTCTGAAAATGCGCTGATGCCTGCTCTCCATAACGCCTACGGCCAGCAGGATCGGATCAAACCCCGTCACGTCACTGTCGGTATCACCGCAATAATATATACCACGCACAACACCGATGCTGCTCATATACCGGCCGCCGCTAATCTCCGTCCTTTCCATTTCAAGCCTTACCAATTCGGCAAGGTATACCTCAACGAACTGAATTTCATCACCCAGGCCAACGCCAAGCTCCAAGGCCATAGACAGAGGGATGACGACAGGTACACGGCGGAATGTTGCCGGCGGCTGCCGTACACCAAAGTGATTAAGCCCAAATGTCTGGCGGAATATGCTTTCATCAAATCCTTCTTCCCACTCCACAGCAATATTTTCGCCAAAGTTATCAAAAAACTCTTGGCCATCACGTATGCCAAGCATTCGCATAGACATTAATTCATCAATAAGCCAATCAGCCGTGCGCTGTACATCCCCAAATGTTTCCAAAAGAGCCCAGTATTCTTGTTCACTTATTAACCAAGCGTCTTCAAGCATGGTAAATACATCTTCTATTTCTTCCATAACCATCGTTATTTCTTCGCCTGTCATATCTTCCGTAATAAACCTACCCATGGAATCCCCACGGAACACAATGGTCCCATCAGGAACTCTGTGTATATCGCCGTTAAACATCGCTTCAACGATAGGATTATTCCATGTTGTGGTTATTTCAGATACACGAAAAATATCCGGTAAGAGCGGATCAACGCCCCACTGCGATGAGGTATTCCACGTCGGCAGGCCCAGATCCGCAAGGCGTGCAGGCGTAGACACGACGCTAAGGCTGACTTGCTCCTGGCTCATTTCAACAAACACATCGGTTAGGAACGAACCGTTCATCCTCGTCATAGTCGTTAATCTCTGAGCAACTTCGTTTGAGATGAAGTTCTCCGTTTCTTGCCCTAACATAATAAAATCTTGCGACAAACCACCAATTTGCATCGGACTGTTTACTGCATACTGCCAAAGTACCGCTTCACTCTCATCTGCCTGCATAATCTCTACGATAATGATAGTATTATCGAATAAATACTCGACCTCTTGCGTATTACGCTCAATTGTTACATACATCCAACCCAGCGCGATGACGAAGGCCGCCGCAAGTACAATCGTAAGCGCGGATTTTACCGACGAGCGGCGCATATGGCGCAAGATAAACAACCAGGATGACCTGCGTACGTTCCTTCTTGCATTGGGCGGTATAACGATTGGCGGGCCAAGGTCAAACATGTCTGGAATAGCAAGTACTTCCCCGCTTTCAATCTTTCTCTTTGCTTTTTTAATACGGACTGCGTTGCCTTGAATTAACTCCAGTACTGGTTTACGCGTAACCAGCACCGCGCCTACTGCGGCGATAACTACCACAAACAAAAGCACCGCAACGCACATAACGAATAACCATCCGATTGCCAGCTGGCTTACGGCCTCAGCCCCTTCGGGCATGCTAACTGCCGCTAAGTTCTCCGCCGCCTGGCGCATAGCCATATTAAACGACCCGGCACCACCCGCAAAAATCGCCAACGCGCTTAGTGTGCAGATAGCCAGTACGGACTGGCCGATAACCGTTTTCCTAGGCGATCCAAGCGCGCGAAGTACCGCAAAATTACGCTTTTGGTTACGCATGAAGATAAATACGGAGAAAAGCAGAGCCATTACAAGCACGGCGGAGAATATAAGCGCGTTGTACATAGACGATTGCCGCACGGGTTGTACACTGTTCCAAAACAGGTCCGCGTCGTTCTCCATAAAGAATACCGCCGCTCCAAGAGTCGCCAGCACATCAGCATTTTCCGCAAGGAAAACCTCCTCATCCCGCGCATTTGCTAGGATGAAGGAAATCATGTATAGCTGCCCAAAACCGTCAGGTAAAATTGAAAGCGGGACGTAAATATGGCTGGCCTCACTCTGCGGGCCTTGAAACAGGCCTACTACCTCAACCTCCAACGTGTAAACGGCATAATCCATCCAACCCGGGTCATGCTCCATAAACACCGCGCCGTGAACGTACGGGTTGTTGAGATGACGCATATCCAAACGAAGCACGTCGCCGACGGATATGCCCCTCGTATTGGCAAATACGGAGTGGATAACCGCCGTATGAGTCTGGAGGTTGTAATCGTCATAAGTAATAGCGCGGCCGCCGGTTATAACCTTAGCCGGGTGGCTGCCCATCATCGTCGGCAGTGCCGTCATGTCGCGCGTGCCTATTACGCCGAAGGATTCCTGGTTTTGGCGTATTGCCCTCAGGTACGGCTCGATATCGGCAAGACCGAGCGCGGCAAAATCCACCGGCTCCCCGGCCTCCGTGTCCAGCATAACGTACCATATCTCCTCGCCGCCAAGGCCTTGGTTTATCGGTGACGCCAACCTATCCGAATTAAGGCGCATAACGAATATCGCGTTAAAATCCCCTCGAAGCATTATCCTGTCACCGGGCGTAAGGTTACGTATAAACTCTGCCTGTTCGCTGCCCGGACCCCAAGGGAAAACAAACCCCTGCACCCTGCCCGCCCAAATGTTGTCAACGTATCCGGCGATAACATCTTCTATCCTTACCCGTATATAATACCTGCTAAAACCCGAAGAAAGAGTAAATAATGTCGCCTCAACTACCTCACCGGCAACGATAAACTCGCCGAACGGCGACGCCGCCATGCGTGGGTTAAACCAATTATGTATGCGCACGCCGTCATCCCGGAAGTCCAATTGACCGCCGAAGGACATATTAAACACGCCGGGTATGGTCGTTGATACGATGCGGCTATTGTCTATAAACTCAACAAACCCGCTGTTTGACACGATGTACGCGGCGGTTATCAGGTTTTCCGCGGCGTAACCGTCGATCAAGGCCTCAACCCCATCCATCGGAGTAATTACGCCTACGGAACGATAGAACGCGCCGATACGCTCCGTCTCACGCACGACGATTATGTATTCGGTCGCCTGCAGCACAAACGCAAACGATATCGCGGTTATCAGCGCGAATAAGAAAAATGAACGTATTGGCTGGCGTAATGTGGACTTCGAAAAGATGTTTTTCATGTTACACCTACTTCCTATAATTATAACAAAATTACTTGAGCTCAGCGCCGTCATTAGACTTGTAGCGAAATATTTGAACTCCGCACCGTCATTGCGGGCTAGTGGGAGTTAAAGCACGTCTTTTCCGCTTTTACTCCCACTTGACCCGCAATCTCTAAGCTATGTATTACTCTCTAACCTGCAAAAGTTCTAGCGGCATTTTGGACGTTATAGATACCGACGCCGCAAACGCCCCAAGCGTTGCGCCAAATAGATACAATGCGGCGCAAATAAGGGACATGCCGTTCCACATCGCTGCCACATCACCTACAATGACGGCAAGGACGCTAAACCCCAATATAATCCCACCAAAGCATAATAGCAATTGTTCCGCGCATAACATCATCCTCGACTTCTGCTTAGGTGCGCCAAGCACCCTCATAATCGCGGCATTTTTTGCGTTTTGCAGCATTATGATCATCGCCAAACCCGTACCCACCAAAGCTGACAGCACGATCGTTATGGGATAAAGAACCTCCATAATTCGTAAACCCTGCTCCAAAGGCGTTATAACTGTGCGTAACTCAACATCCTGCACCACGCCGCGGTACGACGTACGCATAAAGGCCACCGCATTCTGATTCCGTGCGGTATTTTGCACAAATTGATGAAATGCTTGCCCCGTTATTATTTCTCTGTTATATACAGGGTTTATAAATGCGCGTATACGTGAGTAGAACACGGGGTTTAACAGCCCTGCCGCATTGTCCAGCACACGCATGTGGCGGTGGTTCATAATCGCGATTGGGATTATTATTGGGTCATCAAGCGTCAATGCACCTGCCGTCTCGTAATGGAAGTACCAACCCGCAACGATAAGCCTGCTGGATACGTTATACGATCCGCCCTCATCATACGTCGACAGCGCGTTATCCATATTCCTAACGTTTATAAGCCGTACCGCGTTCCTGTCTAAATATCTTTCTATAAGAACGATCTCTTCGCCGAGGCCAACTCCAAGCTCCTCCGCCAAATGGCGAGGTATTAGAACGGGGTACGGGCGGTTGTGCCACTCCACTTGCACATATACCATACCAAAAATACCCTCGTCAAAACCTTCCGCAAACTCAATCTCAACGCCAACGGCAAAATCATCAAAAAACGGCTCGACCATGTTTACGCCTATCATACGTACTGGCATAAGCCCCTGCTTAAAATCCCAATCCGTATGGAAGAACCGTATATTAAAATGCGACATATAGTTGTGCCGTGGACTGGCCGCGAAATTTACAAGCCCGGCCGAAGCCACTTGCCTGGCCGTGGCAACGGCAGAGAAGTACACCTGCTCCTGCCGCATTTCAAGGTAAATATGCGATACATACGGACGTGATGGCAATGGGTGTGTACGCAATCGCTGTGCCATTTCGTCAGATATCACGTTTTCCGTAATGTCACCTATAACAAGTTGGGAATCACCGGGTGTATATTGCCAAAACACCATTTCATCTGGGTCGGCCATAAAAATTTCCGCCGTAACCTCCGTATTATTGAACAGCCAGTCTATCTCCTCTGTGTTCCACCCTATCGCCGCGTTTATCCAACCAAGAGCAATAACAAAAGACGCCGCAATAACAACGGTTAATGCCGATTTAAACGACGAGCGGCGCATATGGCGGAAAACGTACAGCCACTCCGCTCTGCGGATATTCTTTTTCGCGCTTGTGCCTGGCAAAACAGGCGGTCCAAGGTCAAGAGTTATGGGTATATCCATTGGTGTACCGGAATCAGCAACCGTCGTTATTTTAATCGTCTTGGGTTTTTTAACTTTGGTTAGGTTTCCTTGTAGTAGCACTAAAACCGGCTTTCTAACAACAAACATTGAACCGAACGTCGCAAATGCAAGCATCGTTAATATGATTGCCATCCCCATACCTAAAAGCCAAATAATGGATAGGTCTGTCGCCGCCTCCGCGCCTGCAGGTAAGTTTACTAAATCCAATGTCTCCGCAGCCTGGTTAAGTGCGTAACCGAAGGACAGTGTACCGCCGCCAAAGACGGAAACAAACCCAAGCAGGCAAACGGCAAGCACCGCATTTACCACAACTTTAACTTTTGGCATACCAAGAGCGCGCAGGATCGCAAAGTCGCGCTTCTTGCTTCTAATATAGATAAATATAGACAAAACAAGCGACAATACCAAAACCATACCGAAAATAAGCGTATTTAACATAGAATTTTGGCGTATAGGCATTACCGCCGCCCAAAACACTCCGGCCTCGCTGTCGAGAAAAGTTATTCTCATACCAAACTCCGCCATGGCTTCATTATATCGTGCTAAAAATGCCTCTTCGTATGCCGCGCTGTTAAGTACAATCGACATCGTATCTATACGGCCGAAATGCGCCGGCACAATGGACGCAGGCACGAAGAAATTGTTAGAATCTCCATCCAAACTGTTAAAGATGCCGACTATTTCCACCTCCAACTCAAACGTCTCCGCGTCCTCCCAATTGGGGTCGTAATCAAGGAAAACCGCACCGTGGGTGTGTGGGTTTTCTATATCGCGAAGCGTTATGGCAATAATATCGCCTATTTCATATCCTCGCGTGGCGGCAAAAACCTGGCTGACAAGGACAACATGGTTGCGGGCTTCATAGTCGTTACGGTCAATCATGCGGCCAAAAGGAGCAATTGTAGTTATAAAATAACGTTCAACTTGTTCTAGTGACGTAAATCTGCTCGGAACATCGTCCATATCAACGCCGGGTCTAAGTTCCGCATTTCTAAATTCTGCAAGCATCAATCTCCCCTGCGTAACCGCGGCCATCGCCGTCATATCTACAGTTAGAACGACGCCGACGGATTCCTGGTTTTGCCGCACAGTCCTAATATACCGCTCTATATCTCCAAGTCCGAGTTCTCCAAAGTCCACGGACGCACCCGGTTCATCAGGTAACCTAAGCGCCCAAACCCACTCGTCTGGATGCACGAACCTCTGCCCTCGCCAGCCTGCATTAAGCGGCTGGATCCATCTATCTGAAAACAGGTTTAACCCGGCAACGCTATTAAAATCGCCGCGTACAAGCCACCGCTCACCCACCTGTATATCATGCACAAACGCGCCGCGCGGGTCACCTGCACGCAAAGGCACAACAAGTCCCTGTGCTTTGCCATATTCTACATGTATCCATTCAGGATATCCGGTAATTACATAATCTATCGCAATGCGTATGTAATAAAAATCCCTAAGGGCCGGGCCTGCACTCAGCACCGTACCCGCAAACAGCATGTCACCAAACTGCGACGGGCTTTGCTGGGCTATATACCAGCGGATAGACCGCCCTTCGCCGCCCCACATACCGCCTCCGATGGACATATTAAACTCGCCCGGTATAGTGCCTGACACCATCCTATTTCCGTCTATAAAATCAATATACCCGCTATCCGCGATAACGGACACAATTTCGTTCATAGTTATACGCCGAAGTCCTTCCATCGCAAAGTCCGTGCCGTGCCGCACTTGCACGATTTCACCGTTCTCGTTACGAGCTGGCACAAACCAAGCGTGCAGAGGCTCTATAACGGCGATAGAACGGTAAAAGCCGCCAAGCCGCTCCGTCTCCCGCATTATCACGGCAAACTCTGTAGCTCGCGCAACAAACGCAAAGGATATAACCCCCATTAAAAGCAATAGAAGAAAGGATTGTACTGGTTGCCGTAATGTCGATTTAAGAAAAGTGTTTTTACGCATATAGCCCTCCATTTGTATTTGATTTTTAGTATAACAGAAAAACCATTACAAGTAAAGAAATGTCATCATTTTCTAGCAAATAGACGTATTTTTATACATAAATACGCAAACCCTAAGCAGTAAAGGAGGTATTTTATATGATTTCATCAAAAACAAATAATATAATAAAATTATCAATGATTATTTTGGCAATATTATCCATACTACCTGGTTGTCGCGCCGCAAACAGCATAACCCGCATCATTATAGACGAGGGTGAAACGGATCGCATGGAACTTGCGTATAAATACGAAAGCGGCCGTTGCAGTGAAGACGAGCTTGAAAGATATATAGGCACAATGCCGGAAGTTGAGTCTGCGTATGTATCTATGGCTGGTAGCACTGCGATAATTAACCTATCTTTAAACGATAAATTTACCGATGACAAGATTCTGCAGATAAAGGAAACCGTCACCGAAAGCGTTGCCGCGTTAAGTAACGCTCCGCCCCATGTCGTCGTCAATA
>Ga0123355_10019374_pt1 | contig 10834 bp, 9 predicted proteins | sample TergutEmb28metaG_3_FD_89872 | JGI IMG/M metagenome (GOLD analysis project Ga0123355, IMG submission 89872) | Embiratermes neotenicus P1 segment gut microbial communities from Petit-Saut dam, French Guiana - Emb289 P1 | ecosystem: Host-associated > Arthropoda: Insects > Digestive system > Gut ...
AGCTGCACCAGTATTATGAACTGTACCGGAGGCAGCGGTTACAGTTTTTAGTACTCTTGATGATGGGTGCTGTGACACCCGAAACATGTAGAGTAGCTTTGCAGTAAATAAAAATATCTGAATACTGTTGCATCTAGTTGGATTTTTATTCACATTGAATTGCGATGCACGGAAACATGAGCTCAAAAAAATACGACACTGTGTAAATACGCTGCCTGACTACACAAGAGTTTGTACAAACAGCGAACAGAATGGGTACAGCCTTAACGGCGTGGAAAAAATTGCATTATTTGCGTCGTATGACACGTTAAAGCTAAAAATGCCAAACTAAAAAATAAACAAGTTCCATGATGTCCGTTATTGCACTGAGATGAGAAGGTGCTGTATACTTGCCACAAACCTCTGCGTCTTTCAGCACTCGCTACATTTCTCCTTATTTTAACATCAAACATTTTTTTCACTATCGAGATTCTGTAAGCGAATCCTGCCGGAGGCATGTCTGTTGTTAGTGTTGTGTGATGTCAGATAGAGGTCTCTGCGTCGGGCTGGTCACTCGTCCAGAGGAGTCCTACCGAGTTTGGTGTGTCTGAGTGTGATCTTGAAGCCTCGAAATGAGAAGGCCCTGCCCCACTAGGAGGCCCTTTGCGCCACAAAAAATGGATTTCACTAAAGAAATTTGAAATTAAGAAACTGTTATGAAATCTCAATCAGCTTGAGCGCGAACAGTGAAGAGTTCAAAAAGACGAAGAAAATAACGAATTTCTTACCTTAAGTTCCGTCGTTATTTCAAATGAACTTAAAAATTATTAGCAGGTTGTGTATCTGTAACTGATATATAATTATTAAACACAGTAAATGTCATTTATGTCTCTTGAATATATGAAGCAATTTACTGTAACAAATTTAAATAGCTTTTCAATTAGCCCCCCTGCCAAGCGGTCACGTGTTACCAGCCCCTTTAAAGTCCACTTCTAAATACCCGAACCTCTTGCTGCGGCCCTTTAAAACTCCCAAGTTCCCAAACCACACATTCACGTATTGCGTATGACTGCCACAACATACGGCCATTATTTCCGTAGAAAGCATTAACTGGCTGGTCTTTCTGAAGAAGACGGTCCCTTCTCTTTGTGCCATGAATATTTATACAAAATTGAAATGGATTTGCGTCTTGAACTGTACGAGCGAGACTCTGAAACATTATGCTTTAGAAGACAGGGAACAGAGTTAAGCAACACTAAACGATGTGTCGATTATCGAACGTAAGACACTTGTTTGTCCCGCAGTAAGAGACCCCTGCACAGTGATACTACGATATTTTCCCTTTACTTCAATGTTTGATGTTTATCTCGTCATGAGATACGGAATTTATGTCATTTGCTTCGTAGTACCGAGACATGCAAAGCTACATATGTACATTACCGCTAGCAATCAATACAATTACGTCACATGTTGAACCCAGTTCTTGAGCCTAACAGTATTGGTCCCCTCGTATCCTTTCCCGTTGCCATAAACCGACCCCGCACAGCACTGCACAACGTCTGGCGTTATGACATCCACTTGATCGATTGGATATTACGCCCTCATATATATACTGCCTGCTTAAGGGTCGATATTTCACACGTGGATGTCATGTGGTTTTTTCCCTAATGAATACGCGTACTGAATCCGTGTGTTTTCATGTTACAACAGTCTGCCTTACAGCGCATAAGAAGACATCGAAATTATATTCAGCCCCACAAAACCTGATATCCAGGAAGATATTCTTGTTTGCAAGTTCGAAGGCCTCACTTGCTTCACTTGGTAACAGTGGTATAAAAATATCCGGCCCCACAATTTGTACACAGAATCCAAAGAAGAAGCTTTGTAAAAGAATAGGCTACATAAAATCATTGGCGCGGATTAAAATACACAAAAATCATAGAAGAATTTTAGTACGAACCTGTCTACAATAAAGAGGACCTAATATAATAAAAGTCTTTACATTCTTTCATATTCGTTAGGTTCTATTTTTTTTATCAATGCATATATGGTTGTATTTCTGTTTAATACTGCAATCTATGTATTTTTGTTGTTATGTCTATGTAATCTTATTTTTGTTCATATATCTTCATCGTGCCAGCTGGCACTCTTCGGCTAACCTTACTGTGGATTTTCCGTGCTTTTTCCTCAGTTGTAAAGCAAATGCCAGGGTAAAACCCGCAAAGACGGGGCACTGACCTCACTCTTCCAAAATGTTTGTGTTGTTCTGTGTATTGTTTATTTTGTGTCGTTCTGTGTAAATGTGTACTGTACTGCTGCTACCGGGTGGCTACCAAATTGCAGTTAACAAATATGTAATATATATATATATATATATAGGTCTTATACTTCTTTATTTTATATTCTATGGTCTAGCATTACAAATAATAGCGACTAAAACAGGGGCCTCTTAGATTTTCATGGTGAGATTTTTTATTGACATATCTGAGGATGGCCTAAGTACGGGCCGACATATGTAGCACCTACGTAAAGGCAAGGGTTTCAATCAAAATAAATCCGTGTTGTGTTAGAATGAATAATAGTAGTTTATTTAGTAATAAACAGTAAACCCAATAGGATGGCTTCCTTAAATATTAAAAAATAGTATCTTAAATAGAAGACGAGTGCATAGGACTGAAGGAATGATATTTACAGGGTGAAACCATAACACTCAGAGGAAAACCATAGCACTCAGAGGAAAACCATAGCACTCAGAGGAAAACCATAGCACACAGAGGAAAACCATAGCACTCAGAGGAAAACGAGCCCTACTGCCGCTCTGTCCACCACAAACTTCACGTGGAATGACCTGAGATCGAGCCCGGGTCTACGCTGTGAGAGGTCGGCGACTAGCCGCCTGAGTCATGGTACGGCCCTGACTGTCACTTTCTGAAGAAGGACCTAAAAGCAGTCATCCTTGTGTAGTTCTAATACAGACTGTGTAACGCATATTGCTAGTCCGTTGCTAGGACAAGATTATACTGTGGAACTTGGATTAACGCTTACTGAGCCATACAACAATATATCAGAGAAACGACGGTGGAAGTTGGAAGCATGCAACAATGTAGAGCACCTCAAATAAAAGATTTTGAGGAAAATGAGGAGGACCAACTTGACATTTTGAAATAGAATTCTAATATAACAAACGTTTAAGGACTGAGTTTCTGCCTCACACTAAACCCTAACGATATTCATTTAGAAAACCAAAACGTTAATGTTGTAAATGTAAGGAAGAAACATGTTTCTTGTGATAATCAGAGGAATTACTCATATATTCTGAGAGGAAAAATTAAATACTTTCAATGTGAATAAAAATCCAACAGATGCAACAGTATGCAGATATTTATTCACTGCAAAACTACTCGACATGTTTCGGGTGTCACAGCACCCTTCATCATGAGTATTAAAAACTGTAACCGCAGCCTCCCGTACAGGTCATACTACTTGTACCGCTACTCCCCTCCAGCGTGGTCTGATCGGGACGGAGCCAATCAGTTTACTTATGTAAAGAAACTAAATACAGCTGTGAAGATAGACACTGAAGCTATTGCTAATTTGTCTAATATTATCAAGGATAACATGATTCAATCGCATGAAAACTTTCAACGAGTTGCTAGAGATATGCTGTGGTTAAATATTACTTTATTTGTGCAAAGCGAACTGCACACAGTAATTGGACAACTGGAGTTTACGTTATTTCAGCTAGTGCAACAAATTGATGATTTGTTTAATATCATACAATGCGCTATGCATGGACGATTGTCTATAAAACTTTTGAACCCGTCTGTTTTACAGAACATTTTGAGAAATGTAACGTTGCGATTGCTTGACGGCCGACAAAAATTTGTTAGCGAGTCCCGATCAGACCACGTTGGATGGGAGTAGCGGTACAAGTATGTAGTATGACCTGTACCGGAGGCTGCGGTTACAGTTTTTAATACTCCTGATGATGGGTGCTGTGACACCCGAAACATGTAGAGTAGTTTTGCAGTAAATAAATATCTGCATACTTCTGCATCTGTTGGATTTTTATTCACACTGAATTACGATGCACGGAACCATGAGCTTAAAAAAATTAAATACTTTCATGTTAAATAGTACTGTGACTGAACAAACACTAACCACTGTATTCCGACGGGTTAACAGCGAAAGAAATAAGAATGGATAGGCGTTTTCTACAGGATCAGACATACATTTCACACTTCTTTGGAAAAGACATTTCTTGATATTTTGCACACTGTATTAGATAATTAACATTACATGAAGAATAGTTTGCCTTTTAAAGAAACTTTGCCGATGGTCTTTAATTACAACGTAACATTCAGAAATTCACTTTTATACCAAATACACAGATTTACTCATCTAGGTATATAAATTTTCACATTAATGCAATAAAGATTACTCACTCATACCCTCCGGTGCTGTTTACTGCAAATAATAACACTGCCATCTTCTGCTAACAACGCACAACTAAGCGTAATATCAAAACGATATGCATTTCCTGCCGTCATTTTGTTGGGCCTTACTTAAAAATATACACATCAAACAGCCATTTTTACAAGAATTACAGTGGTGCTATCCATACCCTCCTAGGGCATATAACTATCGACAAATATTCCAAAAGGAATCATTTATATACACCGACATAGCAAAAAAAAAAACAAAATTATAAGTTAACCATAAATATAGCCCTCCTACACGTTTCAGCGATAAATCGTCATCCTCAAGGAGACGTAAGTACATAGGAATACATAATAGCAATCATTAAATTTTGCACGAACGTTTTAAAAATGCAAAATATCTGCTACAAACATAATAATGTGTACATTATTGTTTTATTTATTGTTCCTTACATGGGTTTTTAACATTTTATAAGTAAAATTAATAATAACTGAAAATTATCTATTGTTGCTTGCATGTATTTTTAACATTTTATCCGTAACATTAATAATAATTGACAATAATATCCATATTATATTTATAGACGCTTGCATAAATTTTTAGCAGTTTACATGTAAAATTGATGTATTGGTATTATATATTGGTATTATGTATTCCTTTGTACTCATGTCTCCTTCAGGGAAGCGACTTCTCTCTGAAATATGTAGTAAGATTATGGTCATCGTTAACCTAAAATTTTGTTGTGTCCATATGTTGATACATGCAAATGACTGAAAGAATAATACATGGAATGAATGCTATTAAATTCCAAAAAGAAGTCCAGAAACTTTGTGCCTTCGTACACTTATGCTTTATGTAAATTATAGGAGATATATGATCAACAAGAATTAAACTCGCAAACAATAAAGCGTAGAATGGTAAGAAAATTAGTGGATGGAAAACTGGAAAAGAAATCTGGAAAGAAACGGTCCCGGCGTAAGTGAAATAGTATCCTGATATTCACCTTATCAGATTAAGGTCAGCCAACATAATTTTCTTGTAAGTTGTACAGTGTTCCAACTGAGATGTGGGACTGCGGTAGCGCAGTGATTAAGGTGCTGTGCTAAAAATCGGAAGGTCGCTTGTTCGATCCCAGCTGATGTCACTGGAATTTTTCATTGATATAAAATCCTTCCGATCGCACTATGGCCCTGGGGTCGACTCAGCCTCTAACAGAAATGAGTACCAGGAGCATTTCCTGGGGGTAAAGGCGGCCGGTGCGAAAGGCTGACAACCTTACCACCATCCTGTGCCGTTGTCATTAAATCTGGGAAACTTAACTTCCTGGAACCCTCTGGGCTACGCCAGGCCTGTAACGGGACTGCTTTGCCTTTATCCAGCTGAGATTTGAAGCAGGCTATTACAGAATACAAGCCGGAAACATTACAGTTTTCTCAGTTTAAATCAACCTTACAATTTCTCCTATTATACAGTCACAAACAAGCCGCATAGCTGCTTTAAAATTACTCATTTAGTTATCAAGTTTGTGTCTTCCATTTTAGTAATTTCAGACGATAAAGTTCCAGTACCATGCTGCGGGTCATGCAGAAGCGATCAAGCTAGAAAATAAGCATTAACTGTGTTGTTCCGTGGTGCGCAGTGGCGACATAACAAACACGTATCGAACATGTGTATACGTGTATATGTATGTATGTGTGTGTGTGTGTGTGTGTGTCTGTATGTGTGTGTGTGTGTGTGTGTGTGTTACCTATACAACAGCAGCTGATTGTACTCTGTAGCATTCGGGCATAGTTAATAGCGACAGATGGGCGATAAGGCTGGAATTAGTATTAGTAATGGCCGCGTGTCATGACACGCAGTTCAGCAAACTACTCCGCCATGAAGATGTATGAGACGGAAACACAAAACGGTAGACATTGGAACTCATGTTAATGAGTTCTGACTCTGTAAGATTAACCAATCCGTACTCAAAGAATATCCGATTTGAACAAATCCTGCTGGATCATCCTGACCTTTTTTCCTACTCCGTTTCACCTTACGCTCCTCTTATCCTTCTACCTCATCTACTGCCTCATTTCCAAACTCATCCTTCTCTTAAACAATGCCATTTGAATCACTATTGAAACAGATACATGACATAATACTGTTTTCAAAACTCTAACAGAAAGATAGTTGGTTCAAATCCCAAAAGGAGCACAGATGTATGTCCCTGTGGCTGTACAGTTCCCGCTCGTGGAGATAAACAAAACGTAAAATATGCATTACTTCATGAATTAATTCTAAAGTGGAAGAGATAAGAGAAGATAGAACGTTAATCTAGGACGAAGAACAAGAAGTAGTAGTAGTAGTAGTAGTAGTAGTAGTAGTAGTAGTAGTGCATAAACCGTTTCGAAAGAAAGCGTCACACACAATTCATTGAAAATAATGGATCAATTTAATAAACTTATGGATGAAAGATGAAACCATTTCTGAATCTTTCATACGGGCAAACATCTTTTAAGTTCACCAAACGACTCTACATAATTCAAGTCGAAGTCTTCCAAATTTTGAATGTACGAGTCTTTAGTATTTTTTGGTTTGAAGCCGTATATAGCATATTATTGTCTTCGCTAACAACTTTTTTTTTTGGCGCGACAACCCCCAGTGGGCTACGGCCTCCTCAATCACAAGGTTTCTAGATTACACACAACGACGCACCACAGTCAATAGGACTTCTCTGGATGAGTGATCAGCTCGTCGCAAAGACCTCTACGTGACAACACACAACACTCACAACTAACATAATTGCCCCCGGTGGGATTCTAACCTAAAATCTCAGCAAGCATGCGGCCGCAGACTTACGCCTTAGACCGCGCGGCCACTGGGACCGGCTCGCTAACAACGTTGGGAATCTGAAATCTGCCAAGTATCACCTTATATCAGCTTATGGCCAGCAAAGCTAATTATAACAATTTCCAGCACGTATGATAATTTAGAAGAGCGACAACAAAGCTGTAAATTGTAAATACAGTCCACAAGCATCCTGTAGGTAAAGACATAGCGAGCTTCAGAGTTCAGATAGGTGCATCAGAGGTTTTCCTGCTCAGATAATTCCTCCAATTTTAAGGAAACACAATATCCAGTTTCAGTTTTCAAAAGAACACCCTTCCTTATAGTACTCTACAAATCTAGTCCAATTTCTGCCTCTCCATTTAAAATCAATTTTAATATTACCCTCTCCCCTAGCCCATGTCTCCAACGTGGTTTCCTCCCTTCGTTGTTTTCGACTGAACTACTATGTATGCATTTTCCCATCTCTTCATTCCGTACCAAACACCCCGCACGTATTATCTTCATTGATTTAATCACCTGATGGCATTTAGGATTACAATTTTAAGGCTCTACGTGAGAAAATTTGTCATAATCCTACTACCAAATTCTCGTTACTCTCTCCTAATACGTCGTGGTGAGCGTATTTAAGCCTCCGATATCTGATAAATCTCAGGGCATGAATAAGCATGAACAAAGCTCCTTAGCGATCTGTTTTCTTCAGCAGTCTCTGCATAGAGAATGTTTTTGCAACTCTGAGACCGTGCTTAAATTACGCCAAACTGCAGCAGTTTATGTCTGGTTGTGAAGGATATTGGGTTCTCCTTCCATCACAAAACATCTTGCAGAATATTTCAGATATCTCCTGAGTTATTCTTGACGGACCAACAGAAATACAGTTACTTTCCAACTGTAACCTCAAAGCAACAGAAACATTTTCCTTTCCTCGTATTACTTTTAATTTCAGATTCCCGGCAGTCAGTTCTGTTCAGCATTAATATTTGAACAAACTTTGCGGTGGCAGAACCTGAGAAATCAGCATCACTATTGCTAGGGTCCGCCTCTGGACACGATCTTAAACCACCTCAACTTTCATAATTCACCTTCCTACTAAAGATCTTAACGTTATTCTCCTAATTCCTCCTCGGTCTTCCAAATGGACATCTCCACCACCGTTCCGCAACACGACCCTCATCCTTCTCATCCTATCCACTTCTTAGCTTCAAACACTATTGTCATGGAGTAACTAGATTACTAATACTGTAATCATTATTGCATTATTAGTGCCACCATGAGCTGATGTAACTTATTCACCTCACTTTTATAAGAAATTATTTTCTGTATACTACTACTATTACTACTACTACTGCCGCTACTACTACTACTACTACTACTGCTACTACTACTACTGCTACTACTTCTACTACTATTACTAACACTTCTACTACTACTACTACTACTACTACTAATAATAATAATAATAATAATATCTCAGCAAATGTATATCATCACCAAAATAACGGCTAATAATAATAATAACAATAATTATAATAAAACGAACTACAGAAAACAGCCATATTGGGCACTGCACACATACTTCGGTAAGTACTAATGTAAAAGTACAATAGATTCAACACTGAAACTAACGATATAAGCACCATGAATATTAACAACACAATAGCTGCAACACTGTATTCCTTAGGGACATAGTCTGTCCAAGGAATATGAGCATATAGGGGATGATGATAATGATGATGATGATGATGATAATAATAATAATAATAATAATAATAATAATGTAGCAGGTGGACAGCTGTTACCATCAAAATAATTGAAAAAAATAATAAGATAAAATAACTGCTACTATCACCACAATAACAACAGCAACTACTACTACTAATACTACTACTACTAATCTATCAAAGCCCAGGGGGTTCCTATTCTTATACACACAGCCAAGGTTAACGTTAACATATTCCACCTTCTGCCCAGACAGTGTACTGCTACGTTGTGTATGGATTTCATAACGAGCAGCGATTATTTCCCAGTACAATACTAATTGCTAGATCTTTATAACCAAGATGGCAAGTGTTTACTGCGCGGTACGAAGTAAGTGATTAAATATAATTTACGTTAATTTTCGTCTTCGAAGGGGTAATACGGATTTTCCCACTTATATATAAAACCGTTTGGACTCAAATATTCAGTTAACTTGCACATCCTATCCCCCTGCGCTGGACTGCCGGTTGAAGGAATTTCTCCATCGTAGTGTGATTTGGTAGGGACGGTGCAAGTTCAAAAGAGAGTCCACAGCGTGGCTTATGACATAAACATCGTCACAGTAATTAGCCTATACATGCGTCATTGCTGACGACAGTAAATTATTAAGATCGAATGAGTGAGGGGGTTAACATGAAGCAGGCAATGTTTTCTCTCGCTGATGGACTTCGGTATATATGTTTGTGACTAACAGGCATGCCACCGGTCGTGGGTATAGTTTCCTTCGTGCATGTTAACAGCTAATGGACGGCAAAATCGAGCGTAAGGTCCAACCACACATCATTATTGTCTACAGCTTTCGACACATCCACCAAACATACGTTCTTTTTCAATGCTTCATTAACTTTTTCTTTTATGGCTCGTTGATTCGTCATCATGATATCTTTGTTTGTAAACGTGTAACACTCTTTTGAGTTTCTCTAGTCTGAAATGTTGCATAGCGTAGACTGGCAGGGACCGACGTTTCGCGACAACTTATCGGTGCTATCTTCAAGGTACAGACCCTTGAAGAAGGTTCTCCTGAAACATTGGTAAATAATTACCAATCTACGCTGCTTAACATACCGGTAGGAAGATCTTATCAACATCGGAGCGGAAGCTTGCAATCAAATTTGGTTTGTTTGCGAGATGTCAGTATCCGCCTACAGTAGTAATTGGCACATGAATAGCATTTTACAATCTGAGGTCGGTATATCGTGATTATTCGTATAATAGAAGCCACCGAGATGCACTATTTCTTAACTTTATTTTATTTTTATATATAGCTCTACGTGTTTCGGACAGACTTACTGTCTATTATCAGGAGTCTTTAAACTGTATTCACAGCAACTAGTATTTTAAAATTTCAGTATGACTCTGAGGTGTGCCATCTCCGTTGTGTGTTTAAACTATATGGTGAGGTAAATTCAGTCAAAAACACAACTATAAATATATGGCTAAATGATGGTATTTATTAGCAATGGAAAAACTACATGTTTCAGCCTATAGCGGCCATCTTCAGGTTTTGACAACTTTCTTACTAAAAGGGTTTTATATTATGCCTAAACCGCGTGGTGATGTTGAGATCTCATGTAGTTTTCCTATTGCTAATAAACACCATCATTTAGCCATATATTTATAATTGTGTTTTTGACTGAATTTATCTCACCATATAGTTTCAGTATGACAAACACCAACTGCTGTGAATACAGTATACAGAGTGAACAAAAATCCAACTAGATGTAACAGTATGCAGATATTTATTTACTGCAAAGCTACTCTACATGTTTCGGGTGTCACAGCACCCATCATCAGGAGTACTAAAAACTGTAACCGCAGCCTCCGGTAC
>Ga0123355_10019375_pt1 | contig 10834 bp, 12 predicted proteins | sample TergutEmb28metaG_3_FD_89872 | JGI IMG/M metagenome (GOLD analysis project Ga0123355, IMG submission 89872) | Embiratermes neotenicus P1 segment gut microbial communities from Petit-Saut dam, French Guiana - Emb289 P1 | ecosystem: Host-associated > Arthropoda: Insects > Digestive system > Gut ...
CAAGTGACCCATGTTGTTGACTTGCTCAACAACAGACCCAGGAAAATCCTCAACTTCAAAACTCCACACGAAGTGTTGCACTTCTCTTGACAATGCGCATCGGCCAAAAGAAACCAAAAACCGACTCAGGGGCTACGCCCCTAAGAACCCCAAGGGCGGAATGTAGAGATCGGGCTATGAATGGTAACTCTGCGCACCTACTTATACTGCCGCCCATGATTTGGCCATCTCTTCGCCACACCACAAAGGCGTGGCTCCTATTGCGTGCGCATACTGCTATGTCTGTGCGAACTCATACTCGGTATCCCTATATACAAACCCGGCAGTCGTTTCCATCGACTGCCGGGTTCTTCTATTCTATCTCCTGCTTACCCGCTTCCGCGGCGCGACGCTTGTTTGTAATTGCACTGTAGAGCATCATAGGCACCTGCATTCCGACGCCGCCCATTATTCCGCTTATGATAATGCGCAAAACCAGTCCCGGAAAGGTTTGGAAAACGAAGACTTCCAGGGCGGTGAGTACCGCTATGAAAAGGTATAGCCAAAATCGCCGCCAAGATGATTTGCTCTTCTTTTCGTAGGCCTCCGCTGTGAATTGGGTGCTGTCCTCTGCTACTATGTCGACTCCGGCGTGTAATTTCTCCACGCGGCCTTTGTTGATCAGCATTCCTTGGAACATGGCGAAGCTGGTTCCTATAAAAGCCCCGGCCATTGTCAATAAAATGAGCGGGAACACTGTGGGCATATTATGCCGCCATGCCAGGGCAAACAGTCCAACAAATATTGCTGCTATGATTGCACATACCACCACAATCTTCACACAGAATTTGCGCATCCGCTCGTATTTCTCCGCCATGCTGGCGGGGTCAGTGTAGATGGGTATTGTACCCTTTGGCGCTTTGAAGTAGTGTATGGTGTCAGCGCTGCACCGATATTCCCAGCCGCTTGCTTCAAACATCTCTTTGTACTGCGGAAAGGCTTCGCACTTTGGATTGATATCTGTAAAGTCAACGGAATAGCTACATACCTCTGGCTCGGCTCTTTCAAATTTGTAGAATCCCAATGTGTTCACTTTGATGAAGGCATAGCCCTCTGCCGCCATATCTTCCAGCATACGTATATCTTTGCTCTCCAGATGGGCCAGGCCGTTGCCGAATTTGTATCTGTATTTTTTCATGATGTGCCCCCTTCTTTCCCCTGCATCGCTTGCCTGCCATACATAGCATAGCGTTCTCGTTTTTCGATTTCTACGGTCAAGGCGCTTTCCCCCGCTTCGGTCATGCCGTAGACTTTCTTGGTACTACTGTCCTCCAACAGGCGGATGAAGCCGGCTTCTGTCAAGCGTTTGAGTGTGGTGTACAGGGTCGCGGGGCCGATTCGCACTTGGCCGCCTGTCATCTCTTCCACGCGGGACATGATCATGTAGCCGTGGCAGGGATCTGCCAGAGAGACGAGGATGAGGTAGGCTAGGTCTGTTAGTTGCCCCTCTTTGTAGTAGTCTTGCTTTGGCATTTTGCGCCCCCTTCCGCTATATCGTTAATGGATATAATATATCATTTAACGATATAGTTGTCAAGACTTTTTCAGATGCAAAAAATCGGCAGCCGATTTTTCAACGACTGCCGATCTCCTTATATTCAATATATTTCTACACAAAGCTCACGATAATGCCACCGCGGTTTGCGTACATGGTGCTGATGCCGCCCGCTTTGCAGATAACGGTTTCTGCTACGTCGCAGGTGCCTTTTAGTTTGTCTTTCACGTATTCCGCCCGCTCTTTTGCGAAACAGTGGGTGATGATCAGGCTCTTGATCTTGCCCTTGTTCACCTTCTGCGCGTGGGCGGATACAAGGTCTGTCATCTTATTGAGAGCTTGGTTAATGCTCAAGGCCTGAGTCACCTTTTGGATGGTTCCCTCTTTTGTGCCGCCCATGACAAGTTTGATCTTTAGGGTGCCGGTCAAGGCTGCTTGCAGGGCGCCCATTCTGCCGCTTTTACGGAGGATGTCTAGGTCTTCTAAGACAAGCATGGTCTCGGTTTCTGCGATGAAGGCCTCTGCCTGTTGGACAACTTCTGCAAAGGGCAGACCGCTTGCTGCGAGCTCGTGTACGCGCTTGCAAATCTGGACTTGTCCGGCTGATGCGGTCTTGGAGTTGAAGACGTGGATGTTCTTCTCCGGATGTTCCTCTTTGAAAATCTCCGCGCCCTGGAGGGCGCTGTTATATGTTCCGCTGAGTTCTTTGGAGATGCAGATCACGTATATGTCCCGCTCTGGCCCCGCGTAATGCTCCGCAAAGGTGCCCGGGGACGGACAGGCGGACTTAGGGCCCACGGCTGACTTGGAAATTTCCCCGAGCAAGTCCGCCGGGTCGAGGGTGTCATCGTCTGTGAAGGTCTTCTCTCCCAGGTTCACAAACAGGGGGACCCAGGTGAGCCAGGTCCATGCATTGTCTTCCGGATGGTCACAGCAGCTGTCCGTTATAATTTTATAATCCACAGTTTTCTCCTTCTGTGACAGAGGTCTTCACAATTTATTTGTTACACGATATCTTGTTTTCCTGTTCCTGTCAAGGCATATTTTCTTAATTTCTATATAAATTTTTCGACAGTGAACTCATCTCTCTGCTCCATGCAGTCAGGTTTTGACAGGATGGTCTGTCTCATGCAGCGTACCGCTGTGAAAAAGTCTCTGATGCGAGACATTATGTGGCAAACAAGATTGCTCTGATCTCTCTCAATCATCATGAGATATCTCCCCCTCGGACTACTGTCAAATTCCGACCGCTCATCGCTTGTTCGGCTTCATTTTTATACTCACTCGGCAAGGTAAGCACCGTGATCAGCGTGTCGCCGCTGAAGATGTATACATGGTGCCCGTAGAGGCGAAACACCGCTCCCTCCCGCTCAAATCGGCGGAGATGATCAAAATACCACCGCAAATTCCCCGTGCTCTCCTCCGGACGCAGACCTTTCTGTAGTGCGCGCATGATGCTGCGCTCTCTGATTCGTCCCTCTCCATGGCAAGTAATTGTCATTTTGGCACCCTCCCTTTTTGTTTCTGTCTGTATCATAGCAAAAAAGGTGTCCAACGGTACGGACAGTGCCGATCAATTTTCGATATATTTCTCGCTTAGCTGATCAATCAGCTCCCCCATGGCCTGACGCAAGCTGTCCGGTGCTATAATTTCGGCCTTTTGGCCGAATTGCGCCATCCAGCCCAGAAAAACGGGGCTTGCGGAGATGTCTACCGTGATCTCAAAGCAGTCATCGACTTTGTATAAAGGTATGTCGATCCCAAAGCGGTCGAGGACGATGTTAATTAGGCTCTGGTCAAAGCGCAGCTTGGCTTTTGTCACCTCGCCGCCGTACATCCCGAAGACGCGTTTGATGTGCTCCGCGACTTGAAAGCGGTTTTTGTCCAGCTTGTCCGCTTTTTCCTCGCAAATGGAAACATTGTTCATCCGATCGACCCGGTAATGGTTGAAGTCGTCGTATTTGGCGTTGTAGCAGATGAGGTAGTAGTTGTCGTCACTCCAGCAGAGGGCCAGGGGTGTCAAGCTGTAGTGGGCACCATTTCTGCGGTAGGCGCGGGCTTTACTTAAGTCATAGTCGAAGTATTGGAAGCTGATTTTAAATCCGTCACGAATGGCGGCGTGGATGGTGTCGATGCTATAGTATACGCTCTCGTTGATTGCCTTGGGCCGCTCGGCGACAAAAACCTGCCGTTTGAGCTGCTTGGCCTGGTGTCTGCTGATGAGGGAAGAGAGCTTCCCGATGAGCTCACTGCTCTTTTTGGAGGTGATAAATCGAGAGCTTTGTACCGCGTCTACTAAGAGTTTGAGCTCCGGCAGTTCAAACTGTCTGGACGCGACGTAGTAGCCAAAGGTCTTGCTCTGCCGCGTCTCGATGTCAAGGCCGTATTGACGGAGCAACTCCAGGTCGGAGTAAATGGACTTGCGCTCGGCTTTGATGTCGTATTCCGCTAGGGCTTGCAGGATGTCTTGGATGGTGAGAGGGTGGTCTTCGTCGGAGCGCTCTAAGAGGATTTGCATGAGATAGAGCAGTTTCATCTTCTGATTTGGGGAGCTTGGCATAGCGGCACCTCGCTTTGTAGTGATCTTGACAGGTGGCATGGGGGTATGGTAGAATAGATATATAAAGAGGACTGTCGCTTGTGATTGGGCGGCTCAGTCCTTGGTTAAACTTTGGAGTGAGAACGCCTAGCACTTAGCAAGGCGTTCTCGGCTTATTTATCCCTGTCTTTCAACAGGGCAATAAGTGCTACAACAAACGTTGCCATGATAAATAATGTATCATATCGAACGTATGCTTCCATAGCATCACCCCTTTCAAAAAGGAGTGACCAAACCGCCTAGCGACAATCCTTGGGGACAGTATACGGCATTTTCTGACATTTGGCAATATGGATTAATATATGTAGGGGCGGCCAATGGTCGCCCCTACAGTTTACACCACAATACATCTGCTACAGAAACAAAACCTTTATGCTCTTCGCAAAAGTAGAACTTCTCTTTCGCTTCCGGCGGAACAAACAACTCCATAGTCTTGAGTCCTCGCTCCCGCGCCCAGGTTTTTGCCGCATCGATCAGGCGGGAACCTGCGCGTTTTTGTCTGTAGGCTTCGGCTACGATGAAGTCTACAATCTCGGCGTGTTTGCCTGTGGGGGTCTGTACCTCTTCTACGTGGATGAGGCCGACGATTCCGTCTTGTGTGTCGAGTAGGAAGCGTGCGCCTTGTTCAGCCACGGCTGGAACCGTGGGAGCATCGGCGCTTGCGCTTCCTGCTCTGTAGTAGTGCGCTTCATGGTCGGAGTAGTTCTGATAAAATCCGTGTATCCGCTCTAAGTCGGTACAGGTTGCGCGTCTGACTTCCACTAGTGTCCCCCCTTCCGTGAAAAAACGAACAAGGGCAGCGATATCGCCACCCTCGCTCGAATCTGCAAAGATTTACTTGCCTGCTTCTACAGTTTCCGGTGCGGGCTTAAAGCTGCGCCAGAACATTTGCAGGAACTTAAACGCTACGAGTACGCAGACCGTGGTTGTGAACCAGAGCTGAATACCGGCGATTTGACGCGCAGGGCCAGACCATGCTTCGAAACCATTGGCATATGTCCACTGTGAGAAACGGAAGGATGCCACGACACCCGCGGCGTTGGGGAAGGTAAGACCTGCCCAGCCCGGTACAAAGGGCTTTGCGAAGTATTTTGGTGAAAGGTAAATGAAGTAAGACACAGAGATCAGCACGCCGAACCAAAACGGAAATACAAGCCATGCCGGTGGATTCGGCACTGCGTTTAGAATGGCGATGGTGGTCAGGGCCACCGGCGCGATCACGACGCATTTGGTATGTAACATTGCTTCTTTGTATGGCTTGGTGTTGATTCTGTAGATCATAAATGGGATCGTGATAAGATAAATCGCGATGCCGTAGTATGCCATGAATTCCTGTACTCTCGGGAAGCCCATTTGACCGCCGACAACAACGGAAACCAAGATGCCGTTGAATGATACGAACCACGCGGGAACGGTTGTGTCCCAGCAAGGCTTGCGGAACACATTGTCGATGATGAACCAAATGTTGTGGAGCATTTGCGTGATGAGAGCGATGAGCCAAATGTATCTCAACACGTCCCGCATAACGCCACTGGTGTAGGGCAAGAGGTATGCAGCGATTGCAAAGGTCAACATGGTGAAGGCTGCATAGAGGGCACGGAAGATTACGTTGCCGAAGTAGTTCTCTTTGAACTTCTTAAAATGGAATACGATGTGGGTAAATGCTGCCAGCCACACGCCCATAGATACCCAGAAGGATATGTGACGGAGCCAAGCCATACCGAACATCATGTTCCACGCGTTTGCGACGGTGACAAGACCGACGAAAGCCGCAATGACTGGTACAGGCAAATTCTTTGCCTTTTTGATCAGATTTTTTTCGACTGCCATAATTAACTCATTCTCCTTACTATTTCTATCTTTCTATTTCTTATCGATCCCTCGATAAATTGCACGGAACCTTACCCCAAAAGACGTCTTATCTACCGTCTCTCAGTTGATAGCTTGGCAGTCTGTAGTGGATACCGCTCCAATAGACGTTGCGGTTCATAACAGCTTTCGGAGAAAGTGTTACGCCTTCCATCGCCCATTTTTTCCATTCTTCAAAGCCAACACGGTCAACGATGTAGCCCACGTGCTCCTTGCCGCCGGGGGCGCCTAGGTTGATGTATTCTTTCACGAATCCGTAAGTGTTTCTGATGATCTGGATGATGCTCTCTTCATCCACCCAAGCCAAGAAGTCTTCCGCGAGACGGGGGTTTTTCTTCCCTGTTCTGCCCATGATGGCTAAGCGGTAGTATTTCTCTTCGCTCCGTGTGAAAGCACGAGTCGGGCAGTTGACGATACACTCACCGCAACCCACACATTTCTCATGGTCGCGCTCCATTTTGTCGTTGACCTTGTCAATGGCGGCCACAGACTTCAGACGGCAAGCTTTTTCGCAGGCACCGCAGCTGACGCAACGCTTCGCGTCATACTGAGGCTCCGTCATGCCGATGATGCCGAAGTCGTTCATTCTCGCTTTGATACAGTCGTTTGCGCAACCGGTCAAGGCAATTTTGAAGTGGAAGTCATGCGGATAAACCGCTTTTTCGATTTTCTTTGCAAACAGAGTTGCATCGTAGTTGGCATAAGGACATACGCGGTTGCCGATGCAAGACGCGATGTTCCGTGTACCCGCTGATGTGTAACCGGCGCCTTTGTTTGTTTCCGGCTTGTCTCTGTCTACTTGATTGATTTGTAATTGCTCAATAATCGGCTGGAGCAGTTCGTTTACCGCGGCAATGTCCTTAAATGGGATACCCGGAACCTCAAACCCTTGACGTGTTGTGAGGTGGACGGTGCCGTTTCCGTATTTTTCAGCAATCTCTTGGACTTGACCCAGCAGATTCGCCGGCAAATGTCCACCCGGCACTCTGATTCTGGAGGCTGCCATGCCGTTTACTTTGGTAATACGAAACGCATTCTTTTTTGCTTTTTTGGTATTCAGATCCATAACGCACCTCCTATATTAGTCTACCAGATTTTTCGCGTCAGCGTAGCGGAATACGGGGCCGTCTAAGCAGATGTACTTGTCAGACATCCGACAGTGACCGCATTTGCCCAATCCGCAACTCATTCTGCGCTCATAAGACACCCAGATGTTTTCTTCTGTGAGGCCTTTTTCCAACAGTGCTTTCACAGCCACTTGCATCATCACCGGCGGACCGACAACAATTGCTTGGGCAGTTTTAGCGTCAGAAACTTCCACTTTCGGAATATAGTCTGTGACAAAGCCTTCGTTTCCTGTATAACCTTCGCAGCCTTTGTCTACGGTGCAGACATAGTGCTGGTTTTGCTCCCAGGCTTTGATGTCTTCCTGGAACAAAATTTCGTCGGGAGAACGGAAGCCTGTCAGAACGGAAAGGCGTGTTACCTCACCTAAGTTCTGTGTGAAGTAGTTGATCACACCGCGGACGGGAGATACGCCGGTACCACCTGCGACGATGATGAGTTCTTTGCCTTTGTAGTCACTTACTTCAAAGCCGTTGCCGTAAGGGCCGCGCATGAAGAAACTCTTACCTACACTGCCTTCAAAGAGCTCGTTTGTCACTTTACCCACTTTGCGGATGGTCATATCCACATATCCCTCACCGATGCCGCTGACAGAGATGGGCGCTTCGCCGTATTTGGGGATGGAGACTTCAAAGAATTGACCATATTTTACATCGCCGGAAAAGGCCATGCGGAAGGTGTATTCATCTTCCGTATGTTTGGTAATGGACTTGATTTCTGATAAAAACGGTTTATATAAGTTATCCATTGGAAACCTCCTCACACGCTTTTTTCACTTTCTCGATGCAGGCCGTGTAGGAAATGTATTCCGGACACACAGCGTCACAGCGTCCGCAACCGACGCACATATTTTCGCCGTGGCGCTTCTTGTGGTCGCTGATTTTATGTAAGACTTTAAAGCGCATTTGCTCGCCGCCTGTTTTACGGAAGCTCATGCCCCCTGCCATGTCTGTGTAGCCTTCCACTTGGCAAGAAGCCCATACGCGGCGGCGCTCACCGGCATTTTCGTTGTCTCCGTAGAAAATGTCTTGTGTGCTAAAACAGGTACAAGTCGGGCAGACAAAGTTACAGCGTCCGCACTTGATGCAACGGATGGTGTACTCGTCCCACACCGGATGTGTGATAATCGCTTGGGGAATGTTCTCCGGCACTTCGACTTTTAGCTCGTTGGTGATGGCTTTCGGTGCAAAAGTCGCCTCGGGCACGCCCATGCCTTGCAGAAGTTCTGTGAGTTTGTCACAGCGGCTGTCTACAACAAAGCCTTCGCCGTCGACTGCGATGTATGCGTCGTAGTCGGCCAGTTCGCTTGTGCCCATACTGGCGCAGAAACAGCCCTCAAATCCGGTTTCGCAGCCCATTACGATGAACTTGACGTTTTGTCTCAAACGCTCGTAATAGAAGTCTGAATTTCCGCCTGAACGATATACCGCATCTAGGCGTGACAGTGCATGGAGGTCACAGTTGCGCAGGAACACCACTGCTTGCTCGTACGCTGGTTTCGGCTCTTTTGAATCATCATCGGTGAAATAGAACAGTGTCTCCGAGATGGGTAAAATCGCCTCTTTGAATGAGTACATGGATTTTTGGTCAAACACCAGTTCTTCCGCATCGAATACTCGCTTGTAGCTGATGATGTCCGTGTCGGAGCAGACGCCCCATCCTTTCAGCAGACACGGCGCATATACATGGTACTTTTCTGATATGGCTTTCACTGTCTGATTCAAGGAATTTTTGTCTAACTTGTATGCCATAGAACCCTCACACCCCTTTTTTGTTAATTCTTTGTCAAAACTGGAACATAAATAGTATACATCAACAAAAAAAAGAAATGCGTGATTCGCATCACACATTTCTCAAAAATTTGAACTTTTAGAAAACTTTAAAGTATTCTGACAGAGCATCCATATCCCGAATTAAGACTTTCCGCTTTTCATATAGGGCCAAGTCTTCATCCTGCAAGGTTCGAAATGCCCTCGACACCGTTTCCCGGCGGATGCCCATCATGCCCGCCAGCTCTATGCTGCTGATGGCCAGGCTAATTTTGATGCCCTGCTCTGTCTCTACGCCGTGGTCGCGCCCTAGCTTCCATAATTTGGCCGCCAGGCGTTTCGCCGCCGTTGTTGTATGGTCTGCGTTTTTGAGTTGGCGGTACATCCGCCGCGCTTTGCGGGAGACTTGCTCGATCACAATTTTGGTAAGCTGAAAGTCCGCCTCCATCAACTTGAGAAAGACCTCTTTTTCAATCGACAAGACCGCACAGGACGCAAAGGCAATGCAGTCTACAGCTTCTGTCTCTTCGCTGACCGGCTCGTTTAAGAGTGTGACGGCGCCTAAAATAAAAATGGTGCGCTGTCCGTTGGAGTAGTTCATTTTGCATATGGATGCCTTCCCCTGCACCAAGATGTGTACGGCACTGTGGGGATATTTATCTTTGAAAATATATGCACCTTTTTTGTATGTGTTCATCTTCCCGTTTGCTTTTAAGGTTTCAAACAGCTTTTCCGAGAATATCTGTGTAGTGCCTTGCATCTGTGGGTTTCTCCCTTCGGGATGGCTTTCTTGATTGACATTGGAACCCAGCACTAGTTTAACATATTTTACACACAGTTTCAAATAAATAATATTTCATTGCCCTTGACAAAGGGTTCTGTGTTGATATAATATGTGACACACGTCACAGGTGATCTGTGTCACATATTTTGTACCAGTTCCACCGCGACAATACATCCGACCTAGGGGGCGTTCGATTTGAAAGCAAAAATTGCGCATAATATGGATCGACTCAAGGAGTATCTCTCTAGTGATGTGATCTCTTTTCCTCTGTTTAAGCGGATTTTCGTCCCCATTCTTTGGGAACACGCCTTCTTGGCCTTCCTTGCTTTTTTCTCCCTTTGGCTTTTGAGCTTTGACGGGGCGAACTCCATGGCGGTGGTCAACATGATGACCAATGTCAACCGAATTTTCACCAGTCTCTCCTTGGGAATGGTGACAGGCGGAACCGTCTTGGTTGCGCAGAACATCGGCGCGAAGCGCACAGCGGACGCAGGTCACGCCATGGTGCAAACTATGAGCACTGTCGTACTGATGACGGGCGTGCTGGGCGCTCTACTGCTCCTGTTTCGGCAACCCCTGATTGCATATCTGCTCCCCGGCGCAAATTATGAAATTACCTCGCAAGCTCTGCTTTATTTTGCGGGTTTTTGTGTTTCTTTCCCCTTTTTCTCTTTTTACCAAGCCTTTGCCGGTGCTATGCGAGGCTGGGGGCATAGCAATCTCGCTTGGCGGATTACGCTGTTTGTCAATATTACCGAGCTTGTTCTGGTCTCTGTCTTGCTCATCGGCTTGCGGATGGGAATTTTAGGCGTTACGCTCGCGATGATCTCGGCGCGGGTTTTAGGGGCGCTCTATGCCGCCATCCTAATGTGGCAGCATCGGAAGGAATTTGAACTTCGCATCCTCGCCTACTTGAAACCGAATCCATTTCTCATCAAGTGTATGCTGATTATCGCCCTGCCTTTGGCTTTGGAGCAGTTTTTCTTCAACAGCGGCAAGGCAGTCGCCCAGCGATATGTGGTTATGCAGGGAGCGGAACATATGGCGGCAAACGGTGTGATCAACGCGGTGTTTAATATCTTCAACCTGCCCCAGATCACACTGCGAGAGGCCTTGGTAACGGTCGTCGGGATGTGTCTGGGCTGTGGGCGCCC
>Ga0123355_10019376_pt1 | contig 10834 bp, 5 predicted proteins | sample TergutEmb28metaG_3_FD_89872 | JGI IMG/M metagenome (GOLD analysis project Ga0123355, IMG submission 89872) | Embiratermes neotenicus P1 segment gut microbial communities from Petit-Saut dam, French Guiana - Emb289 P1 | ecosystem: Host-associated > Arthropoda: Insects > Digestive system > Gut ...
AAATTTATGTTATTGATGTTAATTTAGCAGATAAATGCAATTAAGTGAACACTGACTCTATTAGATGCTAGCAGGGAGCTTATTCTAGAAGTAAACACAGAAATATGAAGTATATGTTCATGTCTTGTCACCAGAATGCAGGACAGAATCATAAAGGGTTGCCATGGAATTGTTTAATAATGTGTCAAGAGTTCAAGTATCTGGAAAATAAATAAGAAATCGAAATAAGACATTAAAATGATTTTAAATGATTCTAACAATGGTGTGTTTACACTCAGTGTGATGGGGTTTCTGATCTATTCCAAACAAAACATAATGGTTTGGATGTACTTCCATCCTCGTGCAAGAAAGTGAGGAGGCACCTACTCAGTTACACGTGTCACAGCCACTGGACAACCCTGGGTCAGTCAAAATTTTCTTGTTTGAGTTTAGCTGAATGTGTGTGTCCACAGTTTTTATTATAAATTTTCTATTATCTTCCACTTACAAGGCCAGAATCTTACAGGTTACATAATTTGAGTAGCCTGACCCACTTGTCCAGTAATGGAGATTAAATCTCTGTAATGATGAACTGACTGAGCAGGTGCTTGTCCACCATTCATTGGGAGGATGAAAACACATGCCATTTCTCAAAAATATGTTCTGTTTGGAAACAATGGATAACATCTAAAAATTCCATAATACTAAATTGATGGGAAATCCATAAAGAAATTAGGAGCTAATTAAATTTTTGGATTGCTTGTTATGTTTGTTAGAAACTTTCGCCTTTCCATGTCCTAAGAAGTAAGGATGAATACAGTGAATCAATCTACACTCATTTTATGTAGCTGCGAAACTTGGTTCCTCCGGCAAAGGGATAAACATAGGTGGTGGTTGAAATTTGTCTTCTGGGATGGGACACTATGTAGTTTGGTTGATAAATGCCAGCTCCATCTTCAGGAAGATGGAGGCATCAGGTTCCTATCAAACATCAGTACTTGTATACAAAACTACATGGCAACACATCCCATGAAACTGTAGTGTTGATAGCCACAGTCATGAAAACGGTAAATCTTGCACAGATTGATGATGTTTGGGAACAGGTTACTAAGCGAAATATTTGGACCTAAGGTAGAGGAAGTGAGAGGAGGGTGGAGGAAACTGCATGATGAGGAGCTTCAGAATTTTTACTGGACACTAGATATTATTAAGCTCATTAAATAATGCAGTTATGGATGAGACATGCAGCACACGGGGGGGGGGACGTAAATCAGTGAAGTCAGTAGATAAGATATACGAGCATATGGAAGAATAATATTAAAATAGTTCTAGAGAAGTATAGTGCAATGGTGTAGAGTGGATTACATTGGCCCAGTGGTCAGATTTTTAAAAACTGTAATGAACCTTTGCATTCTACAAGGTAGGAACTTTCTTGATTGGCTGTGTAACACATGTATTCTAGAAGGTTTTTTTTCATCATGAATTAATCATTTGTTTGGTTAATTAGTTAGTTTTTGACTTAGTAAGTGAAATTTTATCTGCGAGTTAAGTTCTGTCACAAGAGAAAATGGTGGAATTATAGGAAGTTTGTTAAAGTAAATAGTGTACATTTTGTCAAGGACGATATATGTTGAGTGTAATGGACTATTTTTGGATGGTCAGCCATGTTATGGTACAATGCATTTTTGAGTGTTTCAAAAGCTCATAAACTTTCGTTCTCCATATAATGTGGGAAATTTCTCGAAAACAGAATGACTAAGGAGCCTGGTTCGTGGTGCTAGTTTGTTTCGTTGTATTTGTATATTCAGCTACATAAAAAGTAAAGTTTACCTTAGTACAGGCCATGAAGGCCAAGAGGGGAGTAGAGGTATAGCTATACTCTTTCTTTAACCTTGGCGCTAGATGGGGTGGGTTATCAGCGCCATACCCTGGCAGCTTTACACCCAGGAAAGCGCCCAGTACCCATTGTACAGGGGGCTGGGTGACCCCAGGACTGGTCTGGAGGGGTGCAGGAGATTTTGCTTCCACTGGGATTCACTCCCTGGACTGTCCAGCCCATAGCAAGTTGCTATATCGACTACACCATCCTGGTCCATAATTCAGTCACATACGATTCCCTGTGTTTTGTAGGGTACCATTTTATTAGAAAATATAAATTGTGAAACTGAACTGTCATGTTTTCTAACCAAAGTGCCAAATCAGATGGAACACCCAATTTAAGGACCAGGGATGCACTGTTGTGCTGCCTGCCCTGGGCTTTCGCATGTCTCAGGGTGCAGTGACAGTGAGTATGGAGCAGTGGTGGAACAATGATTAGCAGGGGAAGATGATGAAACTCACTCGGAGAGAAACCTGATCCAGTGGTACTTGTTCCACCATGAAGTCACCTGAAGCATCATGCTGAGAAACCAGCATCTAACTCTGATCAATGGGATGCCTAGTACATGGATGCATATATTATACCATATACTATTAAAATATGTACTGAGCAAATTGGCCCAGGCAGTAATGCTTCTGACGTGTGTATGGGAGATGTCTGTTAAAATCTCAACTGAGACACGAGCCGTCCTACCTGAGGCTTGTCATTATTGTGCTAAGTCACTCCAAGTGAAATTATACAACCACCTCCTTTCACTATCATCCACTTATTCAATTCTGAGTTGTTGACAGAATTGTTAAACAAACTGCAGGTAAAGAGTCACTGAAATGTTGAGTCTGGGAAAATTACAGGTTATCTTTGTCTTTACCAAAACTATGCTTATAAATTAAATCATTTGAGTATTTATTAAGAAATATTGCTATTTGCAGATTTGGAAAGTGTAATTGATGACAATCCAACATGGGGAGATGCTAGCCCAGTTCTGAAAGGTACTATATAGATGTGTACACTGTGTGCAGCAACGTGTATCACGACAACTCCTTGGCACTTTTGCTTGTTAAGTCTTTTTCCATTTTATCCTTTCTAATTCAGTTACTCATCTTGCTTCAGTCTTGTGCATGCAGCTCACCCTGTGTTTAAATTCTCTATGTGCTGTAACTTCTGCACATCTTGACTGCCATTCACAAGTTAAGTACAGTCTACAACTTTATTTTCATTTAAAACTGAAGCTCCTCACTACATTTAAGGGTAGCATGACATGATTACTTTCAGAGATTGTCCATTGTCCATGATGGATTGATTCTCTGTGTGTATCAACGTGACACCGACTTGCACAGTTTTCATTTAGGTGTGTTTTGCAGTGACTCGGTTTCACAAAAATTATTTTGCGCAGTCAGACTACTGGATTAATGACCAGGAAATTGGGTTTTGATTCTCGGCAAGGGTAGATAGTTTTCTGCTAATCACAGCATTCAGATAAGTGCTAAGGCCCATTTAGCCTCATATCCAATTGCTAACAGCAGATCCTTTCCCAGGGGATAAAGTGACTGCAGCATGAGCTGGCCACTCATCACCATCAAGGGTCAATGTTAAGAATGCATGGAGCGATACCTCCACTCTCCCATGTGCCTCACAGCATAGTGCTTCATTAACCACAATCACAAGTTTAAACTTATGTTAAGAGTAAAAATATAATGAAATTTGGTCTAAAACCAAAAATTATTATTTGTGAACAGCTGAAATGATGAACTTAAAGTTAACTGAATTATATGTTTTTGAATAAAAATTAAATGTAAGGTAGCCAAAGAAATAACAAAGATCTGACTTATGTGATTTCAGGCTATGCAATCACTTTTGTTTATGCAACTACTGCATGTGTCAGAGGATACCTGCATTTTACTTGAACTTTTAATTGTCCTTACTTTCATATTTTATATAGAATATAGCTTATGATTACGTCTCCAGATTTGCCAGTTTCATTCCAGTAACTTTCAATCTAATGTATGGATTATTAATTTAAAGCCAGAAGAGGCAACTTAAATTTGTACCTTTCAATTTTTTATCAGTAATGCTAATGTGGTGATCATATGAAGTGCTGTGAGTGACATCACCACCCCTCAGTAAAGGGTCCTGAGATGATGTGCGGCAACATATTTTCTTAAAATATGAATCTTTTATTACGAAAATTTTTTCTTTCTTGCTTAAATGTAAAACAAGAACATTGTGAACTCATGAAATCTATGTTAACATATGGTTTGTAGCAGTAAGTAATGAAGTGATGTAGGAAATGCGCAAAAGTTTGTATGGAGATGGGAAATAAACATACCTACAGATACTGAAATGTCTTTCATACACACGTATGTTCAGCATTGAAAGTGTGAAATTTTAAGGTTCTGTTTGACAAATTTAACTCATAATTCACACTAGCAGTCAGTAAATAGTACAGTTATTAGTTTCTGGTTCCTGATAGCATCACTAAACTGAGTAAAGGATTTCAAGGAAACAAGATGTCATAAATTCTTCCCAGCACTTCTTGATTGGCTTGCATATCTTATAATTCTGTTAACCAGGATACTGTCATAAGCTTACAGCATGTCTGGTAAGATTTTGTTGTGATAATATTACAATTGGATGATCCACATGAAAGTGGAAATGGTAATTGAAGAACATAAGAACATTAGTACATGATATTTATGTTGTCCTCACAGTTGAACCTGTTGACTGCATTTTGTCAGAATGGTCATCTTGGTCTCCTTGCTCCCTCACATGTGGGTTGCACGGTGTGCGGCAGAGAACCAGGAGTGTGGTAGTTACCAACAGTGGAGGTGGTGTGCCATGTGGTTCACGCCTGGAGGTCATACCATGTGAAGTACTGCCTTGTAACCTTGCCAAAATCATCACATAGATTAGGACAGATTAATGGAGCTGGGCAACAAACAACACACATACCACTAACATCTTTGATATGTTGTGCGTAAGTCATCACAAAATACATGACGTACCTTTAATTCTGTCACCTAACATAGGGTAGTACAAGCCCAAAGTATGTAGGCTTGGGTGTCAACACCATGGCTGTGTTAAAGTCACTGATTCAGAGTTGGAATGCCATTAATTTTACCACAGTAGTGTCTCTTTCACATACATTTGTATAGCATTTAAATAGGGAGTAACTAATAGGTTGACTGTACTAAATGATCCTAATTTTAATATATTTTTCTTCCACAGTACATACAGCACAACACTGAAGCATCTACAATTTTAACGTAAGGTTTGAGGTTCTGAACAGCAGTGAATACCTTCTGGTATCTGACACTGTGCAGTAGGGTACATAGGTGCCAATGTCCATGAGGAACCTGCTTCTCCATCTTGAGGGCAGAGAAGTAAGATGTGTTGGAAAGTTGTATAGGACATAGGGATCAGGTTTGGCTTCACTTTTCACCCATAAAGTAGGAGGCAGTGGCTTCCCCTGAAACATTGGTACATATGTACCATATCATATGGCATTTCATTGTAGCAAACTGTAATCTTAGTTGTAATGTTTCTAGTGTGTTGAAGTTTGTAGGTGACTAAACAACAATAACTATACAGTTACACCATATCAACAATGATCTTCCAATAATTGTATTCTCTTATCAGCAAACGTATATACAAGTAATAACTTTTATTATTTACAAAAAAGTCACTGTTTAGTATATAGTATTTAATGTAGATACTTTGTATGTAATACAATTTATTATGTAATTTGTTCATTGTCCCCAATTATCCTATCCTGTACCTATTGCTGCTTCTGATCTTATATGTAATCATAAATACACTTACTTTAACCCCTTCAGTCCCAAATTTATAAAGATCTGGCAAAATTCTCCCTCTCAGACTTTTTCCTTTCAAAAGTATTTTATATGAATGAATTGGTGGAACTATAATAGTTGTAGTGAGAATTTTTAATGTGTGTTCAAACTTACATATTTTGAATTTGGTATTAAAATTTGCTCACAAAATGTAGAGTGAAATCCTGAATAGTGCCACTGTTTGTTCACTGCAGTATATGGTAGTTTATTGAGAATGCCAGTGAATTGAAATATATATATGAGGGGGGCAGTATGATGTGCTATATTGTGGTTTGACTGTGTGCTCCAAAAATTTGCTTCATAAAGTGATATATTCATGAAATTCGCTCATTAAGTAGATATTTGTTAAAGGAAATTCAATTTTTTAAAAATTAAGAGGCAGTAATTAGAGATAGGGTGACCTGAGATAAACCCGTATGTATACAATTTAATGATCCCATACATTTTCTATTTCCTACCACATATTGGGGGGCCGCAGTAGCACAGTGGTTAAGGTGCTGTGCTACAAATCGGAAGGTCGCTGGTTAATTCCCAGCTGGTGTCCGTGGATTTTTCATTGACATAAAATCCTTCCGATTGCACTATGGCCCTACTATGGCCCTGGGGTCGACTCAGCCTCTAACAGAAATGAGTACCAGGAGTATTTCCTGGGGGCAAAGGCGGTGGATGCTTAAGGCTGACAACCTACCACCATCCTGTGCCATTGTCATGAAATCTGGGAACCTTAACTTCCTGGAACCCTCTAGCCCCCTCTGGGCCTGTAATGGGACTGCTTTACCTTTACCTTTACCACATATTGAGCAAAGACCACTCAAAGGTGTGATGGAATTTGCTCCATACTGTTGTGAGTGGATTTGGTAGCCATGGCTCTTAAAGCAGTGTGTAAATATTCCCATGGAATTTTTGGGTGTTATTTCAATCCTCATTGGCAGCTTCTTTTTAAATTACTTGAGTGTATTGTAGTTTCTTAATTTGAGTGTTTTCCTTTTTTAAAGTTTTAGCAAATATATGTCAGGCAGAGAACAAGATAATGGGGATAAAAATGATAGTAAGGGAAGGAAAGTAATACAGTACAGTGTGTCCAGCTTAAAGTAGAACCCTCTCATAGACTATACATTAACAATTTTTGTCATAAATACAGTACAGTATACATGTAGAATGAAAATATATATTATATATATATATATATGTTATGATACGTATATATTATAACTTACTGCATGTTACAGTATGTACTGGAAATGGCCTATTTCAATTCTTAGACAAGTTTGACACCTGGTGAAAAAGTATTACAAACTCTTAGAAATTGTCTAGAAACTGCTGATACTGCATTATTATTTCTTCAAGATTGTCCTGCAAGTGTATGTGTGTGTGTGGATTATTTTTGTATGTTCTGTCTTTCAAACATAGAAACAGACAACAGTCAGATGTCAGATTTGGTCAATGAGGGGCCACAAAGACGACCAACATTTTTGTCCCTGACAATATTTTGTAAGGCACCCATTCAATTATTGGTTATACGGGCAGTTGTATTTGCTTGCTGAAACAACCTGTAGAGTTTTTCATTATAACTTAGATTTTAGCAAATGGTGTGATGATTTGTCCAATGTACTTTTATGAATTTATTGTGCTGGAAAACATTTGGGACCAATTATTCTCACCACACTGGCTATTTAAGTAATTTCATTTGCAGACCAAATTACCACTGCACACTGCTTCACAAAACCAGTCACAAGCCCATACGCAATGCAACACAGTCAGCCCTCTGGAGTATTTGCAAAACTTTATATTTGTGTGGTTTCCAACCAAGCAATTTTGTGGCTCTGAGTTCAGATGACTGTACTAGCATTAAACTATGGGATTGAGTCATACTCAGCATGATAACCTAGCTGATTGGTGTGGGCTCCACTTGAATATGAATGCTTTCTGTAACATATATATGTGTTTATTATAATGAAAAGTAACTGATAACTGTATGGTGTTGGTCTTTGACTGCTGAAACACCACTGATGTGAGTTTGAATCCCACTTGGTGTATGGATGTATGTCCATGTTAGTCTGTTGTTATAAGGTTCACTAGTTCAGATTTAATTCTGAATTGAAGCAGACCAGAGGGTTTATAGGATGAAAACTGTAGACTCTAAATTATAATTAATCTTAAATGAATGGATATAATTAAAAAAAATGAACAGCATGAAGGAAATGGGGAAATGAAGCAATGCAACACAGAAATTTACAAGATAAAAACTCATGAAAATGGCTGAGAGTACAAGTATACTCCAGCTGCTGTAGCTCTGACCTGAATGAATTTTGCAATAATATGACTGCATATGAATTGCTTAAATTCAAATTTTTAGTAAGGACTAAAAAATAATGCAGTCATCCAACATAACAAGAAAGAATGAGGATTCATTCAGGGCTGAAAAGAATTACATTTAAGTTAACTGAATTATGTAGCTGATGATGAAAATTAGAGGCACTGAAACTGAAGGAGTAAGAAAAATATGGAAAAACTTTACGTCACAGCGGGTGATTTTGAATTGTGACCACTTTTTGGAATGTAACTGTCAGACCAGTCAGAGAACATTGTACATAACACATGGCTTGATGTGTGAGATTGGGGGAGATGGTTTGTGCTTTACACTGTGTAGTGTAATGGGTTTGTTTGGTCACCCTGATTATGGAGGAACATGCTGCCTCCATGTTCTGAATTCAGGTTCCACATGAAGTTCAATCACCCTGAAGATGAAGGCAGCATCTTCCTCCAAAATGTCAGAGCACACATATTATACTACACGCTGTTGGAATCCAGTTTGGGGATTGCTTAATATGTATTCACACCAATGAAAATTCATTACACATACCAATATAATATTAATTTTCCAGATGTGTTAAATGCACAAGTTCATTACATGAATGTTTGTACATTGAGGGGCTGGAATGGTACAAAGCTATGTATGATTGGACTAGAATGACTATGTATCAATGGTGTGAAGAACAACAGACAATAATAGTCTGAAGATAAGTATAAGTAAGGACTGGTGTCACACAAATGTGCTCCCTAGGAAGTGAGTATACTTACACTTGGGGCTGGCAATGAAATGCTTAACTACATAAGAATGAAACAGAAATTGTATTACTTATGTCATAAATGAACAATAGTATCATTGTAATGTATAAAACATTACTTGTGAAAGTAATGACTGTATGAAGTGTGAAATGTAAATAGAAACAATTTAAAAATTATACTTTAAATTTTGAAATTGACTTACAAACTAGCCCTGGTAAGGTCATATCATTTTGTAACTGCAGCACAGCACAGCATCAAAAGGGGCAGGTCTGTCATTGTCTTAACTTGCAGCAACAGATCACTGATCATAGATACTGGAAGACTGAAGGAATGGCGGAAGGACGACATATTGTTTCACGGGCCTCTGTGTGTATGGGACAGTGTTCATGGCATGCTTAGCAGTGAAAAATGCAAACTTTGCACACAGAATTGTTTGATTTTATAATTGAGATTCCATCCAGGGGCATTTGAAATACTTAATGCCACATCATGACACTTGTATTTTGTAACAGAGCTTTATAGTTCTGATCCGTGACAGTGGTTTGACTGCCAACACTGCCATAACTCTTACCAGGTGACGTGAATGGTGCATGGTAATGCTGAAGACAAGCACAGTATTCACAGCTTCCTGGATATCCTGGCTGAGGGTTTTCATGGTATTCATTGACGTTTGAAGATAAACCAGAACAGCACAGTCAAAACAGCGACTTGACTTCGGCCTGCACAGTTGGGTTAAATTCCTGCCAGGCATAGACTGGCTTTGGGGTCCATCCAGCCTCTTATCCAATGGCTCCAGGGCCTGTTTTCATGGAGATACAGTAACTGAGGAAGGGCTCTGACCACTCACTTCTACATAGTGCTGAGGTCCCTGGACCAAGTAAGCAATTAATTACCAACTTGCTTTTGTTATTGGTCATTGTTTTCCTCGAAGTACACTCCTGAGTTTATTCAAGGGTCCAGCACTTCTCCCACTGCTTGAGGTACCACAGAAACTGACTTCTCGAAATTGTTCGTACGAAAGTGATGATTGCTTCTGAGTTTTCCTGTGACAGGCCTGCTGTTTGGTTTTTGGGCTGTAACAGTAAATCCAGGTTTCATAACCCTCAAGATGTTTTGGTTGTTTCTGACTTCAAGAGCTCTTGGCAGACAATAAAATGCCCCTGCTGCATCATCAAGCTCTCCCATAGAATTCATTGGTATGTTACATTAAAAAGGCCTAACCTCTCAGCAATCCCTAAAATGTTACTGCATTGGTCTTCTGTGAGGATTTTACAAACTTTCTTTACATTTTAATGTGTGCCCTGGGAAGGGACAAACTAAACACTCAAACCTTCAACAAAAGTTTCCCACACCTGAATCGAGAAAACCAAAAGTTTTTCTTTTCACGATACTGTCACTGCATGCTGTTTTGAGCATCTCATGCGTTTTCAAGCACTTTTCCCTAGTGTGAAGCCAAACTGAACACCAATGCAGTGTTCCGTTCAATCAGTCTTTGACAAAAGCAAAGTGTGGCTCACAATGTGCAAAACGGTCAACACCCTTTCAAACAACTCGGCAGATTATCAGTACCTCATAGCCTGGTAGCACAAAGCGTCCCACTTGCTACTCTCGGTACTAGCGGCGACCACGAACTTTTGGATATGTCATCACATAGTACCATCCTATACTAGATGATCTGTGCTGCTGACCACTCACCTCCTTCTAGTGCCGCAGTCATGGAAGAGTAGACCTATACCTCTACCCACCCTCTGGGCCACACCGGACCTGTAACAGGGTTACTTTACCTTCTTATATATATCCATCCACCCATGTGTACCGATTGTACCTTAAACACAGAAACTGTGCGGTAACACAAGCTAACTTGTACATCACCCTTAAGGCAGTTCTCCTCTATTAAACGATATATATATATATATATATATATATATATATATATAAACAACTTTTGCACTATAAAAATAAATTAAACAAACTTCTAAACGACAACTCCCATAGACATAATACTATATCTCTATGTGAAATAAACCAATGAAAAAATCACAACATAGCCAATAGAAAA
>Ga0123355_10019377_pt1 | contig 10834 bp, 3 predicted proteins | sample TergutEmb28metaG_3_FD_89872 | JGI IMG/M metagenome (GOLD analysis project Ga0123355, IMG submission 89872) | Embiratermes neotenicus P1 segment gut microbial communities from Petit-Saut dam, French Guiana - Emb289 P1 | ecosystem: Host-associated > Arthropoda: Insects > Digestive system > Gut ...
GCTGTCCGTCTTGATGTGTAGGGAACGTACTGGCCCTTCTTGATATTGCTGCGGCTTTCTTGATGCTTGCTTGAATATTCTTGTAGATGTGTCTTCTGCTGAATGCCGATGTTGAGTGAATAAATGACTGTCTCTCTGGCTGAAACCATGGCCTTTTTATATGGTTTTCTCGTTGTTCATCTGCCCTTCCATTGGTCGGTTGGCAAGTCTGGTAGGCGTGGCTATTTGCACGAAGGTGCTGAGTCAGGTACTGTGATGGAAAACAGTTCTTGTTTCGGGAGCTGTGAGCAGGAACTGGAGTTCTTAGCGAGAGAGGGATAGGAAAGAGAGAGGTAGCGTATTGTGATGTATAGAGGTGAGTTGGAAACTGGTTATTTGGTGCTCAGACACTGACTACGTGCTGTGATGAGTAGAGGTGAATTGGAAGGTGGCTAGGTGGGTGCTCTCACAAGTGCCTCTCTACAATGTGCAGTACACAGATAGTGCCTCTTTACACTGTGCAGTACAAACAAAGTGCCTCTCTAGACAGAGCAATACACAAAAAGAGCCACCCTACACTGTGCAGTACACACAAAGTGCCACTGTACACTGTACAGTACACACAGAGTGCCCCTCTACAGTGTGCAGTACACACAGAGTACCCGTCTACACTGTGCAGTACATACAAAGTGTCTATATAGACTGTCTAGTAACATAGAGTGCTTCTATAGACTGTGCACTAAAACACACAGTGCCCCTCTACACTCTACAGTACACACACAGTGATCTCTACACTGTGTATTAAAAATACACTGCCTCTCTAGACTGTGAAGTACACAAATAGTGCCTCTCTACACTGAAAAGTACACACACAGTGCATCTCTACCCTGTGCAGTACACACAGTGTCTCTCAAAACTGTGAAATCCCACACAATGACTCTCTAGAATGTGCAGTAAACGAAGTGCATCTCTAGAGTGTCCAGTACACACAAAGTGCCTCACTAGAATGTGCAGCACATATGCAGTGCCAGTCTAAACTGTGAAGTAAACACACAGCCCATGTCTACACTGTATAGTACACACACAGTGACTCTCTAGACTGTGCGGTACACAAAAAGTGCCTCACTACACTGTGCAGTAAACAAACAGTGCCCCTCTACACTGTAGAATACACACACAGTACTTCTCTCCACTGTGCAATACACAAACAGTGCCTCCCTTCACTGTGCAGTACACAAACAGTGCCACTCTAGACTGTCTGGTACAAACAGAGTGCCTCTCTAGACTGTGCAGTAAAACACACAGTGCCTCTCTACACTGTAGGGTACACACAGAGTGCCTCACTACACTATGCAGTACACAAATACAGTGCAACTCCACACTGTACAATACTCATACATTGCCTTTCTAGACTGTCTAGTACACACACAGTGCCTCTCTAGACTGTGAAGTACAACACAAAATGCCTCTCTACACAAAAGAGTACACACACGTTGCCTCTCTACAATGTGCAGTACACACACAAATAGTGCCTCTATACAATGTGCAATACACACACAGTGCACCTCTAGACTGTCTAGTACATACACAGTGCCTATGTAGACTGTGCAGTACAAAACACTAAGACACTCAACATTATACAGTACACACAAAGTGCTTTCTACACTGTGCAGTACACACACAAACACAGTGCCTATCTACACTGTGCAGCACACACACAGTGCCACACTAGACTGCCTAGGAAAAGCACAGTGCCTCTCTAGACTATGCAGTATAACACAAATTTCCCTTCTACACTGTGCAGTCCACACACAGTGCCCTCTATACTGTGCAGTAAACAAACAGTGCCTCTCTACACTGTCTAGTGCACACATTGCCTCTCTAGACTGTGCAGTACAACACACAATACCTATCTACACTGTGCAGTACACACACAGTGCCTATCTACACTGTGCAGTACACACACAGTGCCTCTCTAGAATGTGCTTTACACAAACAGTGCCTCTCTACACTGTGAAGTACACACACAGTGACTCTCTAAACTGTGCAGTACAAACAGTGACTCTCTAGACTGTGCAGTAAACACAGTGCCTCGCTAGAATGTGCAGTATATACAGTGCCCCTCTAGACTTTCCAGTACACACACAGCGCCTCACTGGACTGTGCAGTACACACACAGTACCTCTCTACACTGTGTAGGACACACACAGCGTCTCTCTAAACTGTGCAGTACACACACAATGCCTCTCTAGTCTGTGTAATACACACAGTGCCTCTCTAAACTGTGCAGTATACACAGTGCCACTCTAGACTGTGCAGTACACACAGTGCCCTATAGACTCTCCATTACACACACAGTGCTTCTCTAGAATGTGCAGTACACACACATTGCCTCTCTAGACTGTGCAATACACACACTGTGCGTCTCTACACTGTGAAATAAACACACACACAACCACACACACACACACAAACACAAACACAGTGACCCTCTACATTGTACAGTACACACAGTGCCTCTCTAGACTGTCCAGTACAAACACAGTACCTCTCTAGGCTGTGCAATTAACACACAGTGCCGCTCTACACCGTGCATTACACAGACAGTGATTTTCTAAACTGTACAGTACACACACAGTGACCCTCTACACTGCGCGGTACACACACAGTGCCTCTCTACACTGTGCAGTACACACAGGTCATCTTACACTGTGCAGTAAACACAATAACCCTCTAGACTATGCAGTACACACAGTGCCCCTCTAGTCTGTGCAGTACACAAAGAGACACTCTAGACTGTCCAGTACACACACAGTGCAACTCTAGACTGTGCAGTACACCCACAGTGCCTCTCTACACCGTGCAGTACACACACAGTGCCTCTCTACACTGTGCAGTACACACATATACACAGTGCCACTCTACCTTCTGCAGTATATACACAGTGCCACTCTAGATTTTCGAGTAAACACACAGTGCCCCTCTAGACTGTGCAATACACACACAGTGCCCCTCTAGACTGTGCAGTACACACAGAGTGCCACTCTACAATGTGCAGTGCACACACAGCGCCAAACTTCACTGTGCAGTACACACACATTTCCTCTCTAGAATGTGAGGTACACACACACAATGTCCCTCTATACTGTGCAGTACGCACACAGTTCCCCTCTAAACTGTGCAGTACACACAAAGTGCCTTTCTACACTGTGAAGTACGCACACAGGTCTTCTCTACACTGTGCAGTACACACAGTGCCTATCTAGACTGTGCAGTATAAACAGTGCCACTCTAGTCTGTGCAGAACACACAGTGCTTCTGTAGACTATCCAGTACACAAACAATGGCTCTCTAGAATGTGCAGTTCACACACAGCGCCTAGCTACACTCTGCAGTACGCACACAGTGCCTGTCTAGACTTTGCAGTACACAAGCAGTGCCTCCCTAGACAGTGCAATACACACACAGTGCCTCTCTGCATTGAGCAGTACACACTCACACAGTGCCCCTCTACATTGTGCAGTACATACAGTGCCCCTCTACACTGTCCAGTACACACACAGTTCCTTTGTAGACTGTGCAGTTCACTCACACAGTCTCTCTCTACGCTGTGCAGTAAACACACATTGCCTCTCTACACTGTACGGTACACAGACAGTGACTTTCTAAACTGTGCAGTACACACACAGTGCCCCTCTACATTGCGCAGTACACACACACAGTGCCCCTCTACACTGTGAAATACACACACACACAGTGCCACTCTAAAGTTTAGTACACACACAGTGCCTCTCTGTACAGTTCTGTACACTCAAAGTGCCTCTCTAAAATGTGCAGTTCACACAGAGCCTCTCTAGACTGTGCAGTACACACATAGTGCATCCCTACACCTTGCAGTCAAAACACAGTGCCTCTCTACACTGTGCAGTACACACACAGTGCCTCTCTAGGCTGAGAAGTACTCACACAGTGCCTCTTTACTCTATGCAGTACGAACACACACAATGACTCTTTAAACTGTGCGGTACACAAGCAGTGCCTCTCTATACATAATAAAAAATTCAAAATTGTGAAAAATTAAAAAATTCAAAATTTTGAAAATTTAAAAAATTCAAAATTTTGAAATTTTCAAAATTTCTAAATTTTGAAATTTCATATATTTCAAAATTCAAAATTTTGAAAAATTAAAAAATCCAAATTTTGAAAAATTACATAATGAAAAAATTTAAAATTTTGAAAAATTTCAAAATTCAAAATTTAAAAACTCAAAGAATCAAAAATTTAAATTTTGAATAATTCAAAAATTCAAAATTTTAAAAATTAAAAAATTCAAAATAATAAAAATTAAAAAATTCAATACTTTGAAAAATTAAAAAACTAAATTTTTAAAAATTCAAATATTTAAATTGTGAAAATTTAAAAAATTCGAAATTTTGAAAAATTTAAAAATTCAAACTTTTTGAAATTTTAAAAAGATCAAAGTTTGAAAAATTCAAAATTTTAAAGTTTTGAAAAATTCGTATAATCCAAAATTCAAAAGTTTGAAAAAACGGAAATTCAAAATTTTGAAAATTCCAAAAATAGAAAAATTTGAAAGTTTGAAAATTCAAAGATTCTAAATTTTGAAAAAATTAAAAATTCAATAATTCAAAATTTTGAGAAAATAAGAAATTAAAAATTTTAAAAATTCAACATTCAAAACTATGAAAAATTAAAAAATTCAAAATTTTAAAAAATTCAAAATTTTGAAAATTTGAAAAATTCAAAATTTTGAAAAATTGAAATATTCAAAATTTTGAAAAAATAAAATTAAAAATTTTAGAAAATTAAAAAATTAAAATTATTGAAAATTTCAAAAATTCAAAATTTCAAATCTTTTATAATTCAAAAGTAAAAAATTTTAAAATTTAAAAAATTCAAAACTTCGAAATATAACAAAATTAAAAATTAAAATTTTGAAATAATAAAAATTTCAAAATTTTGAAAAATTCAATATTTTGAAAAATTCAAAAATTCGAAATATTTAAAATTACTAGATTTAAAATTTTTGAAAAATTAAAGAATTCAAAACTTTGAAAAATTCAAAATATTGAAATTTTGAAAAATTCAAGAATTCAAAATTTCAAGAATTTGAAAATTTCAAAAATTCAAAATTTTGAAGTATTAAAATTTCAAAATTTTAAAAAATTCAAAATTTAAAAATTCAAAATTTTTAAAATTTCAAATTTCAAAAATTAAAAATATTAAAAAAATTAGAGTAATTCAAATTTTTGAAAAAATTAAAAATTGAAAATTTTGAAAATATAAAAAATCCAAAAATTTTAAAACACCAAATTCAGTATTTGGAAAAATTAAAAAATTAAAAATTTTCAAAAATTCAAAAATTCAAAATTTTGAAAAAATAAAAATTAAAAAACTATGAAAAATTTGTAAATTCAAAATTTCAAATTTTGAAAATTACAAATTTTGAAAAATTCATATTTCACTATTTTGAAAAATTCAAAAATTCAAAATTTTGAAAAAGTAAAATTTAAAAAATTCAAATTTTTTTTAAAAATTCAGAATTCGAAAACTTTGAAAATTTAAGATTTCAAAATTTTGAAAAGTTCAAGAATTAAAAAATTCAAAGCTTTGAAATGTTCAAAATTTCAAGCTTTTGAATAATTCAAAATTATGAATAATTTAAAAATTCAAAATTTTTATAAATTCAAAATGCCTAAACTTTTAAAAACACAATAATTCGAAAATGCAAAATTTCGAATAATTAAAAGATTCAAAATTTTGAAAATTTAAAAAATTAAAATAATTATAGTTTTAAAAACCTTGAAAAATTAAAATTTTTTGAAAGATTAAAAAATTTAAAATTTTGAAAAATTAAAAAATTATAAATAAAAAAGTTGAAAAATTAAAAAATTTGAAAAATTAAAAAATTCAAAATTTTGAAAACTAAAAAATTTATAATTTTGAAAAATTAAAAAATTCAAAATTTAAAAAAATTCAATCTTCAAAATTTCAAAAATTGAAAAATTTTAAAATTCAGAATTTTGAAATTTTTAAAAATCCATATATTCCAATTTTCAAAATTTTAAATAATTCCAAATTTCAAAATTTTGAAAATTTCAAAAATTCAAAAATTTAAAATTTTGAAAAATTAAAAAATTCGAAACTTTGAAAAAATTAAAAATTCAAAAGTTAAAATTTTGAAGAAGTCATGAATTGAAAAATTCAAATTTTGAAAAAATTAAAAAATTCAAAATTTTGAAAAATTTAAAAATAAAAATTTCGGAAATTTCAAAAATTCAAACTTTGGAAAATTAAAAAATTAAAAATTTCAAATGTTGAAAAACTAAAAAATTCGAAATTTAGAGAAATTAAAAAATTCAAAATAGTAAAAAATTAAAAAACACAAAAGTTTCAAAAATTCAAAAATTCAAAACTTTGAAAAATTAAGAATTTTAAAATCTTGCAAAATCCAAGTATTCCAAAATTCAAAATATTAAAAAATCGAAAGTTCAAACTATCAAAATTAAAAAATTTTAAATTTTGAAAAATACAAAAATTCAAAACTTTGTAAAAATTAAAAATTCAAATGTTAAAATTTTTGAAAAATTCAAAAATTGAAAAATTCAAATTTTGAAGAATTAAAATTTCAAATATTTGAAAAATTCAAAAATTTAAAATTTTGAAATTTTCAACAATTAATAATTTTGAAAAGCAGAGAAATTAAAAATTTTGAAAAGTTGAAAAATTAAAAGATTTTGAAAAATTCAAGAATTAAAAAAAATTTTTTAAAAAATAAAGAATTCAAAATATTGAAAATGAATAGTTTCAAAATTTTGAAATTCTAAATAAATCAACATTTTGAAGAAATCAAATATTCAAAAATATGATAAAATAAAAATTTAAAAATTTTGGAAAACTTCAAAAATTGAAAAATTATAAATTTTGTAAAATGAAAAAATTCAAAATTTTGAAAAAATACGAAATTTAAAAAATTCGAAATTTTTAAAATTTCAAACTTACAAGATATTGAAAAACTCATAAATTCAAAATTTTGAAAAATTCAAAATGTCAAAACTTTGAAAACATATAAATTCCTAAATGCAACATTTTGAATAATTCAAAAATTCAAAATTTACAATATTTGAAAAATTCAAAAATTCAAAATTGAAAAAAATAAAAAATTCAAAATTTTAAAAAATAGAAATTAAAATATTTTGAAAAATTCAAAAATTCAAAAATTCAAACCTCAAAATTTTGAAAAATTAAAAAATTCATACTATTGAAAAATTATAAAATTCATAATTTTGAAAAATTAAATGATTTAAAATTTTTGAAAAATTCAAAAATTAAATATTTATAAAAATTTCATGTAATTAAAATTTTGAAAAATTCAGAATTGGAAAATTTGGAAAATTCATATATTCCAAAATTCAAATTTAAAAAATTACTAAATTAAAAATTTTGACTATTTCAAAAATTAAAAAAATTGCAATTTTGAAAAATACAAAAATTAAAAATTTTGAAAAAATTAAAAATTTTGAAAAAATTAAAAATTTAAAAATTATAATTTTTAAAAACTCAAAATTTTCAAAAATTCAAATTTTGAAAAACTAAAAATTTAAAATATTTGAAAAATTCAAAAATTGAAAATTTTTAAAAATTTGATAATTCAAAATTTTGAAAAGTTAAAAATTCCAAATTTTGAAAAATTAAAAAATTCAAGTTTGGAAAGTTAAAAAGACAAAACAGTGAAAAACAAAAAATTCCCGAATGCAAAATTTTGAATAATTCACAAATTCAAAATTTTGAAAAATTCAAATTTCGAAATTTTGAAAAACTCAAAAATTTCAAAATTCAAAGTTTTTGAAAATTCAAAAATTCAAATTAATGAATAATTAAAAGTTTTCAAAATATAAAATTCGCAACATTCAAAAATTAAACCATTGAAAAATTAAAAAATTCAAGAAATTATATAGTTCAAAAATTCAAAATTTTGAATAATTAAAAAATTCTTATATTGAAAATTTTGAAAAATACTAAAATTGAAAACTTTGAAAAAATAAAAAATTCAAAATTCTGACAAATACAAAAGTTCAACGATTCGAATAAATCAAAAATTAAAAATACAAAATTATGAAAAATTGAAATATTCATAATTTTGAAATATTCAAAAATACAAATTATTGAAAAATTCAAAATTTTTAAATTTTGAAAAATTCAAAAATTCCAAACTTTGAAAATTTCAAAAATTCAAAATTTTAAGTATTTAAAATATTATACTTTTGAAAAATTAATATATTTAAAATTTTGAAGAATTCAACGATTAAAAAATTCAAAAATTTTAAAAATTTATATAATTCAAAATTTGGAAAATTAAAAAATTGAAAATTTTGAATAATTAAAAAATTATTATATTGATAATTTTGTAAAATACAAAAATTGAAAATTTTGAAAAATTAAAAATTTCAAAATTCTAACAATTATAAAATTCAAAGTTTTGAATAAATAAAAAATTCAAAAATTCAAAAGCTTGAAAAATTGTAAAATTGAAAATTTTGAAATATTCAAAAATTGAAATTATTGAAAAATTGAAAATTTTGAAACTTTGAAAAATTCAAAAATTCAAAATTTTGAAAATTTCAAAAATTCAAAATTTTGAATATTAAAAATTAATAATTTTGAAAAATTAAAATATTCAAAATTTTAAATAATTCAACAATTCTAAAATTCAAAATTTTTACAAAATTAAAAATTCTAAGAATTGAAAAACTAAAATATCAAAATTTTGAAATATTAAAAAATTCAAATTTTTTAATATTTCTGATTTAAAATTTAGAAAATTAAAAAATTCAAAACTTTAAAATTTTCAAAAATTAATATTTGGAAAGATTTAAGGATTCAAAACTTTGAAAATTTCAAAATTCAAAATATTGAAAAATTAAAGTATTAAAAAATTAAAAAATTCCCAAAAATTAAAAAATAAAAATTTGAAATTTTGAAAAATTAAATAAATCAAAGATTTGAAGAAATAAAAAATTCATAATTTTGAAAAATTAAAAAAATTAAAAATTTAAAAAAATTAAAATATTAAAAAATTAAAAAATTCAAAAATTCAAAAATTCAAATATTCAAAAATTTAAAAATTCAAAAATTGAAAAATTAAAAAATTAAAAAATTCAAAAATTCAGAAATTCAAAAATTCAAAAATTCAAAAAACCAAAAATTCAAAAATTCAAAAATTCAAACATTCAAAAATTAAATAATTCAAAAATTCAAAAATTCAAATATTCAAAAATTCAAAAATTCAAAAATTCAAAAATAAAAAATTAATAATTCCATCTTTCCAAAATTCCAAAATTCGAAAATTCAAAATTTTGAAAAATTAAAATTGAACGTTTTGAAAAATTCGAATATTCAAAATTTTGAGAAAATGTAAATTTTATAATTTTCAAAAATAAAAATTTTGAAAAAATTAAAAAATTCTAAATTTTGAATAATTCAAAAATGAAAAATTTTGAAAAATTAAAAAATTCAAATTTTGATAAATTAAAAATTTCAAAATTTTGAAAAATTAAAAAATTCAATATTTTTTAAAATTGATAAATTCAAAATCTTGAAAAATTCAAAATTTTGAAATTCAAATTTCAAAATTTTAAAAAATTCATTATTTTGAAAAATTAAAAATTTGAAAAATTCAAATATTCGTAATTTTGAAAAATTCAAAAACACAAAATTTTAAAAAATTTTGAAAATTCAGTTTTGAAAAATTCAAGTCATTCAAAACCTCGAACAGATTCTAATTCTCCAAAATCAATCGAAAACTCGGATATCAATCAAAAACTAATTAATCAAACAAAAATTCGGAAGTAAATCAAAATCTCGAAAATCATTAAAAACTCGAATACCATTCAAATACTCGAAAATTCTTCAACAACTCTAGAATGATTCAAATACTAGAAAATCATTCAATTACTCTAAAATCAGTCATGTACTCGTAATTCATCCAAATACTCGATTATCATCTAAATACTCGAAAATGATCAAAAATCTCGACAATCATTCAAATACTCGACAGTCATTGGAATACTCGATTATAATTCAAAAAGTCGAGAATCAATCAAAAAGTCGAAAATGAATGATAAACCAGAAAAATCAATCGGAATCTCCAAATTCAGTCAAATACAAGGAATTCATTCAAAAGCTCAAAATTCATTCAAATACTCGAAAATCATTCAAGTACTCGAAAGTCATTAATTACTCGAAAAAATCCAAATACTCCAAAATCATTCACATTCTCGAGTATCATTCAAAAAGTTGAAAATCATTCAAGAACTCGACAGTCATATAGAAAATCGAAATTCATTCAAAAAGTCGAAAATCATTCAAATAATCCAAAACTAAACAGATACTCGAAAATCGTTCACATTCTCGAAAATCATCCAAATACTCGAAAATCATTCCAATTCTCGCGTATAATTAAAAAAACTCGAGAATCATTCAAAATATGACAATTTGGTTGACTTTCGAGTAAGTGGATGAAATTCGAGTAATTGGACGATTTTCGTGCATTTGAATGATTTTCGAGTTTTTGAATGATTTTCGAGTTTTTGAATGATTTTCAAGATATTAAAAAATTCAAAATTTTGAAAAATTCAAAAATTCAAAATTTTGAAAAATTCAAAATTTTGAAAATTTCAAAAATTCAAAATTTTGAAAAATTCAAAATTTTGAAAATTTCAAAAATTCAAAATATTGAAAAGTCAAAATTTTGAAAAATTCAAAAATTCAAAAATTCAAAAATTCAAAAATTCAAAAATTCAAAAATTCAAAAATTCAAAAATTCAAAAATTCA
>Ga0123355_10019378_pt1 | contig 10834 bp, 6 predicted proteins | sample TergutEmb28metaG_3_FD_89872 | JGI IMG/M metagenome (GOLD analysis project Ga0123355, IMG submission 89872) | Embiratermes neotenicus P1 segment gut microbial communities from Petit-Saut dam, French Guiana - Emb289 P1 | ecosystem: Host-associated > Arthropoda: Insects > Digestive system > Gut ...
ACAGAAATGCAAGTAGAACTCCTAAGGAAACAAAGAGAAACCGAGCTAGCCGAGCAAGAAGCAATAAGAAAAGAGCGCGAGCTAGCCGCCACAGTACACAAAGCAGCCGACGCAGAAAAGTATAGAAGAGAAAAAGAAGCCGACGCCGCAGAGTACGAACAAGTTGCCAAAGCAAAAGCAGCAGCCGAAGCCGTAAAACTAGACGGTGCAGCCAAAGCCGAAGCCGTAAAACTACAAGGTATAGCCGAAGCTAATGTAATCAAAGAACATGGTTTAGCAGAATCTGAAGCTATCAAAGCCAAAGGCCTAGCAGAAGCAGAAGCCATGCACAAAAAAGCCGAAGCGTTTAAGCAATACAACGATGCAGCGGTAAGCCAAATGGTAATAGAAAAGCTGCCAGAAATCGCAAAAAATGTAGCCGATCCACTAGCCAAAACCGAAAAAATAGTAGTAATCGACAGCGGAAACGGCAAAGGCGGCGGTGCCTCCAAGGTTTCTGGGTATGTAACCGATATCTTAGCAACCCTGCCTGAAACAGTTGAAGCACTTACCGGCATTAACTTGGTGGATAAAATCAAGGGCTTTGTTGATGTTAATGCAAACGATGTAGATGCCTCTTCACTTTTAGACAATACCGATTCCAATTAAATTCATATTCTTTGCTGGCAAAGATACCTTTTAATTGGAATCGGTATAACTTGCTCACAAAAAATGTAAATCTAATTGAAATCAATCAAGCAACAGAAATTACTATAAAAAAGGCTATTGCTGGCTGCGAGATGCAGCTGCAATAGCCTTTTGATTATCAAAAAACAGCTTACTGGATGATGTTTTTCAATCGTTTACCAGTCCTCACACAACAGTAATTGTTGTACTTGCACTAAAGCCACTGTACGTAAAAGTTACAGAGTGGGCTCCTGCTGTCATAAGTTGCGATCCAAATGCAAACGCACTTGGCGTTACTGTGAGGCTTGAAGCTGGAACTACCGTAGGAGTACGTCCATCTGACCATGTTGCATGAATTACAACAGCAGTTGAGGGGAATATTTCACCCCGCATGAAAACTGACGTTACAGTGCTTACGGTAATGCCTGTAACTGAAGCTGTTGCCCCAGTTGGTCCTGTGCTTACAACAATTGAGATGGTATCACCATGCGAGCGTAAGGATCCGGCACCTGGATCTTGAGAAATTACAAGACCAGGCGAAACAACTGTAGAGGCAGCATGTGCAACAGACACAACAAAACCCTGCCCTTGAAGTGATGTTCTTGCTGCGGCCTCGGTTTGTCCTACTACATTGTTAACTTGTATATTACCCGTCCCGGGGGCTTGCACAATAATTTGCAAATCCCTTGTAACGTTTCCAATTACGTTAGTCGCACGCACAGTAAACGTAAACGTACCCAGGGTTGTTGCTGTACCCGTTATTGCACCATTGTTTGCATTAAGCGTTAGGCCTGGTGGCAACGCACCGGTAACTATAGACCAAGTTACACCTCCACCCGTGGCTGCAAGGGACTGATTATACGCTTGGTGGATTACAGCGTTTGGCAAAGTTGTTGTAGTTATGATTGGTACCGCGGATGCAGGGGCTTGCCAAACTGCATACAAAGTACGGTTAGCGGTTACAGTAATACTTTGATTGTTTGTATACTGGGCTGTACCTGTAGGGGTTGTGGCCCATCCAGCAAAATTAAAACCGGTTCTTACAAACATATTGGTACTCAAAGCTTGTGCCTGGCCTTGGCTAAAGCCCTGCGGCTGCATCGAACCTGTACCACCATTAGCATTAAAGGTAACAGTAAATTGCCCAGCCGGTTGGCCCGGTGTACTGGCCCTATAACCCATAAACATATAAGTGATACCACCAGGGAACTGGCCAACACCAATTACTCTATGCTCTGGCGCTAGTATAAAATTGCGGTGGCCTTCTGAGGCCACCCATCCGCTAACCACTGCTTCTGCAGTTGAAGTACCGCTAGAACTCCAGTTTCCGCCATTCCATGTTCCCAAGTGTCCACCAAACACACGCGCTACTTCGGCTGATGCGCCATGCGTTGCTGCGGGGTTGGTTGCATATGGGCCAAAGTTATGAGTTCCTGTATGCTGGTTTCTTAAGTCATTTGCTTGTTGTGCAAAAAATCTCGCAGCCCTCATCAATGCATCATCCATTGTTACTTGAGTCAAGTTACGATTAGCACGTTCTACATTGATAAGCCTTACAATTTCACGCTCTACTGCTGTAGAACCTCCGCGTGCGTTATAATCGGCTATCCAATCGTTTCTTTCTTGAACCGTTAAGCGCCTGTTTGGTAACGTTATGCCCGAAGCTGCAGCAGCTTCTACATAAATTGACAACGGCACCGAGGAAGTTCCAGCTACGTTTTGGGCAACAACAGTAAAATTGACCCTTCCTGCTGTAGTTGGTGTACCGGTTATTGCTCCGGTTGTTGCATTCAAACTTAGCCCTGCCGGCAGTGCACCTAAAGATATGCTCCAAGTTATGGGTGTTGAACCGGCAGCGTTTAATGTCACATTATACGCCTGCCCTACCCTAGCATTATCCAAAGTTGCTGTCGTAATTTGTGGTACATTACCTGCTGGTGTCGGTGTTGGGGTCGCAACAACGGTTCTGTTGGTCAAGTATGCCGTATTTGTTGATCCGACCCAGTTTGCGTCCATGCCAACTGCGTCACCCACAGCACGTATGGGTAAAAATACCGTATCGTTCCAAATAAACGGTTCAACAACACGACCTTGGGCATCCCGAGGTACTATAACACTGTTGTTTACAACTATCCGTATGTTACGGAATGTAACAGTTATATTCTCTGTTCTTACTGCTGCAGCAACAGTTACCGCAGACATCAAAAGTGTAACAAGTACACCTGCCACAAAGCCTTTTATTTGTAGCCTTTGTAACATTTTTAGCATTTTATAGCCTCCTTATTTTGGGTAGTAACCTCATACTACTTTCCGTCTGTTTTGAACTTGATGTAGCACTAATCACTTGTATGATTAATCAAGCATAAAACGACTATTATTATAAACCAACTTTTGCTCTGTTTGTTCCAAAGGTTGCCAAAACAATGCAAAGTATCAAACAAGAGCAGAAGTAAATTAATAACAACACTTACATATTCTAGTCAACCTCAAGCTTTCTGTCAATTTTTCCTAGCAATCTTTGAAATAAATCATCCAGGATTTGGCTCTTGTATGCCTATACATTGTTTAATCTCTGGTTTTCACACATTTACAGCCAAAAATGCACTTCTTGCAACATCATAACCATGCCTAAACAGTATACGATAATCTGCTTTAGTAGGTCTGCGTAGTGTTGTGTGATAGTTTCTGGCATAAACAGCATGATGCTCTGGGATACTTTCAGATATTATTTGTTTTTTTACAACAGGGTCAATAGTAGAATTACGTAAAATTTGTGAAGCAGTTTCTCCTATTTGAAGATATAGGCCATTATGCTCGTGACGAATATGTCCAACAATGCTTCGGATGCGCAATATGCTTACCTGATCCATTGCGATATTTAAAAGCCGCCTGATGCTTGAAGAAAACGCACGCCTTCTAAAGCGGCTTAAAGTTCCAGCATTGCTAACGATAATATACTCAATTCCCTGAGACAAATGTCCGCCAGTTGGATGATCTGAGATATGAAACAATGCTTCAAGTCCCATGTTGTCGTGTACGCCGCCATCCCATAGATAAAAATTACGTCCACCGGGGATACGGTTATCTCTTGCGCCTGCAGTTTCTACATGTGTTGAAGCATTCCAAGAATAATTACCACGCCTAAGCGCATAAGGGCCAATTAAGAGTGGAAAACCAGCAGACGCAGCCATAGCATCCGATATTGGAAAATTATGGTCACGAGCATACCCAATAACAATATCGCCCATCGTATCTTGCGTAATGCCAAAGCGTTTTCCGGTTTCATATGTGGTGCAGTTTGCACTCCAGATTGGTACTTTAGAAAGTTCTGACATCGTGCCACTTACACCCCATTTTTTGCTTAAGACTTTTGCTAAAAGATTCACCTTTCGGTGCATCCAAAAAGGAAACATCCGCAAAAGAGCAGAAAGTTGTATATCACTAGTGAGTATTATTTCCTCGACCTTTGGAAGTACCTCTTCCAAGTACTGCTGGCTGGTTGGCCATTTTTTATTATTGTGTGCATATAGAAGCCCTGTACATAGGCTTCCACCAGAAACCGAAGATATGTAGGTTATGCTTTCCATTAGGTTTTTTTCCGCGAGCCACTTAAGCACACCCAAATGGTAAATTACTGCGCGCATACCACCGCCAGATAGTACAATACCTATTTTTTTGTTTTTTAGGTTCATAAATCAACTCCCACACATGTTGTTGATATAACATATGCAAACAAGGTTAGTACTGACTATCAACTAGTGTTGGCTATTTCGCTAACTATTTCAGATTCTGGTCACTACCGATTAGATCAATCACGGTCTGAAGAATAGCAGTTATAATTATGTGTAATACTAATGTAGTTCCGCGTGAAAATCAGCCCAGGACAGCGCTTTGAGTTGCCGGCTCAATTCAAAGCGCTGTCCTGGGCTGATTTTCACGCGGTATTACTATAACCAGTAAGGGATGATGGGATGTTCGAAAAAGTGATTCAAACTGCGATTGCATCGCTAATTGCTATAGTTGCACTATTTATACTTACCAGAATAATGGGTAAAAAACAAATGGCACAGCTTAATTTCTTTGATTATGTAGTTGGGATTTCAATTGGCTCTATAGCATCTGAGTATGCTGTGGTGAGGGCAATTCATATATCAGAAGGGATTACTGCACTTATTGTATTTACGCTATTTTCACTAGTACTTTCATATATAAGCATAAAAAGCTACAACGGAAGAAAAATACTTGATGGCACCCCCATCATTCTCATTGAAAATGGTAAAATTATAGAAGCAAACTTAAAAAAAGCCATGATAAATATCAACGACCTTTTAGAAGAATGCAGGCAAAAAAACATTTTTGACATTGCCGAAACTGAGTTTGCGATACTAGAAACCAGCGGTAGATTAAGTATACTACCCAAATCTCAAAATCGCCCACTGACGCCAAAGGACATGCAAATCCCTACCACATATGAAGGACTATGCACAAATGTGATAATTGACGGCATTATTATTGATGAGCATTTGACCGCAATACATTTAGATAAAAGATGGTTAAACTCAGAGCTTGCAAAACAAGGTGTTGATAAGTACGCCAATGTATTATTGGCATATGTGGATACTTCGGGGATTTTGCATACACATAAAAAATCACAATGAGACAATGCGAGAGGGCATAATTACTTCAAGGGCATGATGCTGATTTTCTATGACAACCTCTGTATGTTGGCCACCAAAGTCGCCGTCTAAAGTCCAAGCAATTGGTTCGTTAGAAGCAAACTCTACTTTTTTCGCCTTGCGGATAATAACCAAATCCGTCTTTGCTTCTTGCGCTATAAATGAAGCTATAATTTTTTGTCTATCCAAAATATTTGAGGGCATATGTACCAAGATGACCTCAAAATAGCCATCATCTATGTGTACTCCCATTTCCTCAGACAATTTATACCCCGCAATAGAGTGTGCATTTGCCACTATCCCAAGTATAAACTCGCCGATAATCTCTTCACCATCTAAAACAAACTTACAACCAAAGGGTCTTAAAGTCCCCCCACGTTTTACGCCTTCTAGAAAATAAGCAAATTTCCCAAATAAATTTTTTATGTGTTGAGGCGTAGAGTATGACACGTCTGTATACATACCAAATGCCGCCACATACGAAAAATACTTGTCTCCAAACCGCCCAATATCCAGTGCATTTGAAACCGAGTTTATGACAATATCGCAAGCAGCCATAATATCTTTTGGGATGCCCAAAGACGATGTAAAATCGTTGACTGTGCCAGAAGGTATTATTCCAAAAACAGGGCGTTTCTCAAGTGCCATCAGCGCTTCAATGGCCTCGCGTATTGTGCCATCGCCTCCAGAGCAAACCAGATGCTCGTAGTCACTTACATGGTTTATAATTATGTTACCAACCTCTCCATGTGCTTGTGTTGAATAAACGCTCACCAAAAAGCCTGCAGCAGAGAGCTTATTCACCACTTCAAAAAGCTGATTGGCAAATTTTTGTGTACCTGACTTTGGATTAAATATCAGTAGCATACGCTTAAGTGTTTTCATCATAATTCACGATCCTTTCGCTTTGCACGAATAGCATTGCGTAAAGCACTATATTCCGAAATAATTGTGAACACGCACGCTTTCCATAATATACAAGCTTAGACCACTTATCTCAATTGTGGCATTATCTACAGTACGCGTCATTTTTTTAGTATATTTGTCCGAAGAGAAGACCGAAACCTCTGAACCAACCCCTGGCTGGATGGTCAAAGTTATGTTTGTAATGGTAGGTATATACTTGGTGATAGGACACCATCCACCAGCTTCGACTTCTGAGCCTGCGTGATTTACTAAGTGAATGATAAGGTCATTGCCTTGCCGGCGCAAGCTTTTTTCCACAGGTGCTGTGGTGTGTAGGCGCACCAAGGGCATTGGCAATAGGCGCTCTATCAAGCGCAGCAGGAACTGAGAAATATCTGGGTTGAAATATTCTGTATAAGAGCTTAACAAACGTGGAGCTACATATATAATTTGCCCGTCACACACATTTCGCAAGGCCGCCGCTACGTAGTCTAAACGGTGTGCAGGCGGGGCAAACCCGTGTCCAAAAGTACCTCCGATACTCTCCAGGGGTGCTATAAGTCGGGAAAGCACTTTAGTATGTGCCTGTGCAGCAATCAGGCTGTTTTCTCCACGCGCAACAAATGGGGTTTCAGTTTTGCCGTCTCGTGAATACTCTATATATGTGTAATGTTGCGGCGCTTTTCCCGCCTCCAACACACCTCCTAGTTTTAAAAGCCGTGGGTTAGGCTCGCCCTCTTCGCCTTGGATAATTAGGATATTGCCACCATTTTTGGCGTACTGTTCTAGAGACATGGCAAGTATCTCGCTAACATCATACAATTCTGGTAGGATTACCAGCTTGTAGTCGTGTATATGCTTTATTAACTTTGCTTCATTTAAATAAGTAAAATGCACGCCACCTTCAGTCAAAATTTCCCCTATCGCCTTCACCGGCTCCAGGCGTTTTTTGCGTGCTTTTGGGTCAGGAAACAACTCAAGATGCGAACCTACCAGATGGTCACATGTGACTGCCACGGCTACTTCTGGCACCAGCTGTGTATCCGTTACCCAGCTCCGGCGTTCGTTTACGAAAGAAAACACAGTATCCATGGTTTCGTAGGAACGAGCTTCTAATTGTCCATTTGTCAATTGCCGGTCTATCACATAGATGCCGCCACCATTTGCAAGTGTACAAGCCGCAGTGTATTGCAATGTAAGGTCTGTGTTGCTGCACCAATCACCAAGTCCATGCATAAAGCGCCCATTCATGTAGTCAAATGGCAAACCTGTACCACTCCAGTACCGTGAAAAAAAAGCGGACACTTTCCCGCTGGGAAACAAATCTCCTGCAAGCTGTTGGATGTGTGGCACTGGTTCCTCTGGATGATTGATAGACCATTCCCAGTTGAAAACACAATTAACCTTTGGATAACGCTCGTGTACTACCTTGGCAATCTGTGTATAGAAATCCCGATAGCACTGATGATACCAGTTTACATAGTCCAACCACGCTATACATTCAGCATCTGGAATTTCTTTGCCGTATTTACTTACACATGCCGGGCAATAGCAAGGGACAAAGCCGGTCATGGTGTCGAAAAACATTTGGTGTATGGGGTATTTTTCAAGGACTTCTAAAGTCTGCGGTAGCAGCAATTCTTCTAAGTAAGCGCTGTTGACACAAACAGGCTCGTATTTTTCACCACCGGGGGTCATAACATGACCGCGTTTAGGCTGAAGCCGCCACGATGGGTTTTTTACAATAGCAGCTGTATCCAAAAAAACGCTGTAGTAGCACACACATTCTAAATCCTGAGCTTTTGCACCTTCGGCTATTTCGTGGACCAGGTCTTTTGCTAAACCTGGATGCACCGTACCAATACTTGTAGGATAGTACGAAAATCCATAATGGCATTTGGCAAATACCACGATAGTGTCTACGACATGCTTTTTAAGTGTTTTGGCATAGGTCATTCCATCGAAGCCCTGGCCTATGTCTGTGATTTCGCCTGGAACATGAAAGTCAGGATGCAGCTTACAAAGCAATTGTTTCATTAGATCCCCTCCTAATCGCACATTATAGGTGGCTTCACCAGTCGAGTATAAAAAGGTTTGTTCAAAGTGTCAAAACCGAATTTTCGTATTAATCGCACATTATAGTCCAGCCATCACCGGCCGGGAAAAAGGTTTACCCAAAGTGTCAAAACCTGACTTTATGAACTTCTGCAAAACGTCAGTTCTTGTTTGCATAGTATATCATAATTATTTGTTACTTTGACTTGCTCCCGTTTTTGCAACCTGCCTCCATTGGAGTTTTCGCTACCCTATTGACATATGCAGGCTACACATGTAGACTACAGCCCACAGGGATAAACTCAAGGAGAAATTATGCATATAAAAATAACTGATTCAGAATTAGAAGTAATGCGCATCCTTTGGCAGGAAAAGCGGGCGCTGTCCTTTGCTGAAATACGCAAAGCTCTTGAAAGCCAAACCCAGTGGAGTGCATCCACAATTAAAACACTGGTAACACGGCTACGCGAAAAGGGGGCTATCAGCACATACAACCATCATGTAAACCTATACAACCCTAATATTACCCAGGCCGAGTATGTCAAATCCCAAGAGCAAAGCTTTATAAACAAGCTGTTTGATGGCAGTGCAAAAAAGCTTGTAGCTTCGCTATGGCAAAGCGGGCAACTAGATGATAAAGATATCTCGGAGCTTAAATCCCTACTAGAGCCAATAAACAAAGAGCAATGATTACCCCAAGTACGTAAAACAAAAAAACCTGTTAGCAAACTTTCTTCAATAGACTTCTCCGGAAACTTCCTTTGCGGCCAAAAAATCTTAGGCATTAGTCCGGTCGCATGGGCGAGCAGCAAAAGTGCCTTTCTTTTGCGACCAGCCAAGTTTTTTGGCCGCTCATTCGGAGTTTACGGAGAAGTCAAATCATGAGCGAGGAAAAGAAAGTGCATAAAGAAAGGTTGGTATCAATCATGAAAACCTGGAAACCTTCAAAGCTAGCAATATTTTTATCTGCAATCATCACTATTGCGGCAGTGGCTGTTGTCAGCACTTTTGGTACTGCAATGGGTGACAACAATGGATATGCTGAATATGATATGTATCCCGAAAATGGTCATGCAGAACATGACAGTTATACTGACTATGACGAATATGATGTAAATGTAATGCCTACACAATACATTCACGACCCGAATGTAACCCCACCGCCTGCAATTTTTTTTGACAACGTAAGTAGCGGCATAACAGACGCCCAATTAACAGAAATGGTAGAAAACGGAACAATCCCTCCTAATGTTACTACTCTTACATTATGGCTAAACGAGATAACCGATATTTCACCACTTGCACAGTTAACTAATTTGACATACCTAAACTTAGGCAGTAATCAAATAACCGATATCTCTCCGCTAGCGTCGTTAACTGGGCTAGAAACTCTGCGGCTTTTTGAAAACAACATTAGTGATATCTCTCCCCTCGCATCTTTGGTTAATCTACGAATGCTAATAATACACGACAATCCAATAACCGATATCTCCCCTCTTGCTCATTTGACAAATTTGAGCGCATTATCTTTAGGCTTTGAGCAAATGACCGATATATCGCCCTTAGCCTTTTTGCCGGGTCTGACATATTTAGGTATTTATGACAGTGATATTAGTGATTTTACCGCCCTTGCGCAGCTACCCAATTTGATGCGCTTAAATCTGGAAAATGCCAATATCAGTGACATATCATCTCTTCCACTTGAGGCCCTAACAAACTTACAAGAGCTATCTTTTGCATATAACCCGATTAGTGACATAACCCATCTTGCGACAATGGTCAATTTAGAGGTTTTGGATCTGCGCAAAGCTCAAATAAGCGATGTTTCACCTCTTTCTGGCCTATCTGGGCTTACAAGTCTAATACTAAGTTATAACCCAATAACTGATGCAACACCCCTTGCCACGCTAATCGGCCTTAATTGGTTATTTATAGATGGTACAGCATTAACCCAAGAGTCAATTGATGTACTTGACTTTGCCCTTAGGAATGCAGTGTTTAGGCACGATTATGCGTCGTTCCAATACCCTTTTTCTGAAGATGGGATTGGAGCATCCTTGTCACATCTGCAAGTTACGGATGAAATCATGATCAGAGCCTTCTATGCCGACGACTATCCCGGAATACTGGGTTTGCACGATTCATTTGATGACCTCACCGTTGCGCTTGCCCGCAATATTGCGTTTGTAACAAATACTACACTTAGGAATTTTAGTTGGATAGAAATCTATTCTGACCCTAATAACCCAAACCGCCCGGGTTACCCTAATCAGTTTTGGGTGCGGCGTATTATGCAAAATGTGGGTGATTTTCATCCAGAGAGACCCTTTGTTGTAACGTGGCAGCCGCCTTTATCAGCCGATGACCGCTTGTTTACTGGGATATTGTTTACAGATGACAATGGCATGACAAGATACTTCATCTTTGACTATGGCCGTGGAGCATATGACGATTGGTTTGGATTGTATGAGTTCGTACCAGCTAAGCCATATGGCAGTGATAGCTTTCTTTTGCCGACCCCAACACCTCCT
>Ga0123355_10019379_pt1 | contig 10833 bp, 7 predicted proteins | sample TergutEmb28metaG_3_FD_89872 | JGI IMG/M metagenome (GOLD analysis project Ga0123355, IMG submission 89872) | Embiratermes neotenicus P1 segment gut microbial communities from Petit-Saut dam, French Guiana - Emb289 P1 | ecosystem: Host-associated > Arthropoda: Insects > Digestive system > Gut ...
TGAAGTGTTTTCTGCCGGTTCACTGATTGGTGCACACCTGCCAAACAGTGGGTATAAGGCCGCAATTGTACTTGTAAATGGCGAGCCTGTAAAAGACATAGGCGGCGGCGTTTGCCAGGTTGTATCCACCCTTTACAATGCCGCCTTATTTGCAGAACTACCCATTATGCAGCGCCACAACCATTCAGCAATCGTAAGTTATGTAGATTATGGTTTTGATGCCACCGTAGCAGGAGATTATTACGATTTAAAATTTAAAAACAACACCCCCCATCCGATTTTGGTTACAAGCCAAATGAAGGGTGGGGAACTGATATTAACAATTCACGGCTACGAAAGTCGTCCGCCTGAGCGTAGTGTCAGATTTTCTACAATTCGCACGGAAGTAGATTCTCCACAGCCTTATCGGGAAATAGTAGATGCGTCTGTACCAAGGGGCGAGCGCTATATAATTTTGGAAAGCCAAACCGGGTATCAGGTAGAACTTTTAAAGCACATATATATGCATGGCCAGGAAGTTGAGGTTATACAAATAAATACATCAACATATAAACCATTACAGGGAGTTATTGCCGTTGGGGCAGGGTAAGCGTTAAACATGCGTTATATGTAGGAACCGTTCCAGCAGCGTGTTTGGTAAAAAAAAGTGCATCTCCTACGGTTTTCCGTACTAGATGCACTTTCTTATTTTAAAAAGCCACTTTTATTAATAATACTAACCGAGCAGTAATGCCATTGCAAGTTCCATGTAGACATCAGTGATGCGCGCTGCTTCTTCCATGTAAACTTCTGTCAATTGAGCCGAATAGCTCATATAATCTTCAAATGTGCCAACGTTATTATTAACGTGTAGCTCAGCCAGTTTCATTGTACCTGCAAGACTTATTTCTGCAAGTTCGGAGATGATATCCGTGCTAAGCTCTGCCAACTCCATCAAGTCGGTAATGTCGGCAGCGGCGGAATTAAATTCTGCAATAAGCCCTGGTGTTGCCGCTCTCAATTTTGCAGCATATTCATCTACAATTTGTTGGAATGATGCAATGGAAGCACCGTCATTTGCAGGAACTTCCTCTTCCGGAATTTCATCAGTTGCTGGCGGTGTTTCTTCATCTGTAGAAGCAGTGTCATTACCGCTTACATCGCCATTGGTTATGACTGTAATCGCACGTGTTGCTTCGTTCCATCCAATGTTGGCAGGAGGGATTCCAATGCTTTCCAGCACTGCGCGTAGGGGCAACATGGTTCTACCTTCAATAATTTGCGCTGGAACATCTAGGGTAAACTCAGCACCATTGGTTGTAAAAACATCGCTGCCAATGGTAATTATAACTGTAAAATCGCTTCTGGTAAGTGTTGCAGTTTGTGCATCCCCATCCCAAGTTGGCACAAAGTCAAGTGCGCCAAATACGCCGCCTACAGGTACAAGGGTTCTGCCATCAATAATAACCGGCAACTGGTCCGGAAATGCGACTTGTACTCCGTCAATCGTAACACTAATGTCTTGACTTGCTTGTACCGCAAGTGGTGCAAAGCCTGCAACGAGAACGAGCATAAGTACAGCCAAAGCAATTTTTTGACTAGCTTGATAAAACTTTTTCATTTTAAAATTCCTCCTGTGAATTGGATAGTCCGTCAATTGTTAAATCGACGGACCATCGTTTTGTATGGATTTAAAGGGCTTTTAAACTATTATAACATATTTTGCCCGGATATGCATCTTGTCCGATTTTCCTTAACATTCCAAGTTGCAACTGCACTAAAAAACACCCATCATTTGGTTCATATTACAAGCCAAATGATGGGTGCGAATCGCGTTAATCTAAAACAGTCACTACCAAAGCTTCCCCTTCGTCATCCTTAATAAACCAATAGCTATTTGTCGCTTCAACAATATAAAGGAAGTACCACATGTCTCTATCTTCTGCATCGGGGAATAATTTGAAATTTGATATATCTCTGTTACCGGATGTTATTTCGCCGCGTCCTAAAATTCGAGACATGGCGGCTGCGACTTCTGCCCTTGTTATAAAGCTTGCGGGACGGAATATTCCGGCAGCATCACCATGCATGAAACCAAATGAAAGCACACTGTATATATAGTCATATGCCCAATAGCTAACATCTGCGGCATCCCTATAAGGCAAAATTCCGGATGCTGCCGTTTCCATGCCTCTTGCAATCATGCCGGCAAATTGCTCACGCGTAATTGGGGTGTTTGGTTCAAAGTGACCGGTTTCAAAACCGCGAACAAGGCCGTAGCTATAAGCAATAGCAATATATTCATAATACCATGTGCCGGGATATACATCTCCCCAAGTATGCGGTATGGTATGCACTTGCCTGCGCGGTACATTTACACCGAAGGTAGTTGTCATTGTACGCACTAGCAGTGCAGCAGCTTCTGCCCTTGTAAGATAGCCATGAGGCTTAAAGTGACCATCAGGGAATCCGATCATAAATTTTCCACGGAAACCCAGGCCGGGATATCTATTTCTTAAAGTTGGCAGGTATGGGTAGCTTGTTTCATCATAAAGCCTTGTAGCAGGGTGTTGTAAATGTGGCCCCCAAGTGTTGCCAGTGCCCCGATTTATGTTGTTGATTGTGCGATCATCATCAGATTTTGGCTTCCACTGCGCTGTGATCGTTACATTTGTCGTTATCGGGGTCGCAAAATTCCAATCCCAACCATCAAATTCCCAATGAATACGCGTAGGTTCGCTTGTCGGCATCGTTGCCGTATCACCATGGTATACATGCTGGTTGGGGAAGTTGCCGGTACCACCGGCTAAGTCAAAGGTTACGGTATACATAAGCCGCAGCCACTGGGCGTAAAATATAGTTGATGCAACAACAATATAATCGCCTACATCTGTGTTTGACAAAGGCACCGAGCCTACAGCCGCACCTGACTGTAGCCAGCCTAAAAAATGATGACCAATCCGTTCTGGCATAGGTACATTGCTTTCACCAATCGCCGTGCCAGGCGGATCAACCGTGTGGAAAATATTTGCAGTGCTGCCTCCAACATTGCCACCGTTTAAAACGAATGTAATCAGCGGATTAGGGCTCATATAATTGATATCGTAGTTGTTAAGCAAATGCCCAAAAGGGCGAGTGTATGCATTAGCCGGTAGTGCCGAACGTCCTTGCCCTGCACTATTGCCGGAGAATGTGCCGTTTGCTGAAATTATATTTTGATAAGCATTCGCCGGTAACATGGCAACCATGCTGGTAGGGTTTGCAAAAATACCGCCGCCATAGCCGATTTTTGCCCTATTGTTTGTTATCGTTCCATTTGTCATATTTAAGCGCGCACCGGTATTTGTTGTGGCATTACCCGTGTTAATCCAAATACCGCCACCATCATGTGTTGCTGTGTTTTCGGTAATTATGCCGCCGTACATGTTGAAAATTGCAGGTGCGCCTTGTACTGCAACACCCCCACCTAAATTAATGAGTGGGTCTGCTGGTAAATCTAATGTGCCAGTATTATTTGCGGTATTGTGGCTGATTGTACCTGATTCCATAGTAAAGGTACCGCCTAACATGTGCACGCCGCCACCCCGGCCGTCGGAATGGTTATGGCTAATTGTACCGCCATCCATATAGAATACCCCATCATTTTGTATGAATACACCGCCGCCGCCCCGGCTAACGTTAAAGGCATTTCCGGTATTTGGTATGCCGGTTGCTGAATTGCTGTGTATTGCGCCTTGTGTCATAGTGAATGTACCGTGCTCTACATTAATGCCACCGCCAAAGAAAGCTGTATTGCCGTATATTTCTCCACCTGTCATATACATTCTGGTGTCGCTTGCAGGCGGTGCCGCAGCACCGGTGCCAATACGTACAGCACCGCCAAAACGACCGGTATTATTACGAATTACGCCACTATTCATGATAAATACTGCTGTATTTTCAATAAACACAGCTGCCCCGCCGGCTCCTTGCGAGCCTAATGCAGAATTACCGCTAATTTCTCCACCGTTCATGGTAAACGTGGCATTGGCTCCGGTTACATATACAGCGGGTGCATTAGCAGTGGTACCATGGCGATTGTTAATAATAGCGCTACCATCTTCCATGTATAACCGGCCACCTGCATTAACTAAAACTCCGCCGTGATTAGTGGTGTTGCCTGCCGAGTAACTGCCGCTTAATGTAACATTGTCTAAGCGTAAAATTCCATTTACCATAAAGTGTCGTTGTGCCACTGTGCCAATAGGCCTAAGTAGCGTATGTCCGCCTGTTATTGTTATGTCTGCATCAGAAGGTATAACAATGGCATTACCGGGCGCACCGGTGGGGATAATAATATCTTCTGTAATTTCAATTGTTATTGCGCCGGTTACCCCAACTGCGCTTTGCAGTGCTGCCCAACTGTCAACCAAAACAGAACTAGAAGGCGCAATACCTGCTTTTGCAAGTGGTATTAATGCTTCTGGTTCTTCATATGGTTCTTCTTTGGCAATATCATCATTATATTTGTCGTCTTTAGGATATGAAGGCTCTTCTTCCGTGGCTGGCTCTGTTAGCTGCTCTTCATCTTCATAGGTTTCGTATGCCGAATACTCATAATACATATTGGCATAAGCAGATACATGCATTGGGATAAACGAGAGCAGCATGATAAGAGCGGTAAACCAGCTAATAATACGTGTTACATTTGCCTGTGACTTTTTCATTTCCATGTCTGCTCCTTTCGTCCTTGCATCTAAAAATATTATGGCACTATACTTATTTTTTATGATAAGCCGATTGCTTATTAAATTAAATTTTGCATAAAAATAAGCGACATAATGCTAATCACTCGCACCTCGTCGCAAAACAATAGAAAAATACATCATAAAAATCACATCCCCCCGAAGCAATTTTTGCTATATTTGCCATTATAAGAATAATACGGATACTCGTCAAGTTAAAATATTCCATAGATTAAAAAACACCCCCCATACGGTTTTTATTACAAACCAAATGAGGGGTGTTAAGATGCTTATATTAACAATTTATTATCTGTTGCCAAAATGCAGGTTAACTGCATCTTCTTTAATTTGACCACCTTGTGCATACCAGTTTTCCATAACTGTATACCAGTGAGAAACAGGATTAACACCCATGATGATAAGTGTCGCTTCTTCGATGATCATATCACCTGTAAGACCTGCTTCGTCAAACTCTTCTGGAGCGCCGCCCCACATACCGTTTTCAACTGTCCAGTTATTATTAAACAAGTGCATTGTACGGCTATAAGCTGAACCTGGGAAGCCCAATTGTAGGAATGGAGGTATAGAGGTTGGTGGATATTGATAAGTGATCCAGTTTAGTGCGTTGTAATGCTTGCTTACCTGACCAGCTGTAAATAGTACGCTTGGGTCACCTGTTTCAAGTGCTTCGGTGATGAAGATAAGCTCATTCATGTCTGCCATCGGGTCAATAATGTCAAACACAGCGCCCATAGATGCTTGGTTCATAACAAAGAATTCCATAACTTGCTCATCAGTCATACCATGGTTTGGATTGAATTTAATATCATCAATAAGTGATAATACTTTCATCCAAGCGCCTGGGTTTTGCATATTAGTGTTTGCTGCAATACGACCAGTGTTAGGGAAGAAAATTTGAGCTCTTGCAGGGCGATCGCCTTCTACAGTTGGCATATTAAAAGGAATAAAGTATGCATCGTTATGCTGTAGTTGAACAATGTTAGGACCGTTAGCAGAACCCCACCAGTTCATCCATGGTTGGATACCAACAAAGCCGTTTACTACGTCTTCGTTTGTTTCTGCCCACATACCCATTGACATAAAGTCTGGGCTTAGAAGGCCTTCTGCAAACCAGCGCTGCCAGTTTTCAAGTGCTACCATAAATTCTGGATGGGCGATACCAGGGCGTAGACGTCCAGTTTCATCTGGAGTCCAGAAGTATTGAGAGTTATGCACGTCTCCTACATATGCGCCAAACATTGGTGCAGTTCTAAACAAAATTTGAAGGTTGTTATCAATTGCAAAGCCGTAGTGTGCGCCTTGGTTATCCATAAATGCGCGTGCGAGGTTTTCAAGATCTGCAACAGTTCTGATTACTGGAGAACCTTCAGCTTCAAACCAATCTTTACGTACCCACATATGCCATGGTTGAGAAATTGTACCAAAGTGGTAACGAGGCATTGCATAAATTCTACCATTAACGGTGTACGTTTGCATGGCGTCTGGGTCTACAAGCTCGCGGTCTCTAATACGTTGTGATGCGTAGTTGTTATATGCATCGGTAAGGTCAAGTAGTCTGCCTGTTGATTGTAATTGGCCAAATAGGCGCTGAGCATCTTGTGGGATGTAGAATACATCTGGTAGATTGTCAGCAGCTACAGCGAGTTGCAATGAAAGAACGTAGTCAAGTACTTCAAGAATTTCGAAGTCTACATGGATATTCAGTCTGTCTCGGTAAGCTCTTGTCCATGCATTGTAAGTCATGGAATCGCCGTCTGGGAAATTCCAGCCTGCGCTTTGTGAGGTGGCTGCTGTAATGACTACAGGCTCTGGGAATGGGGTGTACCAAGGTCCGTCAGGTACAGGTTGAAATGCTCTTGGATCGTGTCCAGGGCTTCCACCATCTGGGGTAGCTTGTGCAGTTTGACCTGCATCTGGGGTAGCTTGATCAGCAGTGTCGTTACCGCCATTGCCACCACAAGCTGTAAGCGCCAACATGCCCACTAGAAGCAGTAATGCAGCAATTTTGCTAATGTTCTTTTTCATAGTTATACTTTCTCCTCTTCTATTTTTTTTGCAATTGCTACAATTTTTTGCAACAACTTGCAATTCTTTCTGTGCATTTTTAGATAAACATACAGAAATCTGAACAGAAATTTTATGCTTTTTTTCAGCAATATGTCAATTGTATGTCAAAAGAATTACCTTGTCAAGGAAGATATTTCGACCTGATAGTGTAAAAAAAACGCAAGTGCCTAGTGTCACGAGCCATTTGAATTTTGTAAAATCGTGTTCAGCCTCTATATAAACAATACGGCGAACTCCCGCCAATTGTTATATATTGTTATATCCCATGAGGAAATCTTATTTTAGGAAATTTATGGGTGTTTGCAATATATCCTTATTTGAATTGTGTAGCTCAGAATTGCAGGGTCACTTGTTAAAACGATTCCCCCATGAGTTATTTCCAGCATTATACCTGGACGAATAGTTACAAATGGAACAGGCGCGCCATTCGCGTTTAGCACAGCACCAGAAGGGGCGCCAACATGGTATCGCCAACCATCTTCACATTCTACAAGGATAGATGGGCCAAGCCACCAGTCAGCTTCATCAAAGTTTGTTTGAATAACTTCTGCGCGAAAAGTGATTTCATCCGGGAACATCATATTTGGGTCTGCATTTGGTGCATAGCGGCCTTCTTGTACTGTAAAATGCACCGGTATATCCATTAATGTTCCACGCCACATATCGTCGCCTTCATACACCTCATGGCGAATGGTTTTCCATATGGTATACTCCCCAGGTGGAATTTCCCCATATAACCAGCCCCAATGCAGTGTAACATGCTGAATTTGCTGTGCGCCTACAATATATGTGACTTCCCGTCGTGGGTCGAAGGGCTCGTGCTTATCGTTAGTACTTTCAAAGATGGCTATTTGAGACACTTCTTCGCCATTATGTTGCAAAATGCTGTAAAAGCCATCTATATATATGTTGCCGCTTGCAAAGCTGTTGGTAATTTTAAAAGTTGCACTTGTAGGCGTGGTTGCGTAAACATCCACAAACGCGCCAACTCTGTCAGAAGGGATATTGGGGTTTTGGATTGCGAAATTGGCATACGCCCTTTGGGTTTGGCCTGCACTAATAATATTTTGTACCAGGCGATACACTCCCGGTGTCTCTGGTACGCCCCAGGTAAATATAACTTCTCTTGTCTCACCAGGTGCAAGGGTCATTGGGTGTCCATCACCTGCACTTCCGCTCTGGGAAATCCAATTGCCATTATGATGCTTTTCAAATTCTACACCATCAAGTATGTGTGTCTCGTAAGGGGTTGCATTAAAAATGGTAACGAAAAGTTGTCCTGGGGTAAATTTCTCGTTCTGCCAAGCAGTGGGCAGCACATCTGTTACGGTAAAAGTAAGACCTGCATAAGCTGGTGGGTCGTCGGCTACAGCCGAAATAGCAGGAGCACATGATACCAAAATAATTAAAGAAAGTGCGGCTAGTAAAAATTTTTTAAGTGCCTTCATATAAATAATCTCCTTTGTTTTTTAAGTAAAACCGATTACACTTCATAAATATTACATACCAGGATTCTAAAAAAATCACCTAAGAAATATCGTAAAATACTTCCTAGGTGATGTCAAATTTAAAATCGTAATTTTAATATATCATAATCCCCATGTTCAAGGCCTGTCCTGCCCATTTCCCGCCCTGTTACAACATCTTTTCCATGCCAGTCCGACCCGCCGGAAATATACAGCTTATGATCTACTGCCATTTGTAGGTACTTGGCAACATCTTCGTTATTATGTGTCGGATGATAAACTTCCAAACCTTGCGCTCCATATTTAATTAAGTCAAGCACGGTATCGTCATCGTCAATGCTTTTGGGGTGGGCGATAATTGGGATACCTCCTACAGATTTTATGATATCTATGGCGTCATACCCTGTAATGGTAGAGTGCCAGATATAATCTGCGTTGGTAGGTATAAAATATTTGCGGTACATATCCCGGGCTTCCCCAGGCATTTTATACTTGTCAATGTCCATCGCTCTCAAAACCCGGGTGCCTCCCATACGTAGTTCCGTGGGGTTTAACTCAAGCACACGCTCCCATTTATATGAAAATACACCATCATTGACTGCCCGCTCGAAGTTAAGTCTTGTGCTTTCGGTTATTTCCGCAGATATTTTTTTAATAAAATCCTCAAGCTTTTTGTCAAATATATCAATATAATATCCTAAGATATGTTGCATTTTGTGATTTTTTAAAGTTGAAAGTTCAATGCCTTTAATGATTTCAATGCCTTGTGGTACTTGCGTATGAAGCAGTGCCTTATGTCCCTCAACACTATCATGGTCTGTGATAGAAATCACTTGAATGTTATGTGCTTTTGCGAGCTGACATAATTCAACTGGCGTGTCAATTCCATCAGAATAGGTTGAGTGTAGGTGTAAATCTGCAAACATGTTGCGCCTCCTGTAAATAGGTAATTTAATAAACAGGAGCTATTATAGCATACTTTTCTCTTCAGTGTTGATTAAACAGACAGCTCCATCTCTATCCATTTTTTAAGCACTTCGCGCTCTTTATCATCCTCTATTCTAAAACAAAAGTTATCAAAACGGCAGCGCTCGTAATGCTTGCCATCTATTGTGTATTTGTATGCACCACCGTGGTTACAGTGGATAAAATGAGGGTCGTTGGCTGCGCATGCGCCACATGCACGTCCATTGATTAGGATGTGTTTCATACTTTCTGATATATCAGCAAGTATATGATCAGCAAAGGCAAGATGGTTACCCCATAGTTGTACTGTGCAGCCTGCTACACCCATTTCGATTTTACAAATCTTCTGCTTGCTTTTTCGTAAAGTATAAATGAAGTAAGCACCGCATCCAAAGTTGATTGTATCACCATCAATCCGGCAGTTGCTATCAATCATAGCATATAAAATCATTGCAAGTTCGTTTATTATTGGAAAATATTTGTGGATCGAACCCCCATCCCTATCTCCAGGTTTTGGATTGTACTTTGCACCAGTCTTGATATCAATGCGATCTTTGTTTTCACTCAAAGTGTCGAACAATTTGTGCAAAAATAAACGAAACGATACTATTCCTGTCTTTATTTCATCATCTGTTAATCCGTGTCTAAACCTATCCGCTACAGTAAAGTTATCCGGTGTCTGTGGTATATATGTTCATAAGAAATCTGTCAACTACTATTTACCCAATAAGAAAAGCAAATAAAAATACCAGCCTCACAATAGAAATCTTTTTGGAGGATGGTATTTTTATTTTTTGCTTTTTAGTTGATCCAAAATGGACCAACTGGTTTATTTTTAAACTTAAATATTAGTGCGTAGCTCCGGCAATGCCAGTAATATCTACATCATGGGTTAAAATAGCTTCTATTGCATATTCCAGCCCCTTAGCAATGGTGGCAATGGGCATACTTGGTGTGCCATCGGGCCGGTTTATGACTTGGGCCGTATCAAATGGCACGTGAATAAAACCGCCTCTAATATCCGTATACTCTGTAGCAATCATATGCATGAGACGATACATAATATCATTACACACAAAAGTACCGGCAGTATATGAAATAGAAGAAGGTATGTTATGCTTTTTTACATTTTGCACCATTGCTTTTATTGGCAAGTTTGTAAAATAGGCAGTAGGGCCGCTTTTAACAATGGGCTGGTCACTTGGCTGGTTATTTTCGTTGTCAGGTATGCGGGCCTCTGCAAGATTAACCGCTACCTTTTCTATAGAAATACTTGAACGGCCTCCTGCTTGGCCTATACATAAAACTGCATTTGGCTTATGCTTTTCTATGGCATTACGCAGCACCACACCACACTTGCCATGCACGGTTGGAATTTCCTCTGTAACAATGTCCCCATTGCCTATTTTTGATGGCAAAAGCTTAACGGCTTCAAATGCGGGATTTATTGTATCCTCGCCAAAAGGATCAAATCCGGTTACTAAAATTTTCATATCAATTAAAACCTCCAGGCTGCCCATAATGAGCATTTTTATCATCATCAAAATATGAATAACGGATTCAAGTGGTTACGCTCAGTAACCACTTGAATTTATTTTATCATTATCTAA
>Ga0123355_10019380_pt1 | contig 10833 bp, 9 predicted proteins | sample TergutEmb28metaG_3_FD_89872 | JGI IMG/M metagenome (GOLD analysis project Ga0123355, IMG submission 89872) | Embiratermes neotenicus P1 segment gut microbial communities from Petit-Saut dam, French Guiana - Emb289 P1 | ecosystem: Host-associated > Arthropoda: Insects > Digestive system > Gut ...
CATGGCTTGACAAGTATCGTCGCTTTTGGAAAAATTGCGAACGATACACCGATACACTTGCTCAACTTGTCACTTTGGCTTTCGTTCGCTTGATTTTAAGGAGATATTAAACAGGCTCTTACTTAATGTTGTGCTGGAAATACTTCTCGCTGGCAAACCTCTACCGCCACAATATAAAGACCACGCATTAAAGGGTAATTATATAGGCTTGCGTGAGTGTCATATTCGTCCAGATTGGTTGCTTGTTTACACTGTAAATAACGATAAACTTGTGCTTACTGCGACACGAACAGGTTCTCACGCCGAATTATTTTAATTGCAAGGGCATTCCGTATATTTCCAACCTTCACGGCTTATATCTTAAAAAATAATTTTTAGCGGGTATCGCAAGGAGGCGAATATGATTACCCTAAAAAATATAACCAAAACATTCCGCGTGGCGAAGCGTCAGGCGGGGTTTTCGCGTGCGGTTCGTGCTTTGTTTTCGCGGGAGTATGAGACGGTTCATGCATTGCGGGACGTTAGTTTTGAAATTGGCGACGGGGAAATGGTCGGGTACATTGGGCCTAACGGGGCTGGAAAGAGTACGACCATCAAAGTAATGTGCGGAGTGCTAACACCCGACGATGGAATTTGCGAAGTAAACGGACGGATTCCGTGGAGACAGCGCATAGCGCATGTGCGGGAAATTGGCGTTGTGTTTGGGCAGAGAAGTCAGTTATGGTGGGACGTACCCATAATCGACAGTTTCGAGTTAATCCGCGACATATACCGCACGCCGCAAAATGCGTACAAAAAAAACCTAGACGAGCTTACGGAGATTTTGGAATTGCAAGAAATTCTAAAAACCCCCGCCAGAAGCCTAAGCCTAGGACAGCGAATGCGTTGCGAAATAGTAGCAAGCCTGTTGCACAATCCGAAAATCTTATTTTTGGACGAGCCAACAATTGGGCTGGACGCGGTATCAAAAATAGCGGTACGGCAGTTCATAAAGCGGCTTAACGCAGAGCGAGGAACAACGGTTTTGCTAACCACTCACGACATGCAAGACATAGAAGCATTAACGTCGCGAATTATCTTAATAGGAAAGGGACGCGTTCTACTGGACGGCAGTTTGGAGGAATTACGCGAAAAATCCCCCGAAGCCGCCAACGCAGAGGAAATCGTCGCCGCGTTGTACAAGGAGTACGAAATATGAAACCGTACACGGCGTTATTTCGCATACGCTTCACAAACTCCATTCAATATCGAGTTGCGGCGATTGCAGGGCTTTGTACGCAATTCGCGTGGGGTTTTATGTATATACTTGCGTTTGGCGCGTTTTACAGCGAAAACCCTAATGCATTCCCCATGACATGGGAACAAATGATTTCCTACATTTGGTTGCAGCAAGCATTTATGATTCTGTTTATGATTTGGTTCTGGGAGAACGACATAGTAGAATCCGTGGAAAGCGGAAGCATTGCATACGAATTGGTGCGCCCCATGGACTTGTATAATCGCTGGGCGGTGTCCATTGCGGCAAGCCGAATGGCGCGTTGTGTATTACGCGCCGCGCCGATTATTATAGTCGCGTTGATTTTGCCTGCGCGGTTTCGGCTTGCTCCTGTTATGGATTTCCGAATGAATGCGCTGTTTCTTCTTAGCATGATTTTAAGTCTTGGGGTTGTTATTGCGTTTTCTATGCTGATTTACATTTCGGCGTTTCGCACAATTAACAGCCTTGGCACACGCTTAACAGTAGCAATTGCCGCTGATTTCTTGATGGGTGGTTATATACCTATTCCGTTTTTTCCCGATACAGTGCGTATAATTGCGGAATTTTCGCCATTTGGGTCTATGCAGAATACGCCGTTACTTATTTTCAGCGGGTATTTGTCTGGTGATGCATTAGTGCGGGGGCTGGGTTTACAGGTGTTTTGGTTGGTAGTATTGGTGATAATTGGACGCATTTTAATGGCACGTTCGTTGAAACGCGTTGTTGCGCAGGGAGGTTGACATATGCGATTATATTTTAAATACATCTCCATGCATTTCAAAAGCCAAATGCAGTACAAGACATCGTTTTTTTTCACGACCTTGGGGCAGTTTCTTGTTTCCTTTGCTACGTTTTTAAGTATAAATTTTTTGTTCGCCCGCTTCGATTCGGTAGGCGGCTTCACTTATGAAGAAGTGCTAATCTGCTTTGCAGTAATGATAACATCATTCTCGCTGGGCGAATTATACGGACGCGGCTTCGACCGTTTTCCAAGAATGCTTGGCGACGGCAGTTTCGATAGGGCGTTGGTTCGCCCACGCAACGTGGTATTCCAAGTGCTTGCATCACAAACAGAATTTTCACGTCTAGGGCGGGTTACACAAGCCGCACTCGTTTTCATTTATGTAATCCCAAGAAGCGGCATTGATTGGACTTGGGATAAAATTCTAACATTATCGCTAATGATTGTTTGCGGAAGCCTACTTTTCTTCGGGTTGTTTGTGCTGTACGCGGTGTTTTCATTCTTCACAATAGAAGGCCTAGAAGTTATGAATATCTTAACAGACGGCTCACGCGAACACGGCAGATTACCCTTCTCCGTTTACGGCGACGGCATTTTGAAATTCCTAACATTCGTAGTGCCTATAGCACTAATCCAATACTACCCGCTACTATATATAATAGGTCGCGAGGAAAGTTTCCTATTCGCCCTAACTCCCATACTTGCATTAACCTTCTTGCTGCCCTGCTACGTTTTCTTTCGCTTTGGAATGCGGCGGTATAAGTCAACAGGTTCTTAAACTGACTTCATCACTGGTACCCATATTTCTGTATTTTCTCCAAAAAGTTCAAAACACTTTTCTGCTTCAATATAGTTGTACCCTGTTGATGGTAGCCCTTTCTCTTCCCACATTTCAACCCATGCTTGAATCACGGGCATGTTTGGTGGAACTGTAGCAACAGCATATAATCCCGCTGGTATGGATACGCTATCCTTTCCAGCGGCGTTTTTTTGTTCCGCGCCAAAAAGGTAGTATAGTTTTTCATCATTTGTAAACCATGTTGCGCCATATAACACAGAGTTATTTTCGCATAAAGATTTCTCGTGCTTATTTCGCAAGTCTATGCTTTTTGAGTTATAGGATTCGTCGGTAGCTAATGTTTCTATTAAATAACCGCAAATTGTAAATGCATCTCTTTTTTCAATTCTAATGTCCATTTTTAACCTCCAATTTTTCAAGTAATATAACATAAAACCTCACGTTTGCAAAAACAATTTGCAGAAATGAGTTTGACAGGCTTACAACTTTGTGGATAGAATTAGGGCGTGTTCCCACTACAGAAATTGATTTTTGTAAAGAGGTGTTTGTATGTCAATAATAAGCGCGTATGTAATGCCGCATCCACCGCTGGCAGTGCCAGAGGTTGGTGGGGGCAAGGAAGAAGTTATTGCCGAAACAATTCAAGCAATGGACGAAATAGGAGCAGAGATTGCACGATTAAAACCAGAAACAATCATTTTCATAACGCCGCATGGAAATGTGTTTAGGGATTATTTTCACATTTCGCAGGGAGAAAAGGCGGAAGGGAATTTTGCACGTTTTGGGGTGATGGGCGCGAATTACACAGCGGAATATGACACTGAACTAACATCAGAAATATCCCGTGTAGCGAAGGTCGCGAACTTCCCCGCAGGAACAGAAGGCGAAGCCGACCCATCATTAGACCATGGTGTAATTGTTCCCATGCACTATATCAATCGCCATTTTTGCGATTACAAAACTGTGCGAGTTTCGTTATCGGGGCTTGATAGCGCGGCGCATTTTAAGATGGGAGAGTTACTAGCGGAAGCTATCGGAAATATTGAGCGGCGTGTGGTAGTGATTGCTTCGGGCGATTTATCGCATAAGCTTTCGGAAAGTGGGCCTTATGGCTACGCGCCCGAAGGCGTAGTTTTCGACCGCGACATTATGAAATTTCTAGGCGAGGGCGATTTCGATTCTATAAAAACTATGGACAGCGGGCTTCGCGAAAAAGCGGCAGAATGCGGTTATGGTTCTTTTGTTATGTTGGCGGGGTGTTTTGCGAAATATGATAATATTTCCGCAAAACAGCTTTCGTATGAATGCCCATTTGGCGTGGGTTATGGCGTTGTTAGTTTTGCAATTGAAGATTCATTCCGCGCATTGGCACGGCGTTCGTTGGAATACCGCGTTAAAACGGGAAAGGATTTCTCCACGCCGCCAAGCTCAACCGAAGCGGCAAAACTCCCGCCACAAATGTTTTTGCAAAAAGCGGGGGCATTCGTTTCCCTGCACATGAACGGGCAATTACGTGGTTGCATAGGAACAATCGCGCCAACCACCAATAGCATTGCGGAAGAAATTATTCAAAACGCGGTATCGGCAGGGCTTTACGACAGCCGCTTCCCGCCAGTTGATAAATCCGAACTCCCGCATCTAGTATACAAAGTTGATATTCTGGACGAGCCAGAGGATATTCCCAGCACAGAATCCCTAAACGTAAAACAATACGGCGTAATCGTAACAAGCGGATTCAAACGGGGGCTTCTGCTTCCCAATCTTGATGGCGTGGATTCTGTAGAAATGCAAGTTGCCATTGCGTGTCAGAAAGCGGGAATCAGCTTAAACGAATCATTCGCGCTACAGCGTTTTAAGGTGACGCGGTATGAGTAATCGCGACGCAGTTAAATGCACCATTTGCCCACATTTTTGCCTTCTTCACGAAGGCGCAAGCGGCAAATGCACCGTGCGAAAAAACATCAATGGGCAAATAACTTCCCAATCCTACGGTAAAATAACCGCCATAGCCTTAGACCCAATCGAAAAAAAGCCGTTGTACATGTTTCACTCTGGTTCGGCAATACTTTCTATTGGGAGTTACGGTTGCAATTTTAGATGCCCATTTTGTCAAAATCATGAAATCGCAATGCCGCAGGGCGAAATTCGCACGCAGTCTATCACACCCGCCGAGCTTCTAAAAATGGCACAAAACGCCCAACGTCAAGGTAACATAGGCGTAGCGTACACCTACAACGAGCCATTAATCAATTACGAATTTATACTGGATTGCGCCAAAGAAATTCACAGCGCAGGGTTAAAAAATATCCTTGTCACAAATGGATTCATCAACCCCGAGCCGCTAAAGACCCTACTTCCCTACATTGACGCAATGAATATAGACCTAAAGGCATTCACAAATGATTTCTACAAAAAAATCGGCGGTTCTTCCGAAAGCCTAGACGTAGTAAAAAACACAATCGCACTAGCGCAAGATTTTTGCCACGTAGAAGTAACAACCCTACTAATCCCCAACGAAAATGAAGACGATATAGAGTTAATCGCAAAATTTTTATCAGAGCTTAACCAAGACATCCCGTTACACATATCGCGATTTTTTCCGCGCAACGAATTTAACAATCGCGAAGCAACACCACACGAAACAATTCACCGCGCAGTAGAAATCGCCAGCAAGCACTTGAAAAATGTGTTTGCTGGGAATATATAGGAAGAGGCATAAATATGAACTTAATTTCATGGAATGTAAACGGGCTTCGCGCCTGTATGGGCAAAGGATTTATGGATTTTTTTAATGCAGGTAATTACGATATAATCGGCATACAGGAAACAAAAATGCAACCCGAGCAAGCAGATTTCAGCTTTGAGGGTTATCATGCGTTTTGGAATTCTGCGGAGAAGAAAGGGTATTCTGGCACATTGGTGTTATCAAAGAAAAAACCGCTTTCCGTAAAAAACGGCATGGGCGTGGAAGAACACGACCACGAAGGCAGAATTATCGCAGCAGAGTACGAGAAATTTTACTTCATCACGGTATACACGCCCAACTCGCAACGAGGGCTTTTGCGCCTAGATTACAGAATGCGTTGGGAAGATGACTTCAGAACATATTTAAGCGGCTTCAATAAACCAGTAGTAGTATGCGGCGATTTAAACGTAGCCCACAAGGAAATAGACATCAAAAACGCCAAGAGCAACACAAAAAATGCAGGATTCACCCCGCAAGAGCGCGAAAAAATGACAGCATTACTAGCCGCTGGTTATGTAGATACCTTCCGCCATCTGTACCCCGACAAAAAAGATGCATACTCGTGGTGGTCGTACATGGGGCGCGCTCGTGAGAATAATGTCGGCTGGCGCATTGACTATTTTTTAACGTCGGAAGCCCTACGCCCAGCAATTCGCGAAGCTATAATTCTTCCCGATGTATTTGGTTCAGACCATTGCCCCGTTGGGCTTACGTTGGAAATTTAGGGGGATATGTTTATGAAAAAACTGCTATCTTTCACGCTAATGCTTATCTTTTTGATTGTGCCAATTTCGGCTTATGCCGTAGAAGCCACCACGCCAACTGGAATCCCACTATCACAAATTGAAAGTCGCATTAACGAGCTTGTCGAAACATACATGCGCGATTTTACCACAGGGCTTGCAATTGCTGTAGTAAAAGACGGCGAGATTGTTTTTTCACAAGGTTATGGGTACGCCGATATAGAACGGCAAATACCAATTAATCCCGCAACTACAGTTTTTGAACTTGCGTCTACTAACAAGCTGTTTGTCTTCACCTCTATAATGCAGTTGGTGGAGCAAGGTTTATTGGACTTGGATAATGACATTCATGTATATTTGCCCGAAGATTCCAGTCAACAATTTAACTTTGAAAAAACTTTCACAATGCGTGACTTGTTGAATCATTCCGCTGGGTTTGGTGAATTTGACTTTAACGTGCGCCGCATTGCGGAAGCCGTTGAAAGTGATAGCAGAATTACATTGCGTGAGGCATTGTTAGCGTCTCAACCTCCACAAATTTTTGAGCCAAGTACAGCTACATCGTATTCAAATTTTGGAATCGCTTTGGCGGCGTATATCGTCAGCCATGTTAGCGGTTTAGAGTACGCAGAATTTGAGCGCGTCAATATTTTGAATCCGCTAGGCATGACAAATACCAGAAATCAGCCGCATTGGTTTGGCGATAACTTGTTCCTGCAAAACAAGGCAAGAGGACACCAGCCAAACGGACGTGGCGGATTTAATGAATTTCCATGGTACTATCTCCCAATGTACCCCGCTGGAGCTTTGAACGGAACAGCCATAGACATAGCGCAATTTGCTATCGCGCTAATGCCGCCGCAAGGCGAACCAAGCCCGCTTTTCAGCAATCGCGATACATTGGATTTAATGCTAAGTCCAAGTTATTCCGACCCAAGAATTTTAAGGGGTACTCATCACGGATTTAGAACGTATGATGCTGTTGTCCCCGCGCTTGGTCACGCTGGTGGAACTTCTGGATTTAACACAGATTTTGTAATAGTTCCATCTGAACGATTTGGCATAATCGTACTCACCAACACCGCTGGCGGAATTACATTCATCGAAAAAATTTTGGATTTATTTATAGGAAACAGCAGAAACACAGCCTTCCCAACAACAGAGAATTTGCCCAACGCAAGCAGTGTGACAGGCGCGTACATGTTATTGCAACGCTACGAGGGTAATATGATGGAGATGTTAAACGATGTACTCCTTGGCACAATGCAAGTAAACGCAATTGACGAAAACACAATCACGCTTAACATGGGCAATGGAATAGTCACATATAGGCAAGTTGAGCCATATGTGTTTAGAGCCATTGATGCCGATACCCCTGCTGCAAATGTATTCGCTCGTACCCGCTACAAAATTTATTTCACAATGGAAAATGGGCAACCCGTTGGCGTTTCACTTCGAGGTACTAACAGCGCGACAGTACATGCGCCAAGTATGTTTGAATCTGTAATTTCTGTGGGTAGTTTGCTGGTAATGTTGGTGGGCGTAATCTTTTTTATGATAATGCCTATAATTGTTGGGGTGAAGTTCTTTCGCAAACGCGGAAAAGATTTTGCCTACTTTAGTCTTTTAATTAACGGTGTAATGACTTGCGGTGTGCTGTTTGCAATCAACTTGATTATGTTAATGCTTCGCCTAGGCGCGGGAATTCCATTTATTGAAACTGCTACGATAACGCCGCATATTTGGATAAATTACATTTTGCTAGTTTTCTTTGTTGTTTTGTTTATTGTTTCGTTGGTTTTTTTCAAAAAACAAAATATTGCAACCAATTGTAAAATTTTTTATTTTTCTACCGTCGCGTTTTTGGCATTGTTTGTGCTTAGTTTATGGGGCGGAAATTTTTTTGTGATATAGGTGTTTCAATTTGAAATGGGCTGACGACAGACGAAGCCCAATTTCAAACGAAATCGAAAAGGGGAGAGTAGAAAATGGAAGGCATTTCAAATGTAAACTACACATCAATTCCCGCACGGGATTCCGCTGTTTTGGATGCGTCTGTAAAAACGGCAGAGGGGACAGCGCAAGCAAACGCGGCTTCACCGCAACCAGCGGTTACGGCAGAAGCCGCAATTCCGCAAAAGCCTGCTACTTCTGCGGAAATTCTGGCGGAAACTTTGTTAAGCCACGGCTACAAAGTCACGGAAGAAAACAAAAACATGTTGCGGCTTATGCTTGATAACGGTATTCCGCTAACAAAAGAAAATATTGCCCGCATGAATCAAGCCTTGAAATTGGCGCAATCTTCCGACAAGGCTTTGTTTATGTTGCAAAATAATATGCGAATGACACAGGCAAACGCCGCTCAACTGGAAGGGTTAGTAAGCGGCCAAACCAAAATAACCGACCAAATTAAAAATTTGATGTCAGCCGTAGAGCAACTAGCCGACAAAGAATTAGCGGCGCAGTTAAAACAAATTTTATCGGGAACAGGGAAGGCTACCGCGCAAGCGGAAACAAACCAAAACAACGCACCCGCCGAGGGTTTAGCCGAAGGCGCAAAACAAACTGCGCAAACTCCAGCACAAATGCCGCAAACCTCACAAGCCCCGCAAGCTTCTCAAGCGGCAACCCCTGCTTCTGCTGAAACTGTAGCACCGCAACAAGCAACACCCGCGCCAACCGCTGGGAATGCGGCGACTATGGCGATGGGAACGCAATCTGCTTCGCAACAGCAACAGACTGCACAACAGGCAGAATCTGCCGCGTTGGCAACACAGCAGAATGCGCAAGGTACACAACAATCCAATACACAACAGGCAACGCCCACGCAAGTTCCCCAATCGACAGAAGCGAGGCAAACTGCGCAGTCGTCAGCGCAACCCGCGACTGCACAGGGCGGACAGACCGCTTCGCCGCCGTCAGCAACAACGGAAGCCACCACACAAGCACAGCAAACACAACAGGCGCAGGTGTTATCGCAAGCCGCACAGCAACGCGTGTCGCAGCCGACTACGCAATCACAGGCATTGCCGCAAGCTTCGGCGCAGACGGCGCAACCTTCCCCTGCAATCCCACAAAATCTTCTTTTTCAGCTTGAAGACAGCACTCCGCAAACTCTTGACAGATATTTAAACAATCTACGCGAAACTTTAACTCAAGTTCAACAAGCACTGGCAGGGCGCGAATCCGCTGATACAACGCGAGTTCTGCAAGAAGCCCGCGCACTTGAATCACATATAGATTTCACAGCGCAAATAAGAAATCAGCTTTTTGTGCAGATTCCATTATTCCACAACGGACAACAGACACTAACAAACCTGCATGTTTACAAAGACGGGAAAAAATCATCTGGCGGTGGAACAAGCGCGTCCAGCGCGTTAATAGCCCTAGACACTGCCGCAATGGGGCATTTTGAAACATATGTACAAAAAACATCAAACGCAGTTCACTGTCAATTCCGATTAGAAAGCGATGAAATTGCTAAATCCGTGCGCAACAATATCCACAAACTAGAATCCCTCCTTCGCGAAAATGGCTACTCACTAGATAGCTTCTCCTTCCTCCCGCCAGGCGAGCCATACACTTTATTAGACACCCCGAAATCCATAGAAAACTCACCCCAAAAAAACACCAACGAACTCCCGCATTTCGACATACACATTTAGAAAAACCTTAAAGAAAGATGTATGATTTGACATAGGCATTAGATAATTCCATTTTACCCCTGCTGAAAGGTTTAGTTGGCAGGGGTTTTTGTTTTGTCAGCAAAGGCGCGTCTCACGAAAAATCACCTTGCAATTTCCCACGAAAGAATTATAATGATGAGAAAACTATAAGAAGGGGTGGTGTGATGGAGAAGATAGTACAGGAATTGTATGAACAGTTAATCGCGGAAATCCGAAAGTATCGCGCTGACACCTCTTTGAAAATGATAGAGGACGCATTCGAGTTTGCATACGAAGCGCACAAAACACAAACGCGAAAATCTGGCGAGCCATATGTAACGCACCCGCTAGAAGTAGCAATAATACTAGCGGCAATCCGAACAGACTTGGAATCTATATCAGCGGCATTATTGCACGATGTAGTGGAAGACACTAATTTCACAAGTGGAGATATAGAAAAAAAGTTTGGTGAAGAAGTATCACAATTAGTAGACGGCGTAACAAAAATTCAAAAGGTAGCGTATGTTTCAAAAACGGATAGGCAAGCCGAAAACTATCGCAAAATGTTCTTTCACATGTCGCAGGACGTGCGTGTGCTGTTGATAAAAATTGCCGATAGGGTTCACAATATGCGCACTTTGGGCGGGCATTCTCATGCAGAAAAACAGCGCGAAATTGCGCAAGAAACTTTAGATATTTACGCGCCACTTGCGCATAGGCTTGGCATAGCAAAACTTCGATACGAGCTAGAAGACTTAGGCTTCAAATACACAGACCGCGCATTTTACGATGAACTAGCGCGAAAAGTAGAAATAAAGCAATCAGAGCGGCAGGAATTAGTCGAGCAAATAATAAAGGAAATCAGCACAAAACTAGAAGC
>Ga0123355_10019382_pt1 | contig 10833 bp, 14 predicted proteins | sample TergutEmb28metaG_3_FD_89872 | JGI IMG/M metagenome (GOLD analysis project Ga0123355, IMG submission 89872) | Embiratermes neotenicus P1 segment gut microbial communities from Petit-Saut dam, French Guiana - Emb289 P1 | ecosystem: Host-associated > Arthropoda: Insects > Digestive system > Gut ...
GAACTTTGGTGAATAGAGACACCATGTCAAAGCTGACCATGAGATCTCCAGGTTTTATTTTTAGTGATTCCAGTATCCTGATGAAGTGGAATGAGTTTTTCACATGGTGTGCTGTTTTTCCTGTGTGTTGGTTGAAAAGTCCTGATAGGTGCTTGGAGAGTTGATATGTGGGGGTGCCAATGTTGCTCACAATGGGCCTTAGTGGAACACCTTCTTTGTGTATCTTGGGCAGTCCGTACAATCTAGGTGGTCTGAGGCCGGCTGGACCCAGTTGTCGGTGTGTCTCTTCAGTTATTGATGATTGTTTTAGCAATGCCGTGGTTTTCTGGTCTATTGAATCTGTGGGATCCTTGGTTAGTTTTCTATATGCTGGGTCTTGAAGAAGGGAATAAATCTTCTGTTTGTAGTCTGAGGTGTTAAGTACCACTGTGGCGTTTCCTTTGTCTGCTGATAGGATGGTGAGATTTACATTATCCTTTAGGGTCTTCAGCGCTGCCCTTTCCGTTCTCTTTAGGTTATCTCTGGGTCATGAGGAGTTTTTTAAAATTCTTACGGTCTCCTGCCTGGCTTCTTCCGCCTTCTCTACAGGCAAGGATAGAATTGCCTTTTACACACCGGTCAGGATGTCTTCAATGGGTGTAGACCGTGGCGTCACTGCAAAGTTGAGACCTTTATGTAACAGTGAGGACACTGCGTCGTCTAGTTTTTCATCGCTGAGGTTGATCACTGTTTCTTTTTCATTCTTGGTGATAGGATGTTGTTTCCTGTGGAGCCGTGTGAATTTCTTGATTTGTCTGGCCTTGCTGTCTTCTCCCGCACGCATGGCTTTGTTCCATGTGAGTTATTCAATCTGGGACCAGTCCGTTGCAGAGAGTTGATTGTCTATGCGTAGATGTGTACTCAGTAGTTCTCTGGAGGTATTATGTAGTTCTCGTCTGTTTTGCTGTATTCTTTCTCGTAGTAAGACATAGCTGGTGCGTTGATAGATTCTGTTGGCGGCGCGGGAGTGGATGTGGTGTTGGAACTGTAAGAAACAGGGTATGATGTGGTGATCTCAGCAGCGAAGGAGGAAGGTGACTCAGACACCGGGGAATTACCCAAAAAGGAACAAATTACTTATGTCTTCAAAATATTAGCAACCTGTCAAAAATCAAAAGTTATGTAATCCAAAAATGAACACATAAATTTGAGCATAAAGTTCACAAACTTATTCAAATACACAGATCTTTAGATAAAATAGCAAAGACAGAGAATGTGGTGGTTGTTCTTCCTCCTGTCAAAAGGAGACCAAAACCCACCTCTTGGAACAGATGTGCCCTGGAGACATCGTCTAGCTTACTCTTATCAATGACTTTGACGGCAACCTTCTCCCCAGTAAAGACATGGCGAGCAAGTTTCACAACAGCAAAGTGTCCACGTCCCAATGTCTCCTCCAGGTCATACAGACCTGCAATCTTCCCATCATAGCTGCTGCGGCCTAAAGTGCGATGCATCCTGATACTGAAACAATCATGCATGTCTGGATGTCTTTACTCCATGAAAATATCAATCTATTGACTGATGACAAACTACAATACTGTATTTACCTGAATATAAGACAATAATTTGTTTTTCCTAGTTCATTACCTGAAAAACTACAGTCACCTAATAACCATGCACAAAGTTCAACATGCTTTGTACATACACCATCCTATGAATGATGACTGTGAACAGGAGGTGTCATCTCATATTTGGATAAATACAGTATATAGCAAAATGACGTCAACGCATCAACAGAGATGGACTTCCTTCTTGATTTACAATACACATGCTCCTTACGCAGAAGCGGCAAAAATTATCACCTTTTTTTTTTCCAATAAACAGTATGAAAACAGGGTACCGAGGAATTTGGGCTGGAGGAAATGGAGAAAACTGCATAATGAGGAACTTCACGTTTTGTACTCCTCATCAAGCATTCTTACGACAATGAAATCAAGAAGAATGAAATGGGTGAGACTCCACATATAGGTACGGGGTAGAAGAGAAATGCATACAGTGTTCAGGTAGGAAAAAGTGAAGATAAGAGACCACTTGGTAAAGTCTAGGCATAGACGGGAGAAAATATTAAAATAGATTTTAAAGAAGTAAGGTGAAAGGGGCTGATCAGAGTCATCTGTTTCAGGACAGGGACAGGTAGTATGCTCTTCTGAAGACAGTGATGAACAATCAGTTCCATACAATGTGGTAAATTTCTTGGCTTACTGAGGAAATATTAGCTTCTCAAGAAGGACTCCACTTCACAAAAATTATTATTATTATTGTTATTGTTATTATTATTTATAGGCTACTGATAATTATAGGAAGGACAACAGTCTGTAGGCCCATAGTTATACATGACAGGCTGTATGTTGCATAAAATATGGTTAAAATGTATTTTCCAAATTACAAGTACTAACAATAAAACAATGAAACATTTTATGAATACATGTTGCTTCAACACTTATACAAATAGGCTTCATAATATTTATTCATAATTTTTTCCCTTCACTTCATAAATCTCTTGTTAAATGTTACTTAGACTAGGGAAATTTCCTCATAGAAAACATAATGGTTGTCCTTATACTGAATTAACATCACACCATTAAGGGATACACAGGAGTTGAGGTACAACTACATGCAGTCTACATTCACCATATATTACATGAACTTGAGTGATCAGATTCATGCCATTACCACATAACCGCTGGGGAAAGAACCCCCCAGTACCCAATGAGGTTGCGGCTGGCTGGGCCCCACAGTTCGTCTTGAAGCTTTGGAAAAGATAAACACTCTTGCCCCCATCAGGAAATGGATAATGATTGTCCTTGGCCATGCAGCTCCTGACGTAATCAAGATATTGATTGCACTATTCATTCCCAGAGAAAACAGACATCCAGCAGCTCCAGAGGAAGATAATAATCATCAGGGATATGTGTGTGTTTATTCCAAAATATTATTCAGACATACTACTACAGCAACATTTTTACAACTTCCAGTTCCTGGCCCACACAACTGCCATGTCTACGGAGCAAATTTTTAGTTCACAGATCATGAACATACAAAGCATCTGCCTTGTTACTTTTACAGGCAAAGCCAACTATTTCCAAGCTTATATGGCAGTGAAGCATGTTTCACTGAGGAAAAATCACATAACATTTTACTGCAGCTCCAGCGAAGGTTGAGACCACAGTGAGGAAAATTATTTTATAACTCAATCAGCACAGCTGCAGCCTATCATATTTCTCTTTATCTACAGCAGTTTGTCAGGCTACTGCAAGATGTGGTTTCAGCCAATATCATCACCTTGCAATGCACCGTTTTAACACAAGAGGTTTTGATGGTATATCTACCAATGTGGATGAAGTACTATTACAATACATAGACGAAGTCAAAAGCACGTCTGAGAATTGCACAAGTTCAACTGACTCTGACAAAATTTGGATCTAAAGCATTTTTACTTTAAAGTGCACAACATGATATGCATGCATGTCGACACACAGGTTAGGTGGGTTATATTAATGATGCAATACCAAATGCTAAAACTATTTAGAGTCTAATAAGGTGATTATTCTGATGAAGTGAATGACTAAGGCAATGGACATGAGCATGACCTTTTTCAAAGTCCTATTTCCCCACCTGGCTACAAAAAAGGAACATTTGAATCATGAACACTGATGCTCTCAATACGATTCAAAGAGACTACCTCCCAAATACAAGACAGGATGCTTAACTCTGGATTTTCATGTTCACTAACATTCATAATGTACATAACAAATGTCACAAAGCGATGGTTAGGACGTTATATAGTGAAAGTCCTGAGTTCAAACACTGGCCCTTAAACCAGTCATCCAGACAGCAGCACCTCAAGGTTTTCCTCAGCTCCTCCAAGCACATGCAGTGCTACAGTAGTACTGTAACATACTGCATGATCACTTCCTTCTAGGTCGACCAATCATAACCATTCAACTCTACATAACTTCTGCAGTTGATAAGCTAACAGTTGAAGTCAGTAAAACTGCCCCATTCCAAGATAAGTGGGTCCCTGTCATCACGGCATGGCATGTCCTCACATTGTGGGTGGAGGAATGACCCCAATATGTAGGGAAGTCAGAGCAGGGTATTATATTTTTTTTATAAGGAAAAGGAATTGAAAATCATCAATTGGGAACAGGATTTTTTGTACACCACAGAATCGTATCAACAATTAACAGAGTTGTTTGTTAGTGACAGGATGTCACATATACGAAGGGTGCTGAGAAGTCCTTAGCCCGACCAGGATGGAAACAAGCTACAGCGACCAAATTTGGGATTTATTCAACATACTCCCCACGAAGCCCAATACACTTCTTAGCCCATTGCTCTAACTTTCGCAAGTCATTCAAAAAAAATTCAGAAGGTTGTCCGCCCAACCAGGTATCCGCAGCAGCAATGACCTCCGCGTCCGACGAAAAACGGTGACCTTTCAATTGTTTTATCAGTCCAGGGAACAGGTGGTAGTCCGACAGGGCCAGATCCAAAGAACAGGGAAGCCCAGGTAGGCCAGTTTCTTCTGGGTTGCAAGTGCCGGGTGAGCCGGGTATTGTCGTGCAAGAACAAGACCCCCTTGATGAACTTCCCGCGGCATTTTTCCTTCAAAGTGTCCTTCAGTTGCACCAGCAGAGATGCGTAATACTCCGCGTTGATAGTTTGGCCCTTTGGAAAACAATCAATGGGGAGAATGCCGTCCTGATCCCAAAAAATAGAGGCGAGAACTTTTCCAGCGGATTTTTGCACTCGGAATTTTTTGGGGCGGGATGAGCCGCTATGCCGCCACTCCATTGATTGTTGCTTTGTCTCTGGGTCATAGTTATATAACCAGGTTTCGTCCATGGTCACCAATCGCGAAAGGAAATCATTTGGATAGCTCCGAAAAAAATTCCCAAAGTTGCTCAGACGACTGGCACGGTTGACGTTTTTCATCCGCGTTCAGGCATTTCGGAAACGACTTCGCGGAGAGCTTTCGCATGTCCAAATCTTCATGAATGATGGACCCAACCCGCTCACGTGAGATGCCGAGATGTTCAGCTACTGATTTAGTCGAAATCCAGCAGTTTCCCAAGATTAGCTTGAGAATTTGATCACTGATCTGCGGGGTGGTCACTGTTTTGGGTCGTCCAGTACGAGGCGCATCACAGGTGGAAAAATCACTATGTTTAAACTGGATCACCCAGTTTTTGAGGGTGGCATACGATGGTGCATGTTCCCCTAATGTTTCTGTCAGAATGGCGTGAATTTCCTTCGGCGCCTTGTCTTGCAGAAAAAAAAACTTAACAGCTAAGGTCTCCATGTTGTTGAAATCGCGTGCGTCGCCTTACATGTTTCCTTTCAGCCTCTGCAACAAGAAAAGACTTGCAGTTCGGCACATGAACAGACCCCGCTTTCCAACGACACTATCAATTCCGTCCTACGACACCGGGAAGTAGGTCGGGCTAAGAACTTATCAGCACCCCCTCGTAGTTCTGATGAGAGGTCGCTGGTGTAATATCATTATTTTGAATGTGCATGCACCAAGTGAGGAGAAAAGTGTTGATTCAAAATAAAGTATTAATGCGGATTTACAGCAGGTTTTCAAACATTTTCCAAGTACCGTATGAATATTCTGTTAGGAGATTTCACGCAAAAGTGGGGACAGAGAATAATTTCAAACCATCAATTCGGAATGAGAGTCTACATCAGGATAGTAATGATAAAGGTGTTAAGAGCAGGATATCTTGACAATGATCACTATTTGGTGGTTGCAAAAGTTAGGGAAAGATTGACAGTAAGTAAACAAGCAGCATGGAAGTTTGATGTGGAAAGATTTAATCTCAGGAAGCGAAATAAGCCCGACGCTAGGAAAAAGTATCAGATTAAGATCTCAAACAGATTTGCAGCTTTGGAGAACTTAAATGATAATGGTGATATAAATAGGGCTTGGGAGAACATTACAGAAAATATGAAAACCTCATCTTAAAGACAGTCTAGGTTTGTATGAACTGAAGCAGCATAAACCGTTATCTGATAAGGAAGGTTTATGATTTTTGGATCAATGGAAGCAGGCCAAATTGCAGAAGTTACGGGATCCAAACCAAAGGAATGTAGATTATCTAAACAATGTAACATATGAAGCTACTAAACATTTCAGAAACTAAAACAAGGAAAATGTGAAGGCCAAAATTGATGAATATAAAACTAACAGGGAAGATCAGGAATTTCGGAGACTCGTAAACGTGCATCAGAACTTTCAGAAGGGTTCCCAGCCTAGAAATAATATAGTACAGGATGAGAAGGGTGATTTTCTTACAGACTCCCAAGCATTTTGGCTAAGTGGAGGATCCATTTCTCGCAGCTATTCAATGTTCACATGGTTAATGATGTTAGGCAGATAGAAATATACACAGTAGTGCCACTACTGCCTGAGCCAAGTGCCTTCAAGGTTCAGATAGCCACTGAAAAGCTACAAAGACACCAATCACCGGGTTTTGATCAAATCCTAGGAGAACTTATTACAGCAGGGGATGGAATAATCGTTCTGAGATCCATATATTTATTAATTCTATCTTGAATATGGAGGAATTGCCTGAGGCATAGAAGAGTCAATCATTGTACCTACCTATAAAAAGGGTGATAAAAAAGACTGTAGTAAGTATAGAGGTATTATCACTTTGGCAAATACATACAAAATTTTATTCAACATCCTGCTGTCAAGGTTCTATTTGCAGTGCAAATTATTGGGGATCATCAATGTTGATGTTGACGCAACAGGTACACTACTCATCATATATTCTGCGTTCATCAAATACTTGAGAAAAAATAGGAATGAGGGACGGCTGATAAGTAATGCACACAGTGAAATATCTTGAAAAAGAGACCATGTATTTAAACAAACGAAAGTAGGAAGTAAAGTATAATATTTTAGCTACAAATTGACATACTTATTTTTGGACATAGTCGCCTTGTCGTTCAATACATTTTTCCCAACGTAAAACAAGTTTACGCATGCCGTCAATGAAGAATTTAGGAGTTCTTTGTTTGATCCACGACGTCACAACTTGCTTCACTTCATCGTCTGAGGTGAAATGAGTCCCCTTGAGATCCCTCTTGAGGTGAGGAAAGAAATGGAAATCGCTTGGCGCCAAGTCAGGGCTGTAGGGCGGATGGCAGAGAACCTCAAACTTCAGCGTCTCCAGAGCATCAATCGTTGTGCGAGCAGTGTGCGGTCTTGCATTGTCATGCAGCAACAAAATCCGCGATGTTGGCCGCCTAACTCGACACACCCTCCGCCGTAGGTTTTTTTTTATTGTTTCAATGTACCGAGCCGAATTAACAGTATTCCCAGCTTCCAAAAATTCTGTCATGTAAACTCTTTGTGAGTCCCAAAAAACAGTCAAAAGAATCTTGCCGGCAGACGGCACTGTTCTGAATTTTTTCGGGCGAGGAGACGAAGTGTGCCTGTATTGCATATTCAGTCGTTTTTCTTCAGGGTCAAAATGATGAATCCATGACTCATTCCCAGTAACAATATTCAAAAGAAACTGATCTCCCTCTTCGCGATAGCGCTTCAAAAGTTCTTCACAAATTTCAACACGTTTTTGTTTCTTTTCCGGCGTCAAGATGCGTGGCACCCATCGAGAACATACTTTTGTGTAGCCAAGTAAACTAATGATATAGCCCACTCTTTCTTTAGACATTCCTAGCCTACCTGCTATCTGCTTCTGGGTGATACGGCGGTCATGCTTTATCAGTTCATCAACCTGTTTTTTTATGCTTGTCATCTGTCACGGAAACCGGCTTTCCACTGCGAAGGTTAGTCAACAATATTGGCACGACCTGGCTCACATTCACGAAATTTAATGGCCCAACGATTTACTGTAGTTCTGCTAACAGTGTTTTCACCATACATAGCCTGTAAACGGCGATGAATTTCAGCTGGCGTTACGTTTTCAGCGCTTAAAAATTCAGTCACCACACGTTGCTTCAATCTCGTTGAAATACCACCATAACACGACTCCATGCTAACACGCACTGTTTTAGAACCGGTGTAGAGAAAGGAATGAAACTTTGCACCGCTGTGCAGGAGGGTTGTGGCTACAAGGAAACACTGCGCGCGCATCGCTACTTTGCTCCGTTGGCAAAATATTTCACTGTGTGCATTACTTATCAGCCGCCCCTCGTACAATGAAGCAGTGCATCAGCTATTAATAAACTTCAAGAAAACGTATGACTCAGGAGGGAGGTCTTGTATAACATTCTCAATGAGTCTGATATCCCCAAGAAAGTGGTAAGGCTCATAAAAATGTGCCTGAATGAAATGTATAGCAAGAGTCCAGATAGGCAAGTATTTATCATACATGTTTTCTATTAAGAATGGTTTGACACAAAGAGATGCTTTACCACATTTCTTTTCAACTTTGCTTTAGAGTACACCATCAGGAAGGTTCAGGTAAACCAGGATGGCTTGAAATTAAAAGGGACACATCAGCTTTTGGTTTATGCTTATTATGTTAATATAATGGATTGAAGCATACACACTATAAAGCAAAACACCGAACCTTTAGTAGCTGCTAGTAAGTAGATTGGACTAGAAGTAAATGCTGATAACACTAAGTGCATGGTCATATCTTGAGATCGGAATGCAAGATGAAGTCACAATATAAAAAAAGATAACAGTTCCTTTGAAAGGGTGCAAGAGTTCAAATATTTGAGAAAACCCCTAAAAAATCAAAATTTTACCCAGTAAAAAATTAAGAGCAGACTGAAGTCAGGAAATGATGGCTATCATTTGGTGCAGAATCTTTTGTATTCCAGTAGTTTGCTAACCAAAAATATAAATATTAAGGTATACAGAACTATAATTTTGCCTGTTATTTTTGTATGGATGTGAAACTTGGTCGCTCACATTGAGGGAGGAACGTAGGCTCAGGGTGTTTGAGAATAGGGTGCTGAGGAGAATATTTGGGCCTAAGAGGGACAAGGTAACGGGGAGTAGAGAAAACTACACAAGGACCTTAACATTCTCTACCCCTCACCAAATATTACGCAGGTAATCAAAATGAGAAGAATGAGACAGGCAGGGCGTGTAGCACGTATGGGGGCGAGGAAAGCTGCATACAGGGTTTTGGTGGGGAAACCTGAGGGAAAGAGACCACTTGGGAGACCCACGCATAGATGCAAGAATAATATTAAGATGTATCTTCAAGAAGTGCGATGGGGGGCATGGACTGGATTGATATGGTTCAGGACAGGAACGGGCGGCGGGCACTTGAAAATGCGGTAATTAACTTTCGGGTTCCATAAAATGCAGGGAATTTCTTAACTAGCTGAGAACCTGTTGGCTTCTCAAGAAGGACTCTGCTCCATGGAGTAAGTATAGTTGCCCCACTGCACAAGTATCGTCTTGTTAAGGTATATGGGTGGTACGGCAGCAAAGTTCCATGCATATTTAGATGGAAATAAGTGTCAGCTTTGTTTCCCCTGGTTAAGGGCGGTTGGAGTGTTCCCATACTTATTTTGAACACTGAAGAAAAGAAAAATACAGTGTAAGTTACACGGACAGCAGTTCGGGCACTTTACTGACTGTACTACCTATCCCAGATCATGCAGCATGTTAAAGGTCCGACAATGACCATACTATCTTCTCATCTCGGTGGTCCCAACAAAATACACTCGAACATCAAAATCCGGCGAGTGACGGTCGGTCATTGTCCCCAATCTTCACGCTATTAACGGTCTATCTTGGCTCACGTTCCGTCTGGGTCACACCTAATAACTATTTTCGCTCTGCATTGGCACTAACCGGCAGCAGGGATAGCACAGTCGGTCTAGCATCTTTGCTGCGAACCAGACGACCTCGGAATCGTGGCTTGATTCACGACATGAGCGAGCTACAATTCCCCTCTTCACAGCTTCCTGACAAGATCTGCGGCTCACCCGAACCCGAAGTTTTGCACCTGTGGGTAAAGCGGCTAGGGATTGAAGCTGACCACTCACTTTCGACTGACAGAGAGATTGTGAACACGTGGAGCTACACCTCCATTCCCCTATATCCCTTCATGGCCTTTTTTTTCGTGGCTCGACAGTCCTAGGGGGTCGAGGCATCCTGCTAATCGAGGTTTCGAGATCACATTCAGACACACCACACTTGGTAGGTCTCCCCTAGACGGGTGCTCGGCCCGTCGCAGAGACCTCTACTTGACAATACACCATACTCAAAAGAGACAGACATCATGCCCCGGCGGGATTCGAACCCGGAATCGTAACATTCGAGTGGCCACAGATCGCGCCGCCACGGGGATCGGCCCTTCATGGTCTGGTCCTTAATTAAGCACAGGGACTTCATTGTACCTTACTGGCAAATACCACTCTCCTACTCCTACTCCTACTACACGTAGCATGTGACCCTTTAAAAGAGCGGGAGCAACTGCTTCGGCACGAGAGCCAAATCAAGAGGAAAAAAATGTTTGCGGGCCACATTATAAATAACACCTACATTTTTTAGTTATGTAACATTAACTATAACACACTGTCGCCAATACTGCCAAGACTGAAGTGGTAAAGTGTACTTGAAATAACCCTTAAAAAGTTAATCTCACAAAACTAAAACTAATCTCATATAATCAGTCCTTTACCCATGCCTCCTTTACGATAAATCCTCAGTACATTCAATGAACACATACATACTTACTTACTTACTTACTCCATGGTGCAGAGTCCTTCTTGAGAAGCTAACTGGTTTGCAGCTAGTCAAGAAATTCACCGCATTTCACGGAACCCGAAGGTTCATTACCGCACTCACAA
>Ga0123355_10019383_pt1 | contig 10833 bp, 10 predicted proteins | sample TergutEmb28metaG_3_FD_89872 | JGI IMG/M metagenome (GOLD analysis project Ga0123355, IMG submission 89872) | Embiratermes neotenicus P1 segment gut microbial communities from Petit-Saut dam, French Guiana - Emb289 P1 | ecosystem: Host-associated > Arthropoda: Insects > Digestive system > Gut ...
AGAACGGTGTCGTCGGGTCCGAGTTTGATGAGTTTCTCAAACTCTCGCGCAGTCGCGCGGCAAACCGATTCGTAAATTTTCTGCTCATGCCCCATATGACGGGGGATTTCAAGCGTGATGTAGGTTCCAATCTCCTTGCCGAGCGCGTCTGACGCCTCTTCCGACTCGACCTTAACCCTCGTGATTTTTATGTGATTTTCAACAACCTCGTCCTCAATTTTAATCCCGGGAATACTTTCGTTTACCTCGGAACTGTTGATAAATATGTCGTGCGCTTCAATTGCTAAATCCGTTCTGGAATTTCGCTGCATTATTTTCACCTCTCGGAGGAATTCTTTCCAAAAGTTAGGATTTTTATTCATAAAAAAAGCAGCTACTTTCTGCTAAAAGCATAGCTACTCTTTATTGTTTACACTATTTTTCCCGCCGCCTTGTGAAGACGATTCCGAACCGCCGCCCAAAGTCCGTCATTCGGCACGTCAGACGCATAAATCACATCAACGCCAAGGTCGTCAAACTCCCTGAGTTTCGCGAATAAATCTCGCGCGGCAGATTCCGGCTCGTTTAAGTCAAAGGTTAATATTCCAACTTTTTCGCTCGCGAGCGGCAAATCGGCAACATCACAAATGACAATCTTCGCGTTCGGGGCGTAATGTTTGTATTTCATTCCCGGCGCGATTGGCGCAACATTCTCCGCTGAAATTTCGGAATTCGCAACCTCAACTGCGCCGATTACCGATTCGATTTCCTCACGGCTAACGCCGCCGGGACGAAGAATTATCGGAATCTCGCGTGTCATATCAATCACTGTGCTTTCCAATCCAACGCCGCAACTTCCACCGTCAATAATCGCGTCAACTTTGCCGAGAAGGTCGGTTTTAACATGTGAAAATGCCGTCGGACTCGGCTTTCCCGAGATATTCGCGCTCGGCGCGGCAAGCGGAACGCCGGCCTCACGAATGAGTTCGAGCGCAATTTCGTTCGCAGGCATTCGAACGCCAACGGTGTCAAGCCCCGCAGTTACGATGTCGGGAACGTTAGGTTGACGTTTCAGCACAAGCGTCAATGGTCCGCCCCAGAATCGCGCCATCAGCAGTTTGGATTTCTCGCTAACTTCCCGCGCGACGTGGTTAACATCGTCTGGATTCGCGATATGTACGATTAGCGGGTTATCGCTCGGCCGCCCTTTCGCGGCAAAAATTTTCGCCACGGCATCGGAGCAAAGCGCGTTCGCGCCGAGCCCGTACACCGTTTCGGTCGGAAACGCAACCGTTCCACCGTTTAGGAGGAGCGATGCGGCGATTGCAATATTCGGTTGGGTAGAATCTAAAATTTTAGTACTCATATTCAGCCTCAATTTACAGGTTTCACATCGAAAATATATTCACGACATTCAAACGTTCGCACGCCGTCAAAAGTTGAATATTCGCCGTCATTTTGATAGACAAATCCTAACTTTTCTAATATTTTCCCCGACACTGCGTTCTCCTTAGCGTGCTTGCCGCAAATCGAACTAACTCCGAGCGTTTTCACCGCGAAATCAACCATTGCTCGCGCGGCTTCGGTGGTTAATCCCATATTCCAGTATTTCTGCATTATAACGTAACCGATTTCAAACATTTCCCGCTCTTCGTTATACACAAATCCACCTGAGCCAATCAGTTCGTCGGTTTCCTTGAGAACAAATCCCCAATCGCAGTGCTTATCGCCGGAAGCATTCGCCTCAACGTTGGTCAGCCACGCAATTGTTTCGTCAAGCGATTCGCTCACGCTCCAAGTTGTGAACTTTGCCACATTCGGGTCGCTTGTCCAGTTACGGAACGCCGTTTCAGCATCTGATACCTTTAGCGGACGTAAAATCAGCCTATTCGTTTCAATGGTTGGTGTAGTCATATGTTACTCCTTTTTTTACAAACAATCTTCTATCGCGGTTTGTGCGACTGAGAATTGTGGTTTTCCCTCAACACCCTACCCTAACATTGTCAATTATCCATTATCAATTGCCAATTGCCTTTCTACCCCTCAACCGACCTCAACTTCTCCGCCTGCTCGGTCGCGATTAGCGCGTCAACCAACTCGTCAATATCGCCGTTCATAATCGCGTCAATTTTGTAAAGCGTAAGCCCGATTCTATGGTCGGTAACTCGCCCTTGCGGGAAATTGTACGTCCGAATCCGCTCCGACCTGTCGCCGGTTCCGACTTGACTCTTACGGTCCGCCGCAATAGATTCGCTTCGCTCTCGTTCGGCAACTTCGTACAACTTCGAACGTAGCATTTTCATCGCCGCATCCTTGTTCTTATGCTGCGAACGCTCATCTTGACACGCAACGACAATTCCGCTCGGAATATGCGTAATTCGAATCGCCGACTCGGTTTTGTTAACGTGCTGACCGCCCGCGCCGCCCGCTCGGTAAGTATCAATCTTCAAATCCTCGGTATTGATGTCGATGTCAACTTCCTCAACCTCGGGAAGCACCGCAACCGTAACGGTTGACGTGTGAATTCGACCTTGCGACTCGGTTTCGGGAACTCGCTGAACTCGATGAACTCCGCTCTCGAACTTCAACCGACTGTACGCGCCCATTCCGTTAATTTCGAAGCAAATTTCCTTAAATCCACCGATTCCGGTATCGTGCGCCGAGAGAACCTCGTTTTTCCACCCGCGAGAGTCGGCGAACATCGTGTACATTCGGAACAAACTGTTCGCAAACAACGCCGCCTCGTCGCCGCCTGCGCCGCCGCGAATCTCGACGATAACGTTCTTGTCGTCGTTCGGGTCTTTCGGCAGAAGCAGGATTTTCAACTCCTCCGCAAGCGCGTCAATATTATCCCGCGCGGCGTAGAATTCCTCTTCAGCCATATCGCGGAAATCCTTATCCTGCGCCGAATCGTCCATAATCAACTTCGATTCGTCCATAGTTTCAACGTTCTTTTTATACTCGCGATATTTCTCAACGACAGGCGTAATTCCCGAGTGTTCGCGGCAAAGTTTTTGCCACAAATTTTGGTCGGCAATAACGTCCGGGTCGCTGATTCGCGCGGACAGTTCCTCGTATTGCGATTCGATAAATGATAGTTTGTCAAACATAATTAATTACCTCCATAAATTAAAGCAAATTTCGAGCCGCGTCAATCAAATGCGGCAACAACTCTCTCGTTAAATATTCGCAATGGGTAAATTCTACGCCATAGATTTGGCTGACAATCGGCGCGTAACCGTAACCGTCAGGATTCTCTCTCGTTCGAATATCCAATCGAAGCGCGCGAACAAGAATATCCAACGCATCTTCCACAACTATCGCCTCGTCCGGGCGAAAGCGGAGAGGACGAGGAAATCCGATATCAATTATATGCCAACGGGACAGCTCGCCAAGATAACTGTTTGCCCAGTAATGCGTTGGAACATCAATAAAAGGGTTTCTTGCTACTCTATGACGTGTTTCAAGTTCGAGCAACTGAACAACAGCCTGCGCGAACTCCGCGCGTGTAACGAGTTCACCGTCGGTTGGACCCAAGCTCAACACAACAAAATTCTCGCCGTCGAAGTAAACGGGCAAGTCGTCCCAATATTCGCTTTGAAACGATGTACGCTCCCACTCCCCGCCCCAACCGGGATTTCTCTGCATAAACGGTGCATCCAATGCGCTATTAATCAGCGCGTAAAGCAAATCCCGCGTGATAAGGTCATCATTTTGGCGAGCCTGAATATTAATATCCGCCGCAATTCCGGTGGTAACAGCCGCAATCATATACCCTGTAGGAAATCCGCCTTGTCCACGAGCCATCGGAGCATAACGCATAGCTCTTGTAATCATCGCAAGCGTTTCCGCAAAAGTTATCTCATCGTCGGGGCGAAAATATCCGTAACCGTCACCGCGAATTACGTCGCGCTGTTCAAGAAAACGCACGTATTCATACGCCCAATGCTCGGAAATATCAACTAAACAAGTTTCTCGTTGCGCAAGTTCTATTTCAACGTTGTACATTCTCGCAACAACTCTCGCGAGTTCCGCGCGCGTGACGAAATCGCGCTCCGCGCTTTCCGCGAACGCGGCGGTTGGTATCAGCAACATCATAACTAACAAAAATGTAACTATTTTACGCATAAAAATTCCCCTTTCCGAAACGTAAACTTCTTCAATCCTCGAACCGTTCTTTCAGCTTGCGATAATAATTCTGCACGCTTTTATCCCCGCCGTTGTCAAGGAACATACAAAACGGTAAACTGTCGGTTTCCCTATGCTTTACCACGCACACACAACACTTTTTATGGTTTGGGCAAGTAGTTTTCGGGCAAGCGCAGATTTTCGTACACGACATTATTGTTCCCTCCTTGAAAATATAAATCTATAAACAACATACGCCAACAACGCGCCAATTAACTGCATAGCAATGAAAACTAATCCGTCAAGCGGTCTAATTCCCGCAACCGAATTTGTAAACATTCGAGCCAGCGTCACTTGCGGATTGGCGAACATTGTAGAAGATGTAATCATTATTTGACCGCCGACCAAAAGCGCGACAATCAAAGGAATTCTGCTTGACTTCATTTTAACAAGCGCCAAAATCGCGAAAACAAGGATAAATGTTCCGATAATTTCAGCGAAATATGTGTGTCCGCTTCGCGTAATGTCGGAAATAAACATCAAACCGCCGACTTCGTCGAAAAACATAAGGTGCGTTAGGATTGTCCCAACTATACCGCCGACAATTTGAAACAGTATAAACAATACGGATTTCAGCGCGCCGCACTTCTTTTCAAACGCCATAACCATTGTGACAACAGGGTTAAAGTGCGCTCCCGATATGCCGCCAAATATTTCTATCAAAGCATACAGAACAAAAGCGACAGCGAGTGCGTTCGCAATCAACGCAACGCCGATATGGCTTTCCAGCACCGAATAAAATAAAATCATTGGCGAAATTGCCGCCATTACCAAAAACATTGAGCCTAAAAATTCAGCAATCAATTCGTTGAGGGAGATTTGTCTGCTCACAGCAACTCGCCTCGGCTTTTCGCCTTCAAATACGCATTGATAAACCCGTCCAAATCGCCGTCCATAACCGCTCCGGTGTTGCCAACCTCAAAATTCGTCCGATGGTCTTTCACCATATTATATGGATGGAAAACGTACGACCGAATCTGGCTTCCCCAGCCAATTTCCATCTGAACGCCTTTGATGTCCTCGATTTTCTCCTTTTGCTCCCGCTCGGCAATCTCGACAAGCTTGGATTTCAGCATTTTCATCGCTGTATCGCGGTTCTTATGCTGCGAACGCTCGCTTTGGCAAGCAACAACAACGCCGCTCGGAATATGCGTAATGCGAATCGCCGACTCGGTTTTATTAACGTGCTGACCGCCCGCGCCGCTCGCTCGGTAAGTGTCAACTTTCAAATCCTCGGGATTGATGTTAATCTCAATATCGTCGGCGATTTCGGGCATAACGTCAATCGAGGCGAACGACGTATGCCGTCTTCCGGACGAGTCGAACGGTGAAATCCGCACAAGGCGATGAACGCCTTTCTCGCAACGCGCGTAACCGTAAGCATTCAAGCCCTCAACTTCGATTGTAGCGTTCTTCAAGCCCGCCGCTTCGCCGTCAAGGAAGTCAAGCGTTGTAACCTTAAATCCGCGCCGTTCCGCCCAACGAGTGTACATTCGGTAAAGCATCTCGCACCAATCCTGCGCCTCGGTTCCGCCCGCGCCGGAGTTAAACGTGATAATCGCGTTATTCTTATCATACGCGCCTGTAAGCAACGTTTCAAGTCGCATATTTTCCAAATCGTCAGTCAACTTGCGAACGCCATCACGAACTTCGGTCAAAACGCTCTCGTCATTCTCCTCAAGCGCAAGCAAAACAAGCGTTCCAACATCCTCCCACTCGGATTTGAGTGAGTTGAAACGCTCAACTTTATCTTTCAATCCTTTGATTTGTTGCATAACTTTGCCTGCCGCTTCCATATCGTTGTAGAAGTCGGGACGCATAGAAATTTCCTCAAGCCGCTCAGTTTCGGCAATGGTCGCTTCTATGTTAAAGTGAATCCCTCAAATCTGTGATTTCCTTTTCCATTCCCTCAAGTTTGAGCCTAAGCTCGTTAAATTCTAACATAATTTCACGTCCTTATTTTTAAAATTCTCATTAAATCATCAATGGTTTTCGCCAAATCATCTTTGCAACGCAATTTCACGCTCTCAAACGGGAGTGACGCTCGATTGACGCTCATAATTGCGGTAACGCCAATGTCGTACGTTTGTTCGGCGCCGTCACCGATGTTTCCAACAACGGCGATAACCGGAATTCCGGCAGATTTTCCGCGCTTCGCAACGCCTGCAACGACTTTACCGTTAACGGTTTGCGAATCAATTCTGCCTTCACCGGTAATAATCAAGTCCGCTCCGTTGATTATTGAGTTGAAATTGATTGAGTCAAGTATTGTTTCAATGCCCAATTTAAGCTTGCCACTTAGAAAAGCGGTTAAGCCGCCGCCCATTCCACCCGCCGCTCCCGCGCCTTCTAACGAACTGATGTCCGCTCCAACGAATTGCTTAACACTCGTAGAAAAAGCCTGCAACTCTTGGTCAAGCTGAGCGACCATAGTTTCGTCCGCTCCCTTTTGAGGAGCGTAAACGTGCGCCGCGCCGTTCGCGCCAAAGAGCGGATTGTCAACATCACACATAATAATAACATCAACACCCGCCAATTTTGGCTCAATATTTCGCATATTAATGGAACGGATTTGCGAAAGAGTGCCGCCGACAGGAATGAAAGTCTCGCCTTTTTCGTTGAAAAATTCAACACCTAACGCCGCGGCGCAACCGCAACCACCGTCGTTTGTGCAACTTCCACCCAGCGCGATTATTATCTCGCTAACGCCGCGCTCTGCCGCCGCTTTGATTAATTGCCCAACTCCGTACGTTGTAGTAACCGCGGGATTTTTCCGATTCTCGACAAGCGGCAAGCCGACGCACGACGCCGATTCAATCACCGCCGTTTTCCCTCCGTTTATAACGGCGAATGACGCTTCCATATCCTCGAAATACGGATTTTTTACGGTTGCCGTTATGCGTTCGCCGCCGACAGCAAGGAGGAAACAGTCTGCCGTTCCCTCGCCGCCGTCCGCAATTGGAATCGAAAGAATTTCCGCATTAGGAAAATGTTCCGCAGCCCGATTTGCCGTGATTTCACATACCTCTGCCGACGTCATTGTTCCTTTGAACGAGTCGGGAGCAATTACGATTTTCTTCATAATTTACTCCTCCAACCCGCAACACTTCTTATACTTCTTCCCGCTTCCGCAAGTGCATTGCTCGTTCCTGCCAACTTTTTCAGCTTTAACCACAGGAGTTTTCGCAACCGCCTTACCGCTCGGCGCGCCGCCGAAGTTGAACGCCGCTTGCCTCGCCGCGAGAGGTGTTGCAACCGATTTTCGCTCAATTTCACCTTGCGGTTGCGCGCGGAAAATCAACTTCACAGTATCCGACTTAATCTCATAAGTCATCTCATCGAACATCGCTTGACCTTCAAATTTATACTCCACAATCGGGTCGCGCTGAGCATACGCGCGCAAGTTAATCCCTTGACGGAATTGTTCCATTGCATCAATATGCGCCATCCATTTTTGGTCGACCATTTGAAGTAGAACAACTCGCTCAACTTCCCGAATATTTTCGCCGAACTGTTCTTCTTTAATCAAGTATTGCCGCTCGACAATTTCCATAACGTTATCTCGCAACCAATCTCGCTTCATATAATCAAGTTCGTGACCCGAATATTGCATTTCCTCCGCTTCGAACGGCATAAACGCCGCCTGCAAGTTCTCGCGCATTCCCGCCAAATCCCACTCTTCAGCGTATTGCGACTCGCCTGTGTAAACCTCAATCGCGCGGTCAACAACCGAACCTGCCATATTAATAATTTTATCCCGCAAATTCTCGCCCTCAAGAACGAGATTCCGTTGCTTGTAAATCATCTCGCGTTGCTCGTTGTTCACATCATCATACTGCAAAACATGTTTCCGAATGTCGAAGTTGCGATTCTCAACTCGCTTTTGCGCCGTTTCAATCGCGTTGGAAACCATCTTGCTCTCAATCGGCTCGTTTTCCTCAACGCCAAGCATATTCATAACGTTCGCAATCTTATCCGACCCGAACAGCCGCATTAAATCATCGTCAAGCGAGAGGAAGAATCTCGACCTACCATTGTCGCCTTGCCGTCCCGCGCGTCCGCGAAGCTGGTTGTCAATCCTACGCGACTCGTGTCGCTCGGTTCCCATAATGCAAAGTCCACCCGCCGCAAGCACTTTTTCCGCATCGGGCGCGTTTTCGGATTTATATTTCTTCTCAAGCTCATGGAACTTCGCTCGCGCGGCGAGGATTTCTTGGTCGTCAGTTTCAGCGAATCCGTTCGCGAGGTTGATAAGTTCATCGCTGAATCCAAGTTTGGACATTTCCCGCTTCGCCATAAATTCGGCGTTTCCACCGAGAACAATGTCGGTTCCGCGTCCCGCCATATTTGTAGCAATCGTAACCGCGCCGGATTTCCCCGCTTGCGCAACGATTTCTGCCTCTTTATCGTGGAACTTCGCGTTCAAAACTTCGTGCTTAATCCCACGGCGTTTAAGCATTCCCGACAACTGCTCCGACTTTTCAATAGAAATCGTACCAATCAGCACAGGCTGACCGTTCGCGTGCGCTTCAACAACTTCGTCAATCACGGCGTTAAATTTCGCCGTTTCGTTTTTGTAAATCACGTCGGGCAAATCCTGCCGAACAAGCGGCTTGTTGGTCGGAATCACGATAACATCAAGCTTGTAAATTTCCTGGAACTCGTCTTCCTCGGTCTGCGCCGTTCCCGTCATTCCCGAAAGTTTGTCGTACAGACGGAAATAATTCTGAAACGTAATGGTCGCAAGGGTTCGGCTCTCGTTTTCAACCTTAACTTTCTCCTTCGCCTCAATCGCTTGGTGAAGTCCGTCAGAATATCTTCGCCCGAACATCATACGTCCCGTAAACTCGTCAACAATCACGATTTCGCCGTCCTTAACAACGTAATCAACATCACGTTTCATAAGTCCGTTCGCGCGAATCGCTTGATTAATATGATGCGAAATCGCCAAATTATCCGGGTCGGTAAGATTTTCAACGTTGAATGTCGATTCTGCTTTCTTCACTCCTCTTGGAGTGAGCGTTGCCGAGCGAGCTTTCTCGTCCACAACGTAATCGAAATCAGCGTAAGCTTCCTCGTCATCAACTTTCGCGTCAGTTTCCGCAACTTTCTTCACTTTAAGCGTTTTCGCGAACCTGTCCGCTTGCTCGTACAAAACGTTAGGTTTATCGCCTCGCCCCGAGATAATAAGCGGCGTTCTCGCCTCGTCAACCAAAATGCTGTCAACCTCGTCGACAATGGCGTACGAATGCCCGCGCTGAACCTTGTGTTCCTTATAAATTACCATATTATCGCGCAGATAGTCGAAACCCATCTCGTTATTGGTTCCGTAAGTGATGTCGGCGTTATACGCCGCTTGCCGCTCGTCCGGCTTGATGTCGTGGATTATCAGTCCGACAGTCAGCCCGAGGAATGTGTAAACTTTCCCCATCCATTCCGAGTCCCGCTTGGCAAGGTAATCGTTCACCGTTACAACGTGAACTCCTTTGCCCGAAAGCGCGTTAAGGTACGCCGGAAGCGTTGCGACTAACGTTTTTCCCTCACCCGTTTTCATCTCGGCAATCCTGCCTTGGTGAAGAACGATTCCGCCGATAACCTGAACGTAGAAATGCTTCATTCCAAGCGCCCGCCACGATGCCTCGCGGCAAACCGCGAACGCTTCGGGCAGAATATCATCAAGCGTTTCGCCTTTCTCCAAACGCGCCTTGAACTCAAAAGTCATCGCGCGAAGTTCAGCGTCGGATTTCCGTTCCATCTCAGCTTCAAACGCCATAACCTTGTCCGCAATCGGCGTAACTCGCTTGAGTTCCCTATCGCTATATGTTCCGATAAATTTTTCAACTACACCTTTTAAACTCATTTATTTCAACATCCTTCCGCATTTTCAACTGTTAATTGTTAATTGTGCATTGTTAATTATTTTTTAGTATATCACATTTGGGAAAAAAATGCAACAAAAAAATTGCCAACATAGCTATTGACAATTTTGGGTTGATGTTGTATAATGGGTGTAACAGAGGAAACCGTGTCAAGGACGGCAACCTCTAAAGTTAGTATTTTACGCCGCTGTCACGGCGAAACCGTCTACTTTGAGAGTGGGCGGTTTTATTTATTCGTGGCTCGAGTCAATATGTAAACAAGAACTAAGAAAGCAATTACAAACTCTAAATCCATATATCTCACCACCTTTCGGTAAAGTGAGAGATGCCGCCCATCACAGGGTTTTGCTCCTCTGTCACCCATTAATCATATCACATTCGACGCATTTCGTCAAATTAAATCTCGTTTAAATTTACGTTACAAAAAAAGTGAGCAAAGCTCACTTTTGTTTTATAACATCGTAAAATATCGCAAAAACTTACTTCGCCAATTCTTTTTTACACGCGCCGCAAACGTTCTTACCTTTGAAATGCTCAACATTATTTCCGTTTCCGCAGAACACGCAAGTCGGCTCATATTTTTTAAGCACAACGCTGTTCCCTTCAACAAAAATTTCCAACGCGTCCCGCTCCGAAACGTCGAGAGTTCTTCTAAGTTCAATCGGAAGAACAACTCTTCCCAAACTGTCAACTTTTCTAACAATTCCTGTAGATTTCATAATTTTTCCTCCTCAAAATTTAATAGATTTAATAATTACTGAACTATAATAACATATAATTTTCAAAA
>Ga0123355_10019384_pt1 | contig 10833 bp, 6 predicted proteins | sample TergutEmb28metaG_3_FD_89872 | JGI IMG/M metagenome (GOLD analysis project Ga0123355, IMG submission 89872) | Embiratermes neotenicus P1 segment gut microbial communities from Petit-Saut dam, French Guiana - Emb289 P1 | ecosystem: Host-associated > Arthropoda: Insects > Digestive system > Gut ...
AAACCTTACTCTCGCTATAAACTATCTGACAATGGTCGACGTATCCCAAAATACGGCACTCACGCACCTTGCTGTTACGAGCAATCGAATAACATCAATAGATGTTAGGAATAACTATGCTCTTACTAGCCTTTTTGTTACTGGCAACCAAATTGCAGAGCTGGATGTTTCTAATAGTCCATCACTTGAAGACCTTAGAGTTAATGGCAACTACTTGGAAACATTAGATGTATCAAATAACCCGAGACTTGAAACTCTTCGAGTTAATAGCAACAGAATGACAAGCCCAAATGATGTAATTGGTTGGGACTTGTATTTCGACCACGCTGGTGATACTGATAACGACGCATTCCGATTTTTTCCGCAACGTGAACAAGAAGTTACCCCAACAGCCCCAACCATCACAAGTGCGAATACTTTGACTGTGCAACATGGGCAAGCTGGGCAATTGCCGCTTACCGCTTCGGGAACAACTCCTATTAACTTTACTTTGGGCGGCAATGTGCCTGCTGGGGTAAGTGTTAGCAGTGGGCAACTTGTTGTGGCTTCTTCTGTTGCTGTTGGGGTGCATAACTTTACTATTACTGCTAATAATGCGGCTGGTGATTCTGCGCCGCAAAACTTTACGCTTACCATTACTGCCGCTCCAGCCGTGCCTATTGCGCCGTCTATTACTAGCGTGGCTAATACTTCTGTGCGATATGATTTAGGCGGGACTTTCCCAGTTGTTGCTACTGGTACTGCGCCTGTTGATTTCTCGTTGGTTGATGCTCCTGTTGGTGTTAGCATTAACGGTACTTCTGGGCTTATTACTGTTGCGCCTAACGCGCTTGAAATTGGTGTGCATACATTCCGTGTTGTTGCAAGCGGTGCGGTTGCGCCTGATGCTGAACAAACCTTCACGCTTACGGTTACTGATGCTCCTGCTTTGCACTCTGTTACAATTTTAGGCGGTGGTGCGGGGGCTTCGGCTACGCCGAACCCTGCTTCTGTTGGTGAACGGGTTAATCTTCATGCGGGGCAAGCTCCTTCGGGGCAGGTTTTCCAGAATTGGACTGTTTCGCCTTCGGCTATTGCTTTAACCAATGCAACAAGCCCTACGGCGGCAAGCTTTGAAATGATTGATGCTCCTGTCGAAGTTACTGCCAACTGGCGAAATGCAACCATTACACAGCCACCGACACAACCTTCTGCGCGTCCTCCTGCTTCTGGTGGTGGCGGTTGGGTTGGAAATATAATTATTCGCCCTGGCGGAACACCTCCCGTGCAACCAGCACCACCTACACCTGTAACGCCAGAAGTTCTTCCCGATATTGTCACTGCTGTTGTGTACCCTGCCAATGCTACGCATGTTCATACTGTGGTGCAAAATCAAATTTCTGCTGATGTTAATAATGTTGTTCTTGCGTTGCCTACTGGATATAGCGCGGTTAGCATTACTGCATCTACGTTGCAAGCAATTGCGGCGGCTTCCGTTAATTTGACGGTTGTTGTAGATAGCGCGTCTGTTACAATTCCTGTTGCGGCTTTGCCCAATATTATTCAGCAAGGTAGCGGCGATTTTGACATCAACGTGGGAACGACCGCAATTGACATTGGTATTTCTGTAGATGTTTCCATTGTTTCGGACGGTATGCGCATTACTAATCTTTCCGCACCTGTTTCAGTTGATGTTGTACTTGAGGATATTGGCTCGGTAAACCATCATAGAATCGTTGCGATTCTTGAAGACGGTACACTTGTAGGTGGTAGCTTTAATCCCGTATCTGGTGCATTTACCTTCGATACAACAATCACAGGCGAGTTCATCATAACTTATGTAGAGCATCTCAACCGCATTGTACTGCAAATTGGCGGCACTACCATCACCTGCCTTGCGGGAAATGCACAAACCCAATTTATGGACGTTGCCCCCGTAATTCAAGATGGACGAACATTACTCCCTGTGCGTTTTATGGCTTACGCCCTTAACGCGGAAGTTGACTGGACACCAGAAACAGATACTTCCCCGCTAATCGTATCGCTCAACCTAGACGGAACACCTCTTTCCTTCGGCATAGGCGAAATCACGCCCGAACTTGCCGCACTTGGTATGGACGTTCCCGCGCAAATTATCAACAACCGAACCATGGTGCCGTTACGTTTTATTAGCGAGTTCTTCGGCGCGGTAGTCACTTGGGACGACGCTACTCGAACGGTACAAATTATCAAAGGCTAGTCGAAAAAAGAAATCCAAAAAGGTTGCCCAGCGTGCAACCTTTTTTCGTTGTCTCATACGTAACTTTGCCAGCGCATGTATCGACGAAGAACGGCTTTTCCGCTTCTTTCTGGGATAAGACATAGATAAAAAGCAAGAAAAAGTTGGCGCACCCTCGCGAAAAACTGTTATAATTGCGACGAAAGGAGTGCAAGACATGGAGCAAAAAACAAGAGCAACACGACGCAAACAGGAGAAGCGAGAGAAACGCGGTGCAGGACTTTCGTTTTTTTTGGTGTCGTTGGGGATATTGGTATTTTCGTTGGTTTATGTATTTTGGGGCGACGCTTTATTTACGGCGTTTAATGCTAGTGATGCGATTTTTCCGCGTGAGAATGAGATTGTTGTTACGTTTTTGGATGTTGGGCAAGGGGATAGCATTTTGATTAGGTCGGCGGAACATGCGGTTCTTATTGATGGCGGCGAGCATAGGTATCGTGAAGTTATTACGGATTACTTGCGTGATGCGCGGGTTAATCGGTTGGATTTTGTTGTTGCCACTCACCCGCACAGCGACCATATTGGAGGGCTGGTGACAGTTCTGCGAGATTTCGAGGTTGGGTATGTAATCATGCCCGACGTTACGAATTACACGGAGACTTTTAAGTTTTTTCTATCGGCTATTGAAAACAATGATATTCCTGTGCATTTTCCAGTAGCTGGTGATAGATTGCAAGCGGGAATTATAAGCTTGCTGGTGATTTCGCCGCCGTCCGATTTACCTTGGACTATTAACAACATGTCCATCGTACTGCGAATGGAACATGGCGAGACATCATTTCTATTCACAGGGGACGCGGAAGCCGAGGCCGAGCGGTGGATAATAGCCAACAATGAAAATCTGCAATCGACGGTTTTGAAGGTTGGGCATCATGGAAGTCGTACATCTACAACGGAAGCATTTTTGTATGCAGTAAGCCCAACGATAGCGGTGATTCAAGTTGCGGCAAACAGCCGATTCGGACACCCGCATCATGAAGTCATTGACCGCTTAGATGCGTTTGGTGTGGCAACCTTCCGCACAAGCGAATTAGGCACAATAAGGATGATTACAAATGGCACAAGAATTTACTTACTTTAACCGCCTAAATAATAAAAACGACAAAAACTAAATTTGACTCATACGCTTCAAATATGCTAACATCGCACCCTAAGGAGATGGGGAAATGCTTACGTTTTTCGTAATCGCGCCGGTGCTTGTTGCGGTTTTTTTGTATGTTACGGCTACTAATAATACTGCGCGTATTTTGGCTATTGTGGCGCATATTTTTCAGTTTGTGGCGGCGGTCTACCTTGTGTATGTAACTCGTGACGCGGAAATTGTCACTAACATAGGAAATTACGCTGGTGGTATGGGTGTCACCCTTCGCGCAAATAGTATTTCTGCTGATTTTGTTTTTATTACCAAGTTTATTTTTTTGGCTATTTCTATTTATTTATATCGTGATAAACGTAACTTGCCTATGTTTTGGTTTTTGTTGTTTGTAATTGAAGCGTCTATTGTGGGGATTTTTCTTTCTGGCGACTTGTTTAATATTTTTGTTTTGGTTGAGGTAAGCACGGCGGTAACTCTCGTTCTTGTGATGTTTAACCGTGTTAGACGGCACGAATTTAACGGCATGATGTTTTTGATGACAAATATAGTTGCCGCGCAATTCTATTTGCTTGGGATTGGTTATGTTTATATGCTTGTTGGTACTTTGGACGTTCACCTAGCCGCAGATGCAATTGCGGAAGTTCCAACGCAATCGCTAGTTCTGCCTTACGCGCTTATTATGACATCTGTTGCGTTTAAGTGTACGCTTATTCCGTTTTTTAGTTGGTCGCCAAAAGTTCGTATTTATTTGGGCGCGCCTACTGTGGTGCAAGCTATTTTGTCGGGGTTACAAATTAAATCGGCTGTTTATCTTTTTTTGCGATTTCAAGAAATTTTTGAACCCGTTGCCGCTACAGAAGTTTTTTTGGTGCTGGGCATTGTCGCTGGGCTTTTTGGGGCTTTTATGGCAATTTGCCAGTCCGATATAAAAATGATTTTGGCGTATCATACTGTGTCGCAAGTGGGGCTTATTATTGTTGGGGTTAGCATTGGTAATTTGTATTCTTATATTGGTGGGCTTTATCATATTTTTAGTCATGCCGTTTTTAAAACCGCGTTGTTCTTGTGTGCGGGTATTATTATTCATGCGTACAATACCTCGGATATTTATAAAATTCGTGGCGTTATGAAGCGAATGCCTATAGTAGGCGTGGCTACGGCACTGGCAGTATTGGGAATCATGGGCGCGCCTCTTTTTATAGGTAGCGTTTCTAAATATTTTATCGCTTACGATGTACCGTTTGTGATTAATATTTTTTTAATTCTGATTAGCTTAGGGACGATTATTTCCTTTTTGAAATTCTCACTAATGTTCCTTGGCGAACCACCAGTTACCTCAACCGCCTTTGTTAATGAGAAATCTAAAACCATACCTTCTCTTTTGCTTGGGGTGGTTTGTGTCGTTGGGGGCGTGTTTGGCGTTCCGCTGATTTACTTCCTATTTAGGCAGGATGTTACCATTCATGCAGGATATTTTGGGAAATCTTTGATTTTTCTTGCAAGTGTGGTAGTTGGATATTTTATCAATAAATATGTAGTTATCGGAAATAAAACATTAAAGCGTATTGGTGCTATGAATTTAGGCTTTAAACCCATTTGTACCGCCATTGGGGCTTTCTTTGCTATTATGCTTATATATGTAGGGTTTTTTAGGTAGTTGGCAAACTAAGGTTTGCGGCAAACCTATAGGCGTTTCGATTTGAAATGGGCTTCGTCTGTTGTCAATTCTGCGAACGTTTCAGAATTGACGACAGACGAAGCCCATTTTCAAACAGAATCGCTATAATCGCGTATTATTTCCCTATGTGTATTTGCAATATTTTCGGGCAGGTTATCCACGTCGAACCACTCGAATGCTAATGATTCGTCATCATTGATGGTTAGTTCACCGCTGTATTCGTTTGTTGTGTACACTATGGTGACTACATAAAATTCATCACCATTTTGGGCTGTGCAGAAATATTTTTCGCCAGAATACACCCCAAATAATTGCAACTTGCCCAATGTTAAACCTGTTTCTTCAAACACTTCGCGGCGGGCGGTTTGTTCTGTTGATTCGCCTAGCTCCATTAGACCGCCAGGTAATCCCCATTTTTTGTAGGGGTGTGTTCTTTGTTGCATCAAAATTTGGCCTTGCGCATTTTGAATAAACGCAATGCATCCCGTTAAAATTACTGGCCTATGCCCAATTAGGGCGCGTAAATCTTCTACATATCCCATGTACTGATTCTACCAATTTCGCCATCATTTTTCAAGCGGCGGCGGCATAGCCGCGTTTCTCCGATTACATGTATTGATGAGCTAACGCATACGTCACGAAGCCATGAACAGTTTTCTATCCTATAAAAAATTATCGTTGCGGAGAAACAATTCTTCTGATACGCTAAATTTAATTTTGAGGGATGGGGTGAATTGTAATGCAAAAAAAATTAACAACATGTTTGCTTTGTGTGGTTTTTATTTTTCTTGCGTCATGCGGCGGGGAAGATGCGGGTTACTCTGTTTACGAGCCGCTTTCAAATGCGGAAAGCGAGAATGGTAACGAGCATAACGAAAATGGTGAAGAATATTTTATTTATGAAACGGAACAACCAGAAGAATATCAGAAAGAAGATTGGCGGTCTGTTTTCGCGGCGTTGCTACGAGAATACGCAACACGAGAGCTTGGCGATGAATACGACAACAGACTTGGTGGTTCTTTTTTCATGCACGACATAAATCGCAGTGGCATTCCAGTTTTGATTATTGCCAACAGCTTTCATTTTACAAACTATATAGCGGCGTATACCTTTGTTGATGGCAACCTAGTTCAGCTTAGTGTTGAATTTTTTGATGACTACTCTCCAATTATACTTGCACCTACAGAAAACAGACAGGGGCTTGTAACTATATTTGGAGAAGCATGGATAAGCGGAGCAACTTTTCTGGTAATCGACGAAGACAGGCTAAAAGTAGAAAACCGACTGTTATCTTTTGCGGGCTGGGGTACTGATGACGGCGAACACAAATGGCAAATAAACGGCGTTGAAGTAACAGAAGAAGAATATCAAAATGCATTTGCAGAAATATTCGGGTTTGAGGAACAATACAGGTTTGAGCAAGAACGAATTTACACCAACATAATAAACGAATCCAACATTCAAAAAATGATTTACGGCTGGGGTATTTTGCCTGTTGACAACGGTTTAATCAGTTTCCCGCCTGCATTTCCGATTTCGGAAACCACGGAGTTATGGCAAATAGCATATGCAGCAATCTTGTACGGGTATGCGGAAAGAGGCAATGATGTACGTTTTTTATTGCACGACATCAACAGGAGTGGTATTCCCGATTTGATTGTAGTGGACGCAGAGCTTCAGCAAAGTTGGTCTACACATGAGGCGGCTTACACTATCCGCAATGACAGGGTTTTTCTTTTGGACTCATTAGATGTGCATCTTTCTAGCGTTTTCAATTCAGAAATATTTTATGTAGCGGCTGGGCGTGATAATTATGGAATTATTACAGCTTTTGGAGGGACATTGGCGGGGAGGTTGGGGCAAGATTTTACATTTTTGCGAATGGTTATTGATGGCAATGATTTGATTGTGGACGCTCATGCTGACAGGTATGTAGATACGAACTTATTGCGCAGCATTCGCGGAATGCTTGACGATTTAGACCAGAACGCTGACTTTGACGAATTACAAGCCGTCATTGCGAGAAACACGCAATATTTTTTAGATGGCGAAGTCGTAACCCCAGAAGAAATTGGTAACATATTCAGAAAAGGGCGACCACTTCCACCTCTTTTCCTTTTAACTAATGATACAGCTTGCGAAATCATTTGCGATGCGATTTTCTCGTTTTTAGAAATTCCGCAAACTTCTGAAATTCGCACCGTAACCACTAGCATACATGAAAGTCTACCAGCATTCACCTTTTACCACCGTACAGAAACTTACTCAAATTTGTTTCCATTTCCAGTCGAGGAGAACTATATATACATTACAATCGTGGACGAGTTTGGTGATTTAATACAGGAAATTGCCGTGAGTGTAGATTTGCCCCCGCATTCATTGGATGTTATTGTGCAGTTTGATGACTACAATTTTGACGGCTTTTTGGATATGCGATTGCTTGAAAGTAGTAGCTGGGGTCTTGGTTTTCCGTGGGAATCGTATTATTTTTGGCAATGGGACACCGAAACTTCTCAATTTGTACCCAACGAACGATTACAGGAAATCACGCGATATACTCTGCACAGTATAGACCCAGAAAACCGCCGAATTATAACGGGACGGCATAGTCGCGCAGGCGCGCACAGTTTTACTTTTTACTACGAATATGTAAACGGAGATTTTGTTCGCGTTGCGGAATATGAAATGGAATACTTCGGAATGTCGGGGCGCGGGCATTTCCACGGAATGACCAGAACAATCCACACAGATTTTACAACAGGCGAAGTAACGCTCACCCTGCAAAGCAACATAGACCCTTTAAGCGACGAAGCTATTAACGCAATCCTACAAAAATCCAACGAAAGAATAACTTGGACACATGAAAATTCCGACAGCTTTACCCAAACAGAATGGGAAAGCATAGTGCAAATTCATGAGTTACCGCGGGGCTTCGCCCACAACGACAGAGGTGTTTTCAGAAATTATTTCCACAACGAAAATTTAGTGCGTCGCGTAATAGATGTTGAGTTATTCCAACCAATAGGAAGCGGCATAAGGCTGTATATGTATTTCAACGACGACGGGGATTTGATTTTTGCAAAAGCAACCCATCGGGATTCTTTCGTGTACTACATTTATTTTTACAACGAAGCGGTAATCCATTTCACAAGTGGAAATGACACAATTAACCTAGCAACCAATAATTTTGACAATAACATGATTCATGCAATCACATTAGTTATAGAAAACTCACGCAGGTAAGTGTTTTATGAAACCCCTCACTATGGTAATAGTGAGGGGTTTTCTAGCAAAAATGATTGCGTTCGTTTTGCGTTGAGATTTGCTTCTATTCTTTGTTGGATTCTGCGAATGCTTTGTAAAGCTTGCTCTACATCGTACTGTGTTGCGCGGGATAGGCTTAGATTTACCAATGTGTTTTCTAGGGTTTGTTCGGCGTTTTCTAGTTCAATTAAGAGGGAATCCCTTTGCACTGATAGGTTTTCTAGTTCGTTTAGAGAACGTAGTATTGATGCTTCCATTGCTGTTATGGCTTGGTTGTGTCCCATTACTGCGCGTTCGTAGGCTTCGCGTAGTGCTGTTCTTATGTCTTCGTCGTCTTCGGTGTTGTTGGCTCTTGCTTCTCTTGCGCGGTCTACGTTTATTTGCTCTTGGCGAATTGATGGGGACTGCGTTATTTTTCTTGTAATGTTTAAATCATCTGGTGGCTCGTAGATTGGTCTGTTTGATTCGATTTTTGTTAGCTGGGATAGCGGTTGCCCTAGCATTTGATTCAAATTTTGCATTGCAATGCTTCTGTTTCTAAGTAGAGTTTCCATGTCCATTTCTGCTTGCGTAAGCGCGTTTTCGGCGGCGCGAAGGTTGTTTGTGCTGATTAATCCGAATTGATACCGTACATTTGCGCGGTTTAAATCCTCTTGGGTTAATGCTAAACCTGCGGTTGCTACATATATTGAAAAATCAAGTTCGTTTACTGTGTTTATCGCGCTTATTAATGCTGATTCTCTTGCTAGTCGCGCTTGTTGCTGTTGTAGGGAGATTACGTTTATTTGACGTTCAAGCTCAATCATATTTTGTTGGGTGTCTTCAATCATTTCGTTTGCTCGTTCTCTGTCGCGTAGTCGGCTCATTTCGTTTAGAATTGAATCGTATTGTCTTTCCATCATTGCAATGGAATTGTTTAGGTCGTTTGTTGTCATAATCCCCTGTATTGCCGCTTGAAAGGCGTAACCTAGCGCGGGATTTGGCCCGTAGCCGTTAAATGCCAAACCCGCGATAAACTCGTTTACTGCCGTATTCGCGCTTTGTTGCATTTGGGCTTGTGCTTGATTTGCTTGGTTTAACCGCCTCTCCAATTCCCACCGCTCCATGTTTAAGTTGTCCAACGCCTCGCGTGAATGCGCACCGCGTTCGAGTAATCTAATTTCTTCACTTAAATCTTCTAGCTGGTCTTGTATTCCGCGAATTTGCGCGTTTGCATCTATTATGGTAAGCATGTCACGTTGCGCCATTTGTAAGGCTTGCTGATATGTGAATGTTACATATTCGTCTTGTTCGTCATATTCGTACTGCGCGTAAACCGTTACAGTTGACAAAACCAACAACAGCAAGAACATCATAAATTTTTTCATTTAGAATCCCCTCTCGCACAAATAAAGTTTTCGCGTTTTGGTATAAGAATTAGCAACAAATAAAAAACCAAAAAACTCAACGAAAATAGATTAGACATGTTATACCACAAAGCAATCTCCGAAATCTGCGTCGCGAATGACGCTGACTGCACATTTGCAAGCATTCCGCGTGCATCAGTGGCTAGAAGGATTCGCATAAGAGAATCCATAACCAACAGAATAAACGCCCCTAGCACACCAAGAAAAGCTAGACCCAACCCAATCAACTTCCAAACAGGCGATTTTTTGAACAACTCCCCGAAATACACTTCGCGTGCGAGGTGACGCAACGCAGAAATTTGACCTCCTATGGCATTGAAAATTTTCACCAGCCCCACCAGCAAAAAAGTCGCGGCAAAAACTGCAAACGCCAGCACTACCCTATCCCTAATCACCACGCGCAAAGTATAGAAATTCACAAAATCATACTGGCTGCGAGTTATGCCCATATGCCGCCATTCGTTTAAAATTGTAATGTCGTTTATGGCGGGGGACAGATTTAAATTTGCGGCTATTGTTTCCGTTGTGTTACCCAGAAGGGTTGCGGGTACATATACATTCACTCTATCGTTAATGCCGTCATTTATTACGCCTATTACGATGTAAGGTGCGCCGCGTATTGTCATTTCGTTTCCTGTTGCTTCGGTTGTTCCGAATAATTCAAATGCGGCGCGTTCGTTTAATACGGCAACACGATGGTTATATCTTACCGCGTCTTCTCTAAAAAAACGACCATGCGAAATATTAAAATTCATCACAAATGGAAAATTATGATTAGTGCCAATCAAAACCACGTTTTGCGAACTGTTTATAGCGAACACAGATTCAAAGTGAAGATTCTCAAAAGTAAGCGGAATACTAGAATCCTGTGCGGTTTGAATCGGGAAAGCCGTGCCACTTATTTGAGGTACAGCCAAAAGCAAATTCTCCTGCTGCGCGGAAAAAAAATATGCAATAACCAACCCCGCAAGCGAAAGCACCATTAGAATCACAACCACAAACTTGACCTTAGTTCCCAAAGAAATCAACCTCGTTCTGCAATCTAAGTCCCTGCCCCTCTAGGAATGGTCTGTCGCTTAACACAATCACTGGTTCTGGGAACATTGATATACCTTGTAGAATCGCGGTGTT
>Ga0123355_10019385_pt1 | contig 10832 bp, 2 predicted proteins | sample TergutEmb28metaG_3_FD_89872 | JGI IMG/M metagenome (GOLD analysis project Ga0123355, IMG submission 89872) | Embiratermes neotenicus P1 segment gut microbial communities from Petit-Saut dam, French Guiana - Emb289 P1 | ecosystem: Host-associated > Arthropoda: Insects > Digestive system > Gut ...
ACACAAACACACACACACACACACAATCACACACACACACACAAACAAACACACACACACACACAAGCACACACACACACATGCACACACACGCTCACAGTCATATATACAGCTCTTCGTCTGTGTTGCATATTATTCTGACATTAAGAAATATTATTGATTGACTGTGATATGGACCAATGGCAACACTACTTTCATATTTCAACCTCTGCATAATCCGAGATTGAATTCATGTTAACATATATAGAAGCAATTCTGTAGCACAACTGTCATATATTTAGAGGATTTCAAAGTATAAATGGATGGTTGAAGAATAAAAGACCTACTTGATGTCACTTGCTATTTAATTTCACTTCTTATGTGCTCAAAATGTTTCGGATATTAATATATCCATCATCAGGAGCTTGCGACTATTCTTTTGAATTACCCCATTGATCGTATTGTTCTTGGTTCGATGTGTGTTGGAGTTTCGGTGTGGTTGATGATGGATATATTAATGCCCGAAACATTTTGAGCACACAAGAAGTGAAACAAAATAGCAAGTGACATCAAGTTGGTCTTTTATTCTTCAGCTATCAAAATGATGCATGGTCCAATAAACATAAGATAGAAATAGATGGTTTGTGGTACTATTCGGAGGAAACCAAAGCATCATACTACATTTTCAACTAATCACCTAAGATTACTGTGAGGAAATTTTCAGTGTCACTTGCTTGAGTACCATGATGGTCTATTAAAAAACATAATCTTATACAATAAGGAAAAATAGGCATTATATTCGGAATGATATATTTAGAAACATATTGTTTTTGGCAGCCATAACTCAGTCCATCTAATGTATTGACTGCTATTGCCGCCAACTTGGTTATTTATGTATTGTTCTGGTTTTAATTTTTCTTTTTCTTAAATTGTGTTTTGTGATTTCCAAATGAATCTTTCATAAATACTAAATTGGGCACCGCGTGTTGAAAATTTAAGATTTACTTGGTTGTGATGCCTGATCATACTGCTGTATCGGATCCCCTTTACGAAACACCCGGTGACAATTTCCCCCCACCCCACACATATTATTCTTTGGACCCGATCTAATTTATTATGCGGGCGCCCAATATGTAGGTTGTTATGTTTTAGTCAAAAAGGGAAGTGAACAAGACTGGAAGAACAAGACGATCACAATACCAGATAAGGGAGCAGGACAGAGAATAATGCTATCACAAATCAAAGAATAATATTTGAGGCCAATATTACATTACAGTGTTCGGTGCCATATAGAATGTCGGTCTGTGTTTATTCTGTTTTTACCACATTTCCTTCTGGCTGTAGAAATAGTGATTAAGGTCTAATGATTTTTCTTTATATGGTGAAGGGTCGACGATTTTTTTAGCCTATTTGCCGAGAGTGCTTACTGGGTTTGTGTTTTTAGCCTCCGCGTGTCGGAGTGGAGAAATACTGGTGGAGTTGATTGCAGAGGTCCTGCAACTTGGGCCAAATTTGCAAAATACTCGTGCCCCTTTAACTTGGTGCTGAAAAATGAATGAAATCCACATTATTTAACGTGACATTTCACATTTTTTTTCACGTTTAATGTTTAAATATTTTATGCCGTACCCACAAAATGGGTTTCACTGATGTTTGTAAACTCAGAACAGTGAATATTTTTCCACACGGCGTTAAATGTTTCGTTTTTATGAAGGAGATTGAGTGCGCTAACTGCACAGTAAGAAATGAATCATTACGCGCACTTCAAATTTATTTTTGATCTTAAAGTATTGAGGTTGTTATTTCAGGACAAGTACTGGTCTGAACTTAGTAGATAAGAAATTGAAGCTTCAATTTCCATTGAATTCGGCCAATTCCTCGCATAACTGAGACACTAATTTCTTGCTTCTTACCCAGGATTATGCTCAAAGGAGTTTGGTTTTAATCTAGTAAAAAGGTAAATTGATCCCGTTAGAGGTTCGGTGTGGCCCAAAGGTTGGGTAGAGGTATAGCTCTACTCTTCCATGACCGCGGCACTAGAAGGGGTGGGTGGTCAGCAGCACGCCCCGGCCGCACTTTACCCCCGGGAAAGACTCGGTACCCATTTTACAGGAGGCTGGGTAGGCCCCAGGGCCGGGCTGGTTGTGCGGAAAATCTCGTCCCCACCGGGATTCGATCCCGAACCGTCCAGCCCGTAGGCAGTCGCTGTACCGACTGAGCTACCCGGCCCATGGTTTTGATCTGGTGGTAGTAGTTAATAAATCCTTATGTCTAAAACGATCTCATTTTTATAGTAAAGGCAGGCAAAAAATGTTATTTCCTTAAACATCGTTTTAAGTGTAAAATACGTCAATTTGCGGGTTTCATTGCGGTTACAAGCAAAGAGTTTCAACTATGAAACTCCACGTTTCGGTTTTTTTTAGCATTGTATCTAGATAAAATATATTTTAAATTATATCCACAAATTAAAATAATATTATAACTGAAAATTTTGTCAAAGGCCCAGTTCTAAACAGATTGTTTTCAATTAAAATATTAACATATTAGTATCTGTTCCTTAAACCAAAACTAAAATTCCTAATACGTTTCCTAATATTAATTAAACCACCATATAAAATAGGGGTAATTTACTTATTATTCATATGAGCTAGTGTTAAAACTGCTGGAGATAGTAAATTAGAAGACAACGCAATTTATTCGTCGCCATTTAATTAAACATTTGGCAGTACTAACCTGTATTAGGTGTGTGAAAACAACAGGAAGTCCAAGCCCATGTCCTGTTAGTAAACATATGCTCAACCGAAGCTGATGATGAAGGACATATCTTATGAAACAAAGAAAAAGGAATTAGCTACAGGAAAAGAAGGTGTGGTGCCAGCCACAGTGAGGTCAAGTGGTATGCATTATTTTAAACGGTCGTAAAGATGAGACCACCTGGGTACTGTTGACATTGAGGGTCATGCGACTTGTGCCTTCCTCGATTTTTACGTAACCCATGATATTTTGTCAGCATCTTGATGACAATACGGTGTCATCGGCGTGAAAAACCCTTAGATCGTAGGTCAGTGAAAACTCAACGTTGCAAAAGAATTTCACAGTCACTTGTCATTACTCATTTCAATGAATTTTCGAAGAATACGGGTATGTTAGTGTGAGCCACTATTACCTACAACAGTCTGTTGCTGTCCATTGCTTGACCTTCGAGTGGAGTAAGTGCATATTCCTGTGAATGTTTACAAGCGAAATATGACAGCTAGACAGGTGACCAACTTTCTCGAACAGATGACGTAAGCCAACAATTATCTCCATAGCGGAATTAAGTGTTGAGCGACCGGTTGTAGGGTTGCAGGTATCAATGCTTTAACACATGTGTGTCCAACCTTCGTTGACAAAGGGCCACTATCGTCATAGTTGGCTGGTTCGAGGGCGGAACGTGTAGAAATCATAAATGGCATATATAGTCGCCTAGGACCTTCCTTGTTATAATCCCACCACTATGTTACTGCACGAAAGTGGCTTAATTTATAAGTTAGCCTCGTCTTTCACTGTCATGTGTATTTCCTTGCTTTCTTACGTCAGGGGTTTAGCTTAGACGTCAGATTATTGTCTGTGTGGTACATTACCCCCTTCGTCAGCAAAACAGCAGTGGTGGGGTTGTAACAGGAAACATCCACCCTTTTAAATTATTGCGTAATTTTTACACAATACTTAGTAATAAATCTTCAATTGTGCTCGCGGATGGGAGACCTGTATTTTAACGTAAGAACTTAAATCTCCTTCAAGGCACCGAGGATTTTGTGGGACCCGTCTCAGCCTATGAGGGCGCTTTCCTCGGGGTTAAAGCGGCTGGTACGTGAAGGTGAACATCCACTCCAACACAGTGCCGAGATTAAGAATGAATGGAGCTGTAAGTCCATTCCTCCATATGCTTCACGTCTTGCGAAGAGATGACTATACTCTAGGAAACAAGAAGAATACACCTTTTTTTAAATCTCTCAAGTTAAGTTTAAGTTCAAATATTGAAATATAAATTCTGTATCAGTATAAAACCTCCGTTTCAGCACACTAGCAAAGTCGATACAGTGAATATTTTACGGGCGGGAAAATCGGAGAATCTTAATTCGATTCCCAGTTGGGGCGGAATTTTATTTCTCCGACACAATGTCTATACCGGCTGTGGGTACTGGAGTTATATTCGCAGCGTATAACCAACAAGATGCAACGTTTCACAATTTATTTATTTCTGTAAGACGCTCTACATCTTTCCGACAGGTTTTCCGTCCATCATCAGGAGCTCAAAACTGCACATACAGCGTCAGGTATTTGTCAGACCAATACCTGACGCTGTGTGTGCAGTTTTGAGCTCCTGATGATGGACGGAAAACACGTCGGAAATACGTAGAGCGTCTTACAGAAATAAATAAATTGTGAAATGTTGCATCTTGTTGATTATACGCTGCGAATGTATTAGCAATACGCGGACCTATGAATGTTAAATGTACTGGAGTTATCTCGTGTAACTGAAAGCGAATTTTTTCCTAGTACAAATCAAAGCAGGTAACTACCCACTTCCGTGCAGTACCGACATTGAGGGTTTAGTGGAACGATTCATTCACTATCCGATGTATTTTTAAAGTTTATGATGCGTAATTGATCAAAAAACTGGATAGTTTTACGTTTACCTCTATTATAAAATATGAAGTGTTAATAGCCAAATCATACAGTGTGTCTACATGAAACTTTATACTTTGAAACTACTAAATGGGGTCACATAACTTAACACACTTTCTTATGTGGTAAATTAATTCAGAAAGTTGATTTTTATGTACTTTAAAATTATTTATTTTGTTTTATCATTTATTTTTATTTCATTCAACGAAAGTGAAAATGGTGACACCCCGGGAGAAGGCTGACTCTGTTTCGTGGTTTATTGGGAGCAATTCACACCTTCAGACTCAACGTAATTTTCCAGGGAAATAACTTAGTCACCGCTAGGTAAACCTTCAATATGTGACTGGCATAAGAATTTCAAAGAGAGAGCACAATTGCGGAGTATGTGAAACTGATCCGAGTATCATTTGTGCCTAGTCCGCGGAAATCTGTTCGTAAGTGCAGCCATGAATTGCACATAGCACGCTTGCAAGGTGCTTCGCACACGCTTGTGATTGCACGCATGCAATATTCAAATTGTGCTGGCTCTCAGACGTAATTGTGCGCTACGTCGTGCATCCGCAACAGACATTTCGGAAAGACTGGACGAATATAATGGACACGCCGACCTGGCACGTGTGGTGTTTATTGACGAGGATAAGTTCCATATCTCGTGGAAAGTCAGTCGTCACAGCGTTAGATTCCGGCGATCTGAAAATCCTCGTGTTGTGCTGGGGTGTTGTTTTTTCAGTTATGCTGTGATGTACAAATAAACGATAGATGAAATAATAAGTAAATAACAGAACATAAAACGGTCTAAGTAGCTTCAACGTATGTAAAATACTGCGTTTCCTTACGTGACCTCATTCGGAAGCTGTACGAATTCCTACTTGTTAACCTTTCATGTAGAAACTGTATTCTGAATAGTTACAAGAATAAATGCCAGCCGACTGAGGACAAGAACTTACACAGCCGAACAGGACAGAGACTGTGTTACCGACAGATCCGGCTTGGTAGTGAGTTCTGTGCTGTGGATAAACACAGCAGTACCGGTGGCCTAGAACGCAGGTCGAATGTGATAGGGATTTCAGTCAGACTTGACACATTTTAAGATGAAACACGTTTAAACAATAATTTAAGCTGTACTTAACCCGCATAACTCACAGTTGAAAAAAAAAGTCATTTTCTTCTTTGAGAACTAATTTCCTTTGTTTTTGACAAAACTTGTTAATATTTCGTCATATACTTCTTACGTGTATAGAGTAAAGTATCAAATATTACATTCTGGCACATGCGTATTTATTAATCATATTTATGATTTAGCGACCTATTTATAATCTTCGTAAGCCACATTTAACTTACACTGATACCCATTCGAAACTCGATATGTCGTCACCACCCTCACTTAGCACCACTGGTTTCCTCGAAGAGTATTATACAGTATTATACAGTAATCCGAAAAAAAACACCCCACTCTTTGTAAAATTACAAAGTGCGGCGAACAAACAATTTTGACGGAATTCAGGAATAGTGTATTACATGACACATAATTATGTAATACGTTATTCCTTAATTAATTAGTAAAAGCCTGAAGCTGCCCCCCCCCCAAAAATACCCGAAATTGCTGCATAGTAAATACCTTAATAAATAGACCTATCCTTGTGCCGGCTTTAATGTTCAGTTATTTATATACTATTAATATTGTGCAAGTCGATATACCAATCAAACTAACACGTTGCATGCCATAATGAGAATATCGTGCCAAGTGATGATGGCAGAACTTGATGAATCTACGATGGAAGTTATTTGGCATGACAAACTCGTGTTTCCAATAACTGAAGGGCTTGACAGACGCAAATGTTTAAAATAGACTTTTATAGTGTAAATCCTTATAATAAACGCCAACAAGATGCAATATTTCTCAACTTTATTCTGGTAAAGAACTCTACATGTTTCGGAGAGACTTACTGTCCATAATCAGGAGTCTTGTTACTGTATTCACAGCAACTGGTATTTGTCATACTAGTAATGTTGACTGTCTGCTAGCGAGGTCAGTCCTGACCTAGCTAGCAGACAGTCAACATTACTAGTATGACAAATATCAATTGCTGTGTATACAGTATTAAGACTCTTGATGATGGACAGTAAGTTTCTCCGAAACATGTAGAGTTCTTTACCAAAATAAAGTTGGGAAATTGTGCATCTTGTTGGCGTTTATTATAAAAATATATCACGATGCACGGTCCTCTGAATTTCAAAACAGTGTAGATCATTTAGATGGTCGGTTGTTGGAACTACTTTCATGAAATTGGTGATTATAGAAGATACGAGGGAAGATACAAGGTTTAATCTCAAGTCCGTCCTTCTAACACCAAAAGACGATATTCCTCTATGTGGTGTCTCCCGTCTGACTCTTCGTCTTCTCTACCCCCATGACCAAAACCATGTGCCTCTGCGGTCTCCACAGCTCACTGACCATGGTGTGAGGTACTTCCTGTACCACAAAATTCTCTATGGTTGAGACGTTTCGTGCCGCATTAGACGTCTTCTTTTCATTTTCGTTGTTACATGAAATGAACAAACACCATGTCACAAGCTGTCTTGCGCTACGCATACACCTATCACGCCGATCCTCCGAAACACCGTACATATTAACGATATCTCCCACTTTGGAACGTATCAGATTGTGGAATACGACATTCCCTGATAAAACAATTATCTGAACATAAATCACGTCTACCGAATATACACAGTGGCGCAAAAAGAACGCATTTTTTCAAATAAATGTAACTTTTTTATTTTCAATAAAAAAAATATTAACACCAAAACAACCTGTAATAAATGCAGTTTTGATTACTTAAATTGATTACTCAATTACGGAAAATTATATCGGAAATATGGCCTCCTTCTTGCCGTACACACGTCCAGAACCTCACCTCAAAGCTCTGTATCACATTTACTAACGTTTCTTGTGGCACAGTTGCAATTTCTTCGCGAATGGAAACTTTCAGATCGTCGACTGTACGAGGTTTTCGAACGTAGACTTTTAATTTGAAGTAACCCCAAAGAAAGAAATCGCAGGCAGATTCAAAACATGCGTACTTTTTGCGCCACCCTGTACATCAGGACAACTGTATCGACGTATTTACTGCGTGTCTATAAATTCGGCTTATAAGTTATGATGTTTCAACAATTTTTACATCGCGTGTTGCACCGTGCATTTTGTAGAATCACTCTAATTATCACACCAACTAATGCACTTATATAAAATTTCACATTAAAACACTTAAAATCGCTCCAACATATTTCGATCCTAAGATCATCCTCAGGGAGCTACGTTGTTCCTTGCTAAAGTCATTTTAAAAACACTCATTAATTAATTCCCTTATATTAACAGGGTGCTGTGGCAGCATATCGTGTTGTGTAACGGTACGTTGTTGAGAATGCGCCTGACTGTAGGTGTGTGTAGTGTACACTATGCTGCCACAGCACCCTATAAATATAAGGGAATTAATTAATGAGTGTTTTTAAAATGATTTCAGCAAAGAACAACATAGCTCCCTGAGGATGATTTTAGGATCGAAACATGTTGGAGCGATTTTAAGCGTTTTAATGTGAAATTTTATATAAGTGCATTAGTTGGTGTGATAAAGTACTTCAAAATATCATTTCAACATTTTAATAAATATGTACTTATATTTGACTTTTTTTATACACAACTTGGACACTATCAAAGGCCGGGGTGTTACCAACCCGATGATTTCTATATACCCAGTCATGTGAGATCCCATTTAACGAACATAATTTTCACATAATTATACCTTATTTTAGAGCTTCTGTTATAATGACCCGTAGATGGTCTTTTTAGACCGGAACATGTAGTCATTTCTGAATAAAATATGTGGTTTTGTTTGGCGGAAATGTAAAGTGTTAAGTTCATAGATCCAATATTTTGCCCTCTGTAAAATTGCCACATATCCCTATCATCTTTACTGTAAGTGTGTGGAAAGCTCAATAGAAGTGTGAAGAAATTTATGAGATTTGAAGTTCTCATGACGGGAATTCTCAAGTCTTCCGTCTTATGGAAGGTGAGCCGTGAAGTCTGGTAAAGGTATACTGACATTTTATACCTTCAGTACCGGCAGAGATATACAGCTTTGCTTGAAACAACTGGATCCCTTAAAATATTCGCACATTTACATCAGACTACACGGTGTCAAAGGCAAAAGAGAGAAATCTTAGTAGGAATTTATTATTTATTACTTCTGTAACACACAGTCTTTCAGACAGGCCTGCAATAAGACGTCAACATACACAAACACCTGTGTCTGAACTCTCAAACGCTGTAGTCATGTGTTTTGTCTTTTTTGTTTTCGTTAGTCATATGTTTATATTTTTAACGTGTTTATCAAAAACGTTTCTTATGCAACGGCATTCAAGCCAGTTTCAGTATGAAGAGTGGTTTTTAGTGATCTGTATTCAAAGTCCAGTGTCGAGGGCTGAGACGTTTGTTTGACAAGACAACCTGGTCTTAAGCGGCTTCTTGTTCTTCTCTGCGTGTGAGACATTTAAAGGAGTCTGCTGGACAGCCACGCTTTAGTTTTGGTATCGGTAACAAAGGTGACTACAATTCCTGTTTACAGTTCACTTCACTTATACTTCTCGGCTACGTCCAAACGACTTCCTTGTCCTGTCATGTAGCTTTGAACTCGAAATAATGTGAAATACGTTAAGACTAGCTACAATACAATAACTTTCCAGAGACTTCAGGCCAACGAGATCGACTAAAATGCATAGACCAGGGACGTGCAAACTCGCTACTGCCACAGCGGTGGGCAAATTTTGTTCACCATTTGTTCTAAAGGAGAAAAAGAATCAGCTGTCATAAAATCAAAGTCATATTTATAAGGAGTAAATGACTGATGACAGTAAAGAACTTAAAATACAAGCTCCAACATCAAGAGCCTCTCCTGCCGTTTATCTTACCGTTAACTCACAGGTGCTTATATTTATACGAATGTACATTATATGAAAGTGGGCCAGGTAGCTCAGTCGGTAGAGCGACTGACTACGGGCTGGACGGTCCGGGATCGAATCCCGTTGGGGACGAAATTTTCCGCCCGTCGAGACCGGCCCTGGGGCCCACCCAGCCTCCTGTAAAATGGGTACCGTATCTTTCCCGGGGGTAAATTGCGGCGGGGGGCGTGCTGCTGACCACTCACCCCCTTCTAATGCCGCGGTCATGGAAGAGTAGAGCTATACCTCTACCCACCCTCTGGGCCACACCGGGCCTGTAACGGGATCACTTTACCTTACATTATATAAAGGCAAACCGTGCCGGTGGACGCTACGCAATAACGTGAAAGAGTGCGTAGAAAGGGTTCTTGGTAACCATTGAATAAGAGGCTTGGTGAACTCCAGAACCTCTCTAGGCATCTGACGAATTACAGGGCGTCACATTCCAAAAGATTCTTTTATTTATAACGTAGTGGAAGTAACAGTCTCAAATTTAAAATACAGCTTTTGGATATGTTTTTATTTCCACGCAAATTTTCACGTCTTTAACTCTAATACCCTCTTATTATTGTTATCAAACGTGAAATGAAATAGACGTTGCACACTTTCCACTATCCCTCCTGTTACTTTGCCTCCTACAGAGGTTATCCTATAAAAGTATGCATGTTTAAGAGATTTATTACATGAGGAATTTTGGGACCTCTATTAGGCTGGGCTATTGCCCTTCTATTACTAAATTTCGTATGGCCAGCATGTGGGCAATATCGATGGTGGGAAACCTAGAAGAAAGTAATGTGGATGTCTCAAGGAAAAGGACAATTTATCAAAAACATGACAAATTATTACAATTGCAATACTTCATACGGTCGTCAAAATAAAGGACCTCGGGGCCCCATGTGGCATAAAGTCATACTTTCCGTGACCCTGGAATTGACTTGCCCAGTAGGTTGATGATATTGTATGAAGATGTAGCCTGCCTACCAGGAGTTAGAGGCATCGAAATGCAAGAAAAGAGAAGGTCTTTGAATTGAATGCAATTTGAAATTCTAACAGCTATTCATCTTTTTTTGGGGGGGGGGGGGGGGAAAAAAACACAAAAATTTAAAAAAATTAAAAAAAGACAAAAAAAAAAAAAAAAAATATTTATTACCCTTAAAACAAAAGTTTTTATAGAGAGGAAAAGGGGG
>Ga0123355_10019387_pt1 | contig 10831 bp, 8 predicted proteins | sample TergutEmb28metaG_3_FD_89872 | JGI IMG/M metagenome (GOLD analysis project Ga0123355, IMG submission 89872) | Embiratermes neotenicus P1 segment gut microbial communities from Petit-Saut dam, French Guiana - Emb289 P1 | ecosystem: Host-associated > Arthropoda: Insects > Digestive system > Gut ...
GATGGAGTTGATGAATCCGTTGGAGTAGGCCCCTAGCCAGTCGTACTGTTGGAGGAGCAGTGTGGCAGAGAATACACGGTCTACCCAGACGGGTATGTCTTCTAAGGCGTAGTAGCGGCTCTGGCCCGTAATGGCGTTGACCAGCACCGCGCCTTGGATATCCTCGCCGCCGAAGAGCCCGATCCGCCTTGCGATCCGGGGCGCGACCCAGTAGGGGGTTCCGGCCTCGTCAAGCTGGAACACAGGGTCGGCAAACATAAAGGTGGGGTATTGGAACCGCAGATGCCGCGCCAAATTGCGGAAGAAATACTCACTGGTGGAATAGCGCATGTAATGTCCCGGCTGTAGGCGCACAACTTCCGCCTGTTGGGTCACCATGTCTACAATGATATAGCCCGGCAGGCCTTGGCGGGTGTTATTAAACCACCGGATAAAGTCGATGTAGACCAAGGGCGCGACCCGGACAGGCCGGCCTTGGAAGTTAATCTGATAATAGTGGGGGGCCACCTCGAACTGGCTCACCACATCGGCCAATTCGCCCAGGGCGCGGTTGCCGAGCCGCTGGGCGGAGACGGCGTCTAGGGTGGGGATCTGATCCCAACTAAGCTCTCGCACGTCTTCCTCAAATACACTGTGTTCCATGGTGAAGATGGAGGCAAAGCGCCGGGCCTGTAAAATCGGCGAGGAGAGCAGTTGCCCGCCCAAGTAGATGACAATCAAAATCAAGCAGCAGACCGCCGGGATGAAGGCCACCCGCTTGACCTCGGATACGATTTTCTTCGCGTCTTGTCCCTGCAGCGCCGCCCCGCCGAATGTGAGGCGCAGGAAGGTGAATACTCCCGCCACCACAAAGAAGAAGCCATAGAAGGAGGGGTCTTGCAAATTAAATGCCGGTAAGACGAAATAGAAATGCAGAAACCCCGCCAAAATGGTCAAGATGATGGTGAGAAGCGTACGTTTTCCTTTTCCTTTCTTCATTGGCTGAGAGCCCTTTCTTCCAACAGATTTGTGTTTCTTTCTATTATAGCGGAACTATTGGAAAACACAAGAGGCAGGGTGCTATTGCCCCGCCTCTGTTTCTTTCTTCTCATTGTCGGCCTCCGCTTTTGCCAGGTCGGCGGCATATTTGGCGCGCCAGGCGGCGATTGTGGCCAGGGTGTCGCCTAATTGCGTTGTGGCGGCGGCGATGAACGACAGGTCTTCGTCGCTCTCGATTTGTGCGGCGATTGCCGCGCCCAGGGCGGAGATTGCTATGACTAGTTCGTTTGCGGTCACGTTTTTTTCACCTCGGGGTATTTTATTTTTTGGGGCCCCAAGGGGTGTTTCTTTATTCTTGCCTGGCGGCGGGGGGGTATTTTGTGTTTCTTATCATTTTCAACTTCAATCATCTTTTTTAACCCGGCATGCCTGCCGGCGGCGATACTTTTTTTGCTTTCGCTCAAAAAAAGTACCCAAAAAAACGCGACTCTGGGGCTTCGCCCCCGAGACCCCCTTGATGAAGGGCTTACCGTTTTAGGCGGGGAAGATGAGGGGCACAGAAAGGCGCTCCTGACATGTTTTGCTTCGGGTGGAGCCACTTTTTCTTGCGATGGGCAATGTCATTGCATCACCGACTTGAAAAACTAAGAACCAACCGTCGCCGAACTTCCAAAATCCAAGCCCAACCCAGAACCAACACACCCAACCTATAGCGTGCAAGCCCTTCGGGGGTCTTGGGGGCGTAGCCCTCAAGTCGCATTTTTTTGGATACTTTTTTTGGGCGAAAGCAAAAAAAGTATCGCCGCCGGCAGGCATGCCGAGTTGAAAAAGACGCTTTAACAAAAAAACGATAAGAAAACCCCGCCCCTGTCGGCGTTGACAGAGGCGGAGTTATTTGTAAGTATTCGAAAGCTACACGTATTCGTCGGTGGTCTCTCTTGTGGAGGCTTCCCGCTCCATGGGGACGGCCGCGTCGACGATGGCTTGGGTCTCGACCAGGGCGGCCTGGTCTGTCCTGGTGATCTGACGCCAGGAGATCCAGATGCCAACAACGGCGGCACCAAGGGCCATGAGGGCATTGCGGAGGAACGCCTCAGCAAACAACTCAGGCGCATATCGAATGAGCGAAAATATAAATTCAAATGTGTCAAATAGCGAAAAGTAGATCCCTTCAGCACGTGCCATCATGGTTTCGGCACCTACCCAGACAACAATGGACACGGCGATGGAGTAGAAGATCGTAAAGATCGTCGTTATGCGGCTGAGTTTGCCCCGGAGGAGTTTCCACCCATAGAAGACGCCCAAGGGAATAAGTGCAAATAAAACCCAGACAAAATAATGGAAAATACCCAGAGCAATCAGGGCGGGGACAGCGCCTACCACGCCGCCGATCAGGCCGCCGACGATGCCGAGGAGGGTGCCTGGATTTTGCGCTTTGTTCTCAAAGGTCTCTGTGGCCTCGTTTTTCCAGCGTTGCAGACAGGCCATGTGGGTTTTGTTCACGGCACCGTCGTACTTGGCCAGGGTGTCAGCGCTGCCCTGGGCGCAGATGATGCAGTTTTCCGGTGCTGTGATACCCTCAAGGCCCTGGAGCGCACCCTCTAGGCGGGAGAGGAGGCGGGCGTAGAGGTCTCTTGCCGCTGTCTCGTCCTTGCTGCTCAGGGTTACGAGGAATGTGTTGGGGTGGGTAACATTTTCAGTCGCCTGTACCACGGTCACAGCGCCCCGTAATTCCGTATCTTCTGACACGAGTTTACCAAGTTGTTTGACAGCCTTTCTCTTCGGCGGCTCTGCTGCAGTGAAAATCAGGGTCAATCTCCCATTACGTGGTGCTGTGGCCTCCACCGGGTAGCCAAAGAGCGTCCCGAAGCCCACTGGATTTTTCTCGTCTCCCACCTGCCGAAATCCCGTCAGGCGGATCATTGCTTCCTTCGTCACAGTGTCCATACCTCCCATGTTACACATTTTAAATATTCTGATCATTTTGGACAAAGGGGAAACTTTTATAAAAAAGTTTCCCCTTGTGGTGATCCAGCGGAGACTCGAACTCCGGACCACCTGCTTAAAAGGCAGATGCTCTACCGACTGAGCTACTGGATCCTATGGTGCATACGTTTTCTGCGGAAAACGTGAGGCTCACTTCGTTCGCGATGCACCTCACGGGTGGAACCAGTCCCCCGGCGCACACGTTTCCTGCGGGAAACGTATAAGTTCGCTTCGCTCACGGTGCGCCTCACGGGTGGGAACCAGTTCCCCCCGTGTGCCCCCCATGGCCTCCGGCGGGGTTAGGGGCAAGGGCTTTGGTCTTGACAAATCGAAGTATCCGCTTTGCTTCGATTTGAGGCAAAGGACGGGGTTGCGGTGTGTAGCATCCCCGGTAGTGAGCTGGCTGGGATGGTAGGGATCGAACCTACGAATGCCAGAGTCAAAGTCTGGTGCCTTACCGCTTGGCGACATCCCAAAATAGGTTTTGTCTCTAATGTCCTTGACCTTGGCCCGATTCAGGCGTTGCTTTTGCCTGAATCGGAGAGCGCACGACGTGGTAACGGCATGCAGTTTGCGCCCGTGACCTTTGGGCGGAAACGGAATACAGTTACCACGGTAGTAAGCTGGGGTGGGTAACCGGGTTCGAACCGGCGACCTCTGGAACCACAATCCAGCGCTCTAACCGACTGAGCTATACCCACCATATGGAGCGAAGAACACCAGCACTTGACTTTGACCTTCGGCCGATCCGGGTGGGTCTTTGCCCGGATCGGGAGCGAACGACGGGGTTGCGTAACGGAGTTTTCGACCAAAGGGCAAAGCCCGACGTCGGAAACGGAGTGTAGCAGCCCCGGTAGAGAGCTGGTACGCCAGAAGGGATTCGAACCCCTGGCCTACTGCTTAGAAGGCAGTTGCTCTATCCTGCTGAGCTACTGGCGCATATCGTTAGCTTAAATATTGTACGTAGTTTTGCGTGTTTTGTCAAGAGTGAATTTAGATGAGGCAGTGGACAAAGGTGTTGACGTCATGTAGGGGCGGGGTTCCATCCCCGCCCAGGCCCGAACTAGGGTGTGTTTTGAAACCGTCGAAACACACCCTGCGGGCGGGGGTGGAGCCTCGTTTGCGCCCGAACTACGGGCGGGGGTGGAACCCCGCCCCTACAGCTAACAACGCTATTTATCCGCACCATCAGATGAGCAGGATGCCGTTTACCACATTTAGGGCGATCATGGCGGAGACAGTGGCTAAAAACATCCGCTTTACCGTGGATTCTGAGAAGGCCTTGTTCAGGCGCGTACCGATTAGCCCTCCCAGGGCTGCGGCGGGGATGACATAGAGCAAAACGGGGAGATCAAAGTAGCTGTAACCCAAGGTCAGGCCCATGGTGAGCAGACGGGAGAGGTGGGCGAACAAAATATTGACGATGGAGTAAGCGGTGGCCTCTTTGAAAGCGAGGCCGAAGAAAATCATCAGGAGGGGCACATTGAGCACGCCGCCGCCTATGCCCAAAAATGTGTAAACCGACCCGAGTAATACGCCGAAGACAAGGCAGATCCATTTACTCTCGATGTTGTATCGCAGTGTTTTGTTTGCGGTCAAGATGAGGGATAGGATCAGCACCAGGACGGTGAGGACAATTTGCACCATCTGCACCTGGGCCTCAGACCGGAATATCTGTACCAGATGTTCTAAAAATAAATTGCCTAAAATCCCGCCCAGGACTGCCCCCAAGGAGAATAGGATGGCGATTTTGGGGTCGAACTTGGTGCCGTCTTTTAGCTTTTTTACCGTGGACACTGCGGCCATGGTGAAAATGGCGGTGCTGGAAAAAAAGGCGATATTGAGCACATTGTGATAGCCGATGGTCTCAAAAATAGGCCGGACAAACAGCCCGCCCCCCAGGCCCACGATGGAGCCTAAGACACAGGCTAAGAATATAACGATGGAGTAGAGGATACCAATCAAGTTTGCCACAACGCTTTCTGTCGGTTATGTCTCCATTCTATCACGCCGCCGCACTCTTGTATAGAGGAGGGCTAGGAGAAAGACGATTCCCCCGTAGCCCTTTAGGGGGTAGAGATGGCGGACGAGGTAGGTGAAGCCCAGGAGACTTGCTAAGAAGGCGGCGGCTGTCGTGCCGATGATCATGACCCGGCCCCCCTTGAGGCGGGCGCTGAATCCGTAGAGGGCCCCCACGGCTGTGGTGTAGATCTCCGCGATGAGCACCAGGGCGAAGAGGCCGCCGGCGACGGGACTGATTCGCTCGGCCAGGTGGAGGAGGGGTACCTCTAAGGCCCCGGCCTCGGTGAGATTGGCGGAGATGGCCAGGTAGATCATGAGGGAGGCAGCCCCCAGCCCGATGCCGCCCAGGGCGGCCCCCTGATAGATGGCGCGCCGACCCGCCGCCTCTGTGCCCAGGGGGGCGAGGATAGCTGCGGCTCCCAGGATGTTGTAGGAGGCGTACAGGATCGCCGCCCAGAGCCAGTTGCCCATCATGGTGGGGGCGGGATCCCATTCCCCGCCGCCCTCGAATAGGGCCTGTGTTCCGCCTAAGAGGGCGAAGATACTGATCCCCAGGACGGACACCAGGAGGAAAGGCACCACGGCGCTGATGGCGTTGATGACAGAACGCAGCCCTCCCAGGACGGTGAGGGCGGTGAGTATCCCCATCACAGCGCCGCCCAGGGCGGGTGGGAGGCCGAGTTGCTGGGCAAAGAGGGCCCCCGTCCCCGCCAGCATGGCCGTGAGCCCAGTGAAGAGGCCGAGCATGATGAGGGCGTCCATGGTTACGCGGAAGACGGGCCCGCCGATCCTGTGGATGATCTCCCGGTGGGAGATGGCGGCGGCGGCCATCCCCAGTTGCATGATGAGGACGCCGTAGATCACGAAGAGGGCTGTAGAGAGGGCGATGCCCCAGATCCCGCCGAGGCCAAAGGCCACGAAGAATTGGAGGATCTCCTGTCCCGTGGCGAATCCCGCGCCGACGACGGTGCCGATGTAGACCATGGCGATTTTGAGGCCTGAGATGGGTTGTTTTTTCATGTTGGGTACCTCGTGGTGGGTTTGTAGGGGACGGCGTCCTCGACGTTTTGCGGGACCCCTCCGCCGCCTGCGGGCGGCACCTCCCCTTTCAGGGGAGGCAAAGATGGGCGGCCTACAAAGCCTCCCCTGAAAGGGGAGGTGGCACGAAGTGCCGGAGGGGTTCCAGCGAGGGTGAAGGGAAATCCGACCTCAGGAATGTAGGGGACGGGTGCGTTGAGGGAGAGTTCTGCAATGTACAGACGTGTAGGGGTGGCCAGTGGCCGCCTGCGGGCGCGCAATGCGCGCCCCTACAATCACGCCCCAGCTATGCGGGACGATGTGGGCATCGTCCCCTACATTACGATATTGTCTTGTCCGCTTTCTTATGCGCTTGAATTATCTGGGGGCTTTGTGGTAGAATAGCCGCAATACCTATTCAGGAGGCTACACCTATGAACCGGGAGACCTATTACATCACGACGCCGATCTATTACCCCTCGGACAAGTTGCACATCGGGCACACCTATTGCACGGTGGCGACGGACGCTATGGCCCGGTATAAGCGCATGCGTGGCTATGATGTGATGTTCCTCACCGGGACGGACGAGCACGGGCAGAAGATCGAGGAGCGGGCGACCCTGGCCGGGGTGTCTCCCAAAGCTTTCGTCGATGAGATTGTCGAGGGAGTGGGGGGCATCTATGATCTGTGGAAGCTCATGAACATCTCCTATGACCGCTATATCCGCACCACGGATGACTACCATGTGTCGAGTATTCAGAAGATTTTTCGGGCCCTGTATGACAAGGGGGCTATTTATAAATCCGTCTACGCCGGGAAGTATTGCACCCCCTGTGAGAGTTTCTGGACGGAGAGTCAGCTCGCAGAGGGCAACTGCCCCGACTGCGGTCGTCCGGTGCAGGGGGCCGAGGAGGAGGCGTATTTCTTCCGCCTCTCGGACTATACGGATCGGATTTTGGAGCTGTATGAGACGAATCCAAACTTTTTGCTCCCGGTGAGCCGGGTGAATGAGATGGTGAATAACTTCCTCAAGCCGGGGCTCTCTGATCTCTGTGTCTCGCGGACTTCCTTTACCTGGGGGGTGCCGGTGGACTTTGATCCGGGGCATGTGGTCTATGTCTGGATTGACGCGCTGTCCAACTATATCACCGCCCTGGGCTACCAGAACGACAAGTACCACGATTTCGAGAAGTATTGGCCCGCTGACGTCCACTTTGTGGGCAAGGAGATTGTCCGCTTTCACGCCATTATCTGGCCCGCTATGCTGATGGCCTTGGAGTTGCCGCTACCCAAGCAGGTATTCGGCCACGGCTGGCTATTGTTTGACGGGGGGAAGATGTCGAAGTCTAAGGGCAATGTGATCGACCCCTATATTCTGGCTGAGCGCTACGGTGTGGACGCCCTGCGGTACTTCCTGCTCCGGGAGTTCCCCTTCGGCTCTGACGGGAATTTCACCAATGAGGCATTGATCAACCGCATCAACACGGATTTGGCCAATGATCTGGGGAACCTGGTCTCCCGGACGGTGGCCATGGTGGAGAAATACTTTGACGGTACCCTCCCTGAGTCCCAGGAGGCGGGGCCGGAAGATGAGGAACTGACCGCCCTGGCAAGTGCTCTGCGGGGGATCTATGAGGAGAAGATGGAGCGTTTCGTCTTCCAGGACGCCATGGTAGAGGTGTTTCGGGTCATCTCCCGAGCCAACAAATATATCGACGAGACGGCCCCCTGGGTGCTGGCTAAGGATGAAGCGAAGCGTCCCCGCCTGGCCCGGGTGCTGTATAATCTGTTGGAGACTGTCCGTCTCTGTAGTGTCCTGCTCCTCCCTGTGATCCCGGAGAGCTGCGGGAAGATTTGGGGGCAGATTGGGGCCGATGCGGCCATCTGCGACTGGGAGAGCGCAGGGTCATTTGGTCTGCTTCCGGCTGCGGTGCAGGTGCAGAAGGGGGAGGGGCTGTTTCCACGGATTGATCTGCAGAAAGAGTTGGAGGCGTTGGAACAGGGCTGAGGTAGGCAGGTCCTCGGTATAAAATTGCATTGTAGTTGTTTCATTCAAACGGCGTAGCGGAAGCTACGCCGTTTTTGTGTCTGCTGAAACAGGTCAAGGACCGGGCGACCGGGGACGGTCGTCCCTGCGAATATAGATTGTAGATCCAAGGGTTTTTGTGGGGGACGTGCCCTATTTCACGCCGTGAACTGTGTGGTACGGGGGAGGAACCCCTCCGGCACTTCGTGCCACCTCCCCTTTCAGGGGAGGCTTTGGGCTTGTGCCCCATCTTTGCCTCCCCTGAAAGGGGAGGTGCCGCCCGCAGGCGGCGGAGGGGTTTTAGCCGTTTCTGCATGTGTTGCATATTGTGTAACGTCGTCTACTCACGCCTCGAAAAATTTCTCTTGCAATCAACTGTACTATATGATATAATACACACTAATACAACTAGATCGACCGACACGAACATGCATTGTAAGGAGTTTACAACACATGAAAAAACAAAAGATTGCCGTGCTTTTCGGGGGCTGTTCTCCTGAGTATGAGGTCTCTTTGAAATCCGCCTACAGCGTGATTACGCACATGGACAGGCGAAAGTACGACCCTGTTCTCCTGGGGATTACGCGGGCGGGTGAGTGGTTCCACTTTGTTGGCGCGCCCCAACAGATCGTAGATGACACTTGGCACAATCCGGCCAATTGCGAGCGGGCGATTATCTCGCCCAGTCGGGAGGTGGGGGGCGTTTTGATCTTTGGCGGAGATGGCAGCATCTGCTCCATTGGGCTTGATGCCGCCATGCCTGTGTTCCACGGGAAGAACGGGGAGGACGGTTTGGTTCAGGGTCTCTTAGAGCTTGCTGGGATTCCGATTGTGGGCTGCGGAACCCTGGCCTCTGCCCTCTGCATGGATAAGGATAGGGCGCATAAGATTGTGGGCGCTACGGGCATTCGCGTCCCACGGGCCTTTACCCTACAGGGCGCGGGGGATATGGAGCGGAGCGCGGCAGAGGCAGAGGTCCTGGGCTACCCCCTGTTTGTGAAGCCAGTAAAGGCGGGGTCCTCTTATGGCATCACGAAAGTGTCAGACAAGAGTGACTTAGCTGAGGCGATCGAAATAGCGTTCCGGTATGACGACGCGGTGATCCTGGAAGAGAACATAGAAGGGTTTGAAGTGGGCTGTGCCGTTTTGGGGCAGGGTGATCATCTGACGGTTGGAGAACTGGACGAGATAGAGTTGGTTGATGGATTTTTTGACTTCAAGGAGAAGTACACCCTGGAGTCATCGATGATCCACGTCCCGGCGCGGATTTCGGCGCAACAGGCGGTGGAGATCAAGGCGGTGGCAAAGCGCATCTATCGGGCCCTGGGATGCAGTGGATTTGCGCGGGTGGATGTATTTCTAACGCCCTCGGGTGAGATTGTGTTTAACGAGGTGAACACCATACCGGGCTTTACCCCCCATAGCCGGTATCCAAATATGTTAAAAGCCATAGGCATGAGCTTTGGGGAAGTCATTGACAGGGTGATCGCCCTGGCGGTGGGTGGCGCAAAGTCGGATAGCATCTGCGCTTAACGCGTCAATATTACGGTGGAATGGAGGTGAGATAGGTGCAGACTTCTCGGAAGTATGACGGGATCGATTGTGCGCGTTTGGTAGCCGCGTTTTTGATTGTGGGGATACACACCTATCCCCTGCGCTCCATCAATGCGGATGTTAACTTTCTGTTCGTCCATGTGTTTGCGCGGATCGGGGTGCCTTTTTTCCTGATGGCCACCGGGTATTTTTTGATGCCGCAGTATCTGGGCGGCGGCAGTGTCGATCGGAAACCTCTGATCAATTTTATTAAGAAAACGGGGTTGCTTTATCTGGGAGCCACTTTGCTCTACCTCCCTGTCAGCATCTATGCGGGACATTATGCCGATGGGAACCTTGCCGCTACAATTCTGCGGAAGCTTGTGTTTGACGGGACGTTTTATCATCTGTGGTATCTACCGGCCTCTATCATTGGTGTGTTGCTGGTGTATGTCTTGGGGCGCAGACTTTCTGCTAAGTGGGTGTTGGGGGTATCTGCTTGTCTGTATGTTTTGGGTTTGTTGGGTGACAGTTATTACGGGTTGGTTTTGGAGTCGCCGGTTTTGCGGGGGATTTACGACGCGGGATTTCAACGCTTCTCCTACACCCGTAACGGATTGTTTTATGCGCCCATCTTTCTCGCCTTAGGCGCTGTGCTGGGGGCGAGCAAGGGGCGAATCAAAACAGAGACTAACGCTGTTGGGCTCATCTTTTCCGTGGCGCTGCTCCTGGTGGAAGGTGTGATGTTACATCGTTTCGAGTTCACGCGGCATGACAGCATGTATATCGCGCTGGTACCCTGCATGTTTTTTCTATTTCAGTTGATTCGCGGCCAGAGGGGGAGACGGTCCTTCTTTTTGCGGGACACGTCTATGTGGGTTTATATCCTGCATCCGCTGGTTATCGTCGGTGTCCGGGGTGTCATGCGCGTGGTTGGGGGCGCAGGGGTTGTACTTGAGAACAGCCTGGTATTCTATATCACGGTTGCCGGGCTGTCATTTGCCGCGGCCGCGTTGATTGCCAGGTGGAAGTTGGGGAGGAGAGCGATCTCTTTTCGGCAGGGTCGGGCGTGGACAGAAATTGATTTGGAGAACTTACGGCACAATGTGAAGACATTACAGCGCATGTTGCCGGACACCTGTGCGCTCATGCCCGCTGTGAAGGCAGAGGCGTACGGACACGGCGCAAAGCGCATTTGCAGAGAACTAAACCGCCTCAAGGTCCGTGCCTTTTGTGTGGCCTCTGTGATGGAGGGCGTGGCCCTGCGC
>Ga0123355_10019388_pt1 | contig 10831 bp, 12 predicted proteins | sample TergutEmb28metaG_3_FD_89872 | JGI IMG/M metagenome (GOLD analysis project Ga0123355, IMG submission 89872) | Embiratermes neotenicus P1 segment gut microbial communities from Petit-Saut dam, French Guiana - Emb289 P1 | ecosystem: Host-associated > Arthropoda: Insects > Digestive system > Gut ...
GAGAGATGATTTTTGTTCTCCTAGCCTCTTTTTTATTTTTAAAGTAATGACGAATTATTTTAATTGCCGTATCTATCGCTTCAGATCCACTACTTGTATAAAAAAAGTGCTGATATCTACCCTTAGTTATCTCTTTTATCATTGCAGCAAGTTCAATCGAAGGTTGATTCGAATAACCATATAACGGGAAATATTGTAACTTGTCCATTTGCTTAGTTATTTCACCAATAACTTCTTTGTTAGAATGACCTAAACAAACATTCCATAAAGAAGAAGTTCCATCAATGTAAGTTTTACCAGAGTCATCTTTGACATAAATACCATTACCTTCGGTTATTATAGTGGGATTTCTGCGATAATTTTTCATTTGCACGTAAGGATGCCAAACCATGTCAACTGCTTTTTTTAAGTTTTTACTCATTAAACTTTAGCCTCCTTCTCAAAACTTTTATAATGTACGATAAATAATTCATAGTTAACCCATCAATTAATACTTTTTCCCCAAAAGTTTTCTAAATCATTAATGTATTCATTATATGAACCTAATGGCTCTGATAACTTTGCTTGTGTTTTCTCACTTAAAGTACCACATGTAACAAGTTCCTCACCAACATGATTAAGTAGCTCATAGTAAGTATCAACAAAGGCTCTATTATCCGAAAACTCTGGGAGGCTGAGCCATGTTCCTTGTCCCCGATATATTTCTGCAATGATTTCTATATTAGAGTTTCTAGATAGCCGCTTGAAGTAGTGAGATATCACTTGAAATTGACTCGGTTCTGGGTAAGCCCCATTACTTACTATTACACATTTAGGAGTTTCAAAGTTAGATTCTTTATGTTTATATTCACCTTTATCGTCTTTTTCCATATAAGGGGATATCATTGGTAAGCATCTATCAATGAATGTTTTTAACATGGAAGAGATATTATCTGAATGCAAAGGAGTCCCGCAAATAACAATATCCGACTGAAGCCATTTATCTGCGATCATTTGCATATCGTCTTTAATTGCACATTCTCTGTTTTTATTCAACCAGCAAGCAAAGCATCCAAGGCAATGCTCAATTCTCATATTGGATAAAAATATATTTTCTACCTCTGCTCCTTTTGCTTTGGCACCTTTCAAAATTTCTCTGATCATCTTATGCGTATTACTTCTGCGACCTCTCGGGCTTCCATTAATTGATAATATCTTCATTTAATTCACCTTTGTTTTATTTACTTGTTTACTGTCTATTTCTTGATCACAATGCTAGCAATATTCCCTGCGAAAGCAAATGAGTTCGATAGCGCATATTCGATTTTTTTGCTTTTTCCTTCATTGTTTAGTAATCCAAGTTTATCTTCAATTGTTTCTTCTGTATTGAGCGTTTTTAATTGTAAGTTATTTGACATTGCCAGGAGGCAAAACCCTAGTTCAACACTTCCTGCTGCTCCTAAGCAATGTCCTGTCCTTGATTTAGTAGATGAAACAAATGTATCGACGGTCGTCTCATCATTAAATAACTGCTCTATAGCAGCTAGTTCCATGCCATCATTAGCATTTGTCCCAGTACCGTGAGCATTTATGTAGTCAATTTGGTGCGCGTTTATTTCGGCCTCACTAATAGCAACTTTCATTGCATGATTAGCGCCTTCTCCGGTTGGATTAGGACTGGTCATATGATAAGCATCGTTGGCTAAGCTACCACCTATTATTTCTCCATACCATTTCCGTCCACGTCTTTTTGCATGCTCAAGTTCTTCGACGATAAAAAATGCACTTCCTTCACCGATATTAATCCCATCGCGATTAATATCAAACGGTCGGCAAATATTTCCACTCAGTGCTTGCAGTGAATTGAAGCCATGTAAGGAAAGGCGAGACATGTAATCTGTTCCACCAACTATTACAATATCAGCCTCATCGTTACGAATCAAGTCATAGCCTAAAATAGCTCCTGCTGTTCCCGAAGCACAGGCCGAACTAGTCGTGTAAGTACTGCCTTTTATCTGGTATTTTTGCGCAATTTTCGTAAGTGATCTTCTCGTGTACATATACCAAAGACCGCGATTTTCCGCATCTTTTAATCCTTTAAAGCTTTGTTCAACTCCATATAACGATGTTGCAAATGAAAGCGAAACTCGTTCATTATTTAGCTGATCTACTAAAAGATTTGCATCATCCAGTGCTTCATCAATCGTATTAAAAGCCATTCGCTCAATTCTATCTAATGATTCTAACTGATCAATTGGCGCGTCGGCTATGTCACTTTTGCCTATTTTCACTTCCGGCATTTCTTCCCAAAACCCAAAATTCAGTTTATCTTCTTGTAAATTTGTAATGATTTCTTGCTTATTACGCCCGACACTACAAAGCATCCCAATACCAGTAATGACAGCTCTTCTACTTTGTTTCAATGCTTGATCACCCTTCCAATTCATCGCGAGATACATATGTTATTTTAGCTTCTGCTACTTTTGTGCCATTAACGAAAGCCTTTGTTCTAACAGTTGTGAAATCTCCTATTTGATCTAAAAAAGTTCCCTCTATAATTAATTCATCTCCCGGAACAACTTTTTTAATAAGCTTGAAATTATCAACCTTTGATAAGTAGGCATTGAGCTCTGCAGGGTTGTCAATATCAACTAAGATTAGTCCGCCTATTTGTGCCATTGTTTCTAATAATATAACACCTGGAAAGATTGGATTTCCGGGAAAATGACCTGCTACCCAAAACTCATCATCTCTAACTAGTTTTTTACCTTTTGAAGTTTCCAAATGGTTAATTTCGATAATTTCATCCACAAACAAAAACGGTGCTCGATGAAGAAAAATATCTTCTGGATTCATCATTCAATTATCACCTCTTTTTAAATTTTACACCTAATTCGTAAGTCCGCCATCTACTTCGATGGTTGTACCTGTTATATAGCTTGATCCTTCCGATAATAAAAATAGGACAACAGACGCAATTTCATCAGGTGATGCCACTCTATTTAAAGGAATTTTTTCTAAAGTTCCGCTGCTGAGGTCAACATCGACAATCATATCAGTTTGAACATATCCTGGAGCAACAGCATTAACACGAATGCCTTTAGGCGCAACTTCTTTCGCTAACGCTCTGGTCATACCAATTAAACCAGACTTTGCTGCACAATAATTCGTTTGACCTGCAACCCCTATTAAACCAGCAATAGAGGTAATGTTAACGATAGCGCCTCCTTTATTTGCTAACATAGATGGCAAAACCTCTTTAGTTAATAAAAAAGCACCTGTTAAATCAGTCGATAGTACTTTATTCCAATCATCAGAGTCCATTAACATCATATAATTATCTCTAATGATACCAGCATTATTAACTAGGTAGTCAATAGAGCCAAAATCATCTTCAATCTGCTCGACAACTGGATAGATTGCCTCCTCATCCTCAAGGTTCATTTTATATTTTCGAATAATTGCAGTATCAGACTTTAAGCTTTCAACCACTTCGGTTGCTTGCGCTTCATTACTGTTATAAGTAAACGCAACATTTAAACCGTGGTGCGCTAGTAGTTTAACAATACTTAGCCCAATTCCTCTATTACCACCTGTAACTAGGACAGTTTTTCCTTTTAGTGTATTAAACATCGATCTCTATTCCTCCACTTAACTTTTTTAACAAAAATGCCGTGTAATTGCCATTCATATTGAAATCATTTACGAGCACATATTCTAGCGGTGTGTTTATATCTACATGAAGAGGTAGCTTTTGGTTTTTCAAAACTAGTGCTCCTACTGTTATGTTCATACCAAGGGAAGCACCTAATAGTTCACCTAAAGTATATTTGGGGTGTAAAATCGGTATATTGTCACTGAATATATCGTGAATTGCTGTAGTTTCGATATTGGTGAAATCCTGATTATCACTCGCTGTAATGACCGCATCAATGTTTGCCGCATCAATGTTTGCCCTTGCCAATACATTATTAATCGCTATTTTGATATCATCTGGATTCGGTCTAAATTGTGGATCAAAGCAGTAATGAGAGTTTAAGTTCACTCCCGAATAAGCAACCATCTCACAAAACGAATCTGTATTTGCTTCATCAGCTAGTACAATCGTTGATACGCCTTCACGAACTCCAATGCCTAGATCATTAAACGTTTCAAACAGCTTTTGATTATACTCATCTAGCCCTCCAGCAATGATTTTTTTCGCTTTATCTTGCTGAATCAACTGCATCGCATAGCCAACATAGTTGCTCCCCAACATCATTGTACTTACGCCTTTTAACCCTAATTCAATACAAAGATGCCCAATACACGCATTTAAAACAGTATTTGCAAACATTACTGGGCTCGGTTCTATCTCACTTTCCTCAGATAAGGAGCTAGCAAATTCTAATAGCGTATTAAGAGGACCGTAATCACTATTATAAATCGTTCCTACGTCGTATGGATCAAGATCAATTTTTATTTTATCTAGATCTTTAAAGACGCTGTAGATGCCATACAACGCTAATACAGAAAATCTATCCATTCGTCTAATTTTTCGTTTAGAAATAAAATTTGGGATTTCCTGAATTTTAGCTTCAGTGGTCGTTTGTTTCTCTTCTAGGAGACACCAGATCTCTTCTAACTCACTAGCCTCAGGTATAACAACTCCTATTCCATTTATATAAACCTGCTTCATCACTTTCTACTTCCTTTAATAATTATTATTCAAAATATTTACTAAGATATTCTGGAATCTCTAAGAGCAATTCACCTTTACTATTTGTAAAAACATGCTCAGTGTGGCCTGTTGAATACAGAGTATTTTCGTCAATACTCATTATTTTGTATTTAAACTCGACAGTTGGTTTGAAGTCACCAATTGTGACAGCACACAAAATGACGTAATCTTGTTCAAATAAAACTGGTTTTTTATATTCAGCACTAAGATTACTAATTGGAGCATATAGTTTAAGTTGATCTTCAGTTGATGCCTTTAAGATTTCATTCAACCAAAAAAATCTGGCTTCTTCAAACCAATAAAAATATCGGCTATGGTGAGCAATACCATAGCGATCAATATCTGAAAACCTCGGTTTAAACTTATATTTGAAGGTTATATACAAATTGAATTCCTCCCATATGTATTTATCTACATTGTTAAGCAGACTCCACTTTACTTCTTACAAACTCAGTAATCGTATTTACATTTTCAAAAACATGCATATCGCTTCCTGTCATCCGAACGTTATAGTTTTGTCTAATTCCTGCTACTATTTCTAAAGAATCCACTGAATCAAGCCCAAGCCCAATTCCTTCCGGATCTGCAGCTGTGAACAATGGTGCATTAAAATCAATATCCTCAACGGCTAAGTCATCAAACCCTAATCTCTCTAATAACATCTGACATATTTCTTTATTTAAACTTTCCATAATAATTTGCCTCCAATATGAACATACTTCCTGCTCTTTTATATATATTTTTTGTAAAAGCGGCTGCAAAACCTATACCCTTTAAAAGTAGCCGAATTGCACATTCAAAACCGTTTTTTACGTATTTATTATTCAAAATTTTACATAAATTTGTAAATTTATGCAACAGTTAAATGCCGAAATCGTGATATAAATGCCGAAACGACTTTTTCTATCTTCTAGTATTCTAGAATACATGCTTAAACAAGGTAATAAAAGTAACAAATTACCTAAAATTTAATCTATTTTGTAGAATTTATCGCATTTGTGTTCTGAATAATCCACCAAACTACACTTAAAACACTTTTCCTGATTTAAGTAACACCTTTGAAATGTAGTAATAATAACACAAAAGTCCTTAAATTTTTTATAAGATACATTAATATAGTTTTCGCACAGAAGGTTCAAAAATGTTGCTAAATAAATCTTCCCTCCCTGCTCTTTTAATTTGAAAGTATCAAATCCTTTTGACAATCCCACATCGAATAGTTTGCCAACACTTTCTTTAATACACCAAATCAATGTCGCTTTTTCTAAAATAGAAGATGATTCGAATTCAAAATCTAAGCTGTTCAACTCTTCTTTCGATGCAAATAGAGGAATATTTTTTACTGAGATATTTTTATATAATTCAATATCAATTCCAACCTTATTCAATGATTTAATAAAAATAATTTTATAACCTGAATAAGAAGTAGAAAAATTATAAACGCTTTCTTCAATGTTTATCTTCTTACGTTTGTTGTCTAATGAATATATTCGATTATCTAGCCTTTCCTTTAGCATCTCATCCCTAAACTCTCTGCGATTTTTCTTAAAATGGCTCATATCGATTGTTTTTTCTAGGTGAGCAAAATCTTTATAAAATAGGCTAGCCATGCCGCTCAAATCAGCGATCTCATTAAACTGTATCTCAATTAGTTTTTCCGATTAAACCACCTCTTGTTTACCAATCGCCAATTCCTTCTAAAAGATATTTATCATAGCTTTTTCGAAACGTTTCCCCGTGGATTGCCGTTAAGGAAACCTCTTCATCTGTAGTTAAGTAAACTGCTTTTTTACCAATAGAATGCACAAATCCAAGGTTAATTACGATGCGCCGATCTGAATATTCAAATTCTCCTTTTGGCAGTTTATCAAAAAATTCTTTTAATGATTCAGTTGTTGTAAATTCTTCATCATCTGCATAAATAGTTACAACATTTTTTGAAGTGCTGGCAATGTGTGATATTTTTCTAGTATCAATTTTTTTACTATAGTAATTTCTTTTTTCTCTTTTTCTTTCTAATGCTGGGTCGTTGTCAACGAGGTAGTATTCAAATTCAAGCCAATGAATATTTGAAATTGCTTTGATGACATTACTCACTTGAAATTGAAATTCTTCTTCGGAATCTGATTCAAGGATAAATCCGGCAGTTACCCTTAGTTGAGTTGCCTTTTGCAAAGGTTTGATAATGTCATCGTGTCCGAAAAAAAATAAAACTCTTGGCCTGATATCTCTTAGTTCTAATTCTGTAGCAACTTGTATGCCATCCATCTCTGGTATCTTATAACTAAGTATAACTAAGTCGTAATTGCTGTTACTGGCTAAAAATAAAACTCCATTTTCATAAGTCTTTATCTTGAGTTTTACGTTTTCTAAGCTAGGTCGTAATACGTCTAATTTTTCTGTTATCTTTTTCCTTGAGCTTAATTTATCATCGACTACGGCTATATGAACTTCAATTTTTTCAACCATAACTACCATCCCTTCATTTTTGCGAAAAAAAATTCAAACCGTCAAGAAATTCATTGTTTTATTTGATGATCTCCTATAATTTTACAAAAAATCTCACTTTTCGTCAAGTCTATTTAACTTAAAATAACATTGTATAAGAGAATTTTTTTCATTTGTTTGATGATATTCTCCTTTTTCGCAAAAAGATCTCCATCTTTTTATATAATTTTAATTTATAATTAATTTTTTCATTATTAAAAGACAAAAAAAAGGCCTGTAATAAGGCGTTGTAAACTATTAGAACTTATCTGTCATCTCTTCTATACTAATCTTTTCCAACTTATCTGGAAACTCATCAATTATCGAACAAACTGATATTGAGTAGTCATTGAGGGAGAACTGCTTAAAAAAAGGCATTGCTTTTCTGTTATTATCCACGCAAGTAATATTATTTGCATTGATATTAAAATAAAATGAATCCAAGGGCGTCGACAGTCCTGTTCCTAGCCATTTGATATAGCTTTCTTTAAGCGTCCATAGCGAGTAAAAGTAAGCAAGTTGATCACAGGATTTTTGTGCTAATAAGCTCTCATATTCCTGTTCACAAAAAAAGCGCTGTGCTATCTTCAAATCAACTTCTTTTTTTTGTTCAATATCAATTCCAATCTCGCGCTCGCTAAACGCACAAACAACAAAATCACCTGCATGAGAAATGTTAAAGTGAATGGGAGAATCTTTTACATAAGGTTTCCCAGATTCATTTCTTACCAATTCGATGTTGCTATTTGTAAATGAAAATTTTTGGCATAGGACATGGCGAACCATTAATTCTCCATACAAGGTTCGAAGGGCATCTTCTTTAAATTTAAATCGCAGACACTTTTCTCTATTTTCTTTTGAGATGCGTTTAAGCAACATATTAGTTCTGTCCTGAGGCAGTGTCGGATCAATTTCAGAGATATATATAAGGTTAATACTTTCACCTCCTTCAGATATGTGATGCTTTAGGGAGTTTAGGAGGAGACTTCCTCGCTTAACAATTTATCCAAAAATTTCTCCACAAATGATGTGTCAATATCACCTTCAACATAGTCCAAATGATGCATGATGTAGTAGTGAAATTCACTGTTTGTGGTAACTCCGTTAATAATGAGTTCTTCAAGCGCACGACGCATTCTGTAAACACATTCTAAGCGATTTTTCCCATGAACAATCAACTTTAAAATCAGCGAATCATAAAAAGGCGAGAGAGTATAATTCGGATAAATCATGGAATCAATGCGCACACCAAAGCCACCTGGCAAAACTAGGCTTTCAATTTTTCCAACTGAAGGCATAAATTTATTTAACGGATCTTCTGCATTAATTCGACATTCAATGGCATAACCATTTATTTTCACGTCAGCTTGTGTAAATGATAATTTATGACCAAAAGCAATTTTAATCTGCTCTTCAATTAAATCAATTCCGGTAATCATTTCCGTTACAGGATGCTCTACTTGAATACGGGTATTCATCTCAATGAAATAGTAATTTTGTTCATGGTCAACAAGAAATTCGATTGTTCCAACACTGTTATAGTCTGTTGCTTTCGCAATATTAATTGCATCAGCCGCCATTTGCTCCCGTACAACATCATCTAAATGAAGGCATGGTGCTTCTTCAATGATTTTTTGATGAGAGCGTTGAATTGAGCAATCTCGCTCGAACAAATGAACATAATTTTTATGATGATCACCGACCACTTGAAACTCAATATGCTTTGGTTTTTCGATATACTTTTCTAAATAGACACTGCCATCACCAAATGAAGCAATCGCTTCTTTACGAGCAATTTCAAACATATCATTAAAGTCTTCTGCTTGCCTGACGATTCTCATTCCTTTGCCGCCACCACCATTAGTTGCTTTAATCATAATTGGATAGCCTATTTGTTGTGCCACTTTATATCCTTCTTCAATGGAAGATATATTGCCCTCACTACCAGGTACAACAGGAATATTATTTTGGATCATTAGCTGACGTGCCTTTGTTTTATTACCCATCGTTTCAATAATGTCTGATCTGGGACCAATGAAAACTAAATTACACTCAACAACTAATTTAGCAAATTTCGCATTTTCAGATAAAAACCCATACCCTGGGTGAATTGCTTCCGCTTTTGATAAAACTGCTGCACTGAGGATATTTTCCATGTTTAAGTAACTATCATTTGCTAGTGCTGAACCAACACAAATAGCCTCATCCGCAAGTTGAACATGAAGCGCATTATTATCTGCTGTTGAATAAATCGCAACTGTTTTAATTCCTAATTCTTTACATGTGCGAATAATTCTAACAGCGATTTCCCCTCGGTTTGCTATTAAAATCTTTTGAAACATCTCACTCACCTATTTCCATTAGAATTTGATTGAATTCAACAATGTCATTATTATTAGCATGAATCTTTGTAATCGTTCCTGAGGCTGGCGATTTGATTTCATTTAAAATCTTCATCGCTTCAATGATACACACGATATCACCTTTTTTAACAGTTTGTCCAACCGTTACAAATGGTTCTGCTTCTGGTGAGGATGATCGATAAAACACACCGACCAATGGTGCTTGTATACTCATTGTGTTAGTTGAACTCTGTTGTGGCTCTGGATTTGCCGTTTTTTCTTGTTGTTGAGCAGCACTATCAGTCGATTTCTCTTGTTGTGGTTGGGCAACACTATCATTTGTTTTTTCTTGTTGTGGTTGATCTACATTATCTTCAATGGTAGTGTCTTGCATTGAAACAGTTGACCCGGGAAATATGTGGGTTGAAGTCACACCTTGTTCTTCATTTAAGCGCTTTTTCAAAACTAATTCCATATCACCTTTTTTTAACGCCAAGACGGTGAAGGATGACTTATCCACAATCTCAATTAACTCTTTAATTTCATTTTTATCCACTTACTTCAACTCCTATTATTCAGATGGTTATTTACAGTGATATCTAACTTATTCTAATGCTAGTGCAAGGCCTCGTAAATAATAGACCAAAACCGTTTTGACGGTTACTTGCGAGGTTTTGCACTAGCTTCACCACAGTTTAGTATCTCTATTTCGCCACTTTCTTTTCTTACTACAAGTTGTCCATTATCATTTATTTCTACTACGTATGCATCAAATGCGTCATTTCCTATCTTCACTTCAACAATATCATGGTTTAAAATAATTGATCTCAAACGATAAAGACTTAGACATTCATTGAAATCTGATAGTTTATTAGCAAGCAACATATTGCGGGCAATTTCCGTAATGATTGAGGTTTTAATTTCATCATTATCGTCAACTATTTCCAGAGAGCCAGCAACAGCTTGTAAATCTTGTGGAAAATCTTCTTTTTTGGTTGATATATTTACCCCAATACCGATAACTAACTTATGAGAATTAACAACTGTCTCTGTCAAAATTCCACCTATTTTAAGGTTGTTCAAGTACAGATCATTCACCCATTTCAATCTCGGTAATTTCTTTGTTACTTTGAGAATTGCTTCGCTAACTGCTACCGTTGTAAAAATAGTTGCTAAGTCTGGACGGTTGAAATGCCATTTGCTTTCCTCAATAATGAAACTCATATAGATGCCAGTAGCTTGTTTGGAAAAAAAAGATCGACCATATGTCCCCCGACCTTTTACTTGACTTTTTGCAACGATC
>Ga0123355_10019389_pt1 | contig 10830 bp, 4 predicted proteins | sample TergutEmb28metaG_3_FD_89872 | JGI IMG/M metagenome (GOLD analysis project Ga0123355, IMG submission 89872) | Embiratermes neotenicus P1 segment gut microbial communities from Petit-Saut dam, French Guiana - Emb289 P1 | ecosystem: Host-associated > Arthropoda: Insects > Digestive system > Gut ...
CAAGGCGATGTATTTAAATTGCAGGACTGATGCATATGAAAAACGACAATTTCTTTTTTTTACAGGGGGGGGAGCGAAGAGAACACACAGAAATCTAAAAACATTAAATACAGACCATAATCTAATATCAATATATTTAATACCCTTCAACACTAGGTTCGTAATGGATGGTAAACGGGGATAAAAATGACACTATTTTAAAATAAACCTATGTTTTACATTGTGGTTATTTCACCGTGAGGCCAAAGGTGCTGTTCCTGAGAGCGGCTTCTCTTTTGTGACTATTTACTGTGTTGAAAGCATACAAGAAACGGCGATGTACGTAGTAGCTCAGTGCCCTTCCCCCACCCTCCTTCCTGATATGTTCTTTATTTTAACGTTGTTAGAAGCAATATAACGCGTTGATGTAGTGAAGGTAGTGATGTAGTGATTGTAGTGATGTAGTGATTGTAGTGAATGTAGTGATCCAGTGAATGTAGTGATACAGTGATGTAGTGATTGTAGTGATTATAGTGAATGTAGTGAATGTGGTGATTTCGTGATGTAGTGAATGTAGTGATATAGTGAATGTGGTATTTGTAGTGATTTAGTGATATAGTGGTGTAGTGATGGAGTGATTGTAGTGAATACGCCACGTGTCTCAGTTCCGAGTAATCTTGCTGTTTGATGAAAAATTAAAGTATGTAACAAAGTGTAAGTCTACAGAAAAAGTTTTAGTTTTAATTAAATAAATTCTGTGTAATTGTAATTAATGTTTGCTAAAAATTAAATAGTTTCTTTAAAATGTAAACACAAAACATCATGATATATAATACTGTGGTGTTTAAATAAGTCCTTGTTAATTCCGTGGTAATTAGCACTCACTATCAACGCAACAACTTAACCATTTTAGTAGTAAATTTTACTCCCTGTGTCGTATTCGGGATTTTTGTTGTTGCGTGTGTAGGGTAAAATCCTTTTTGAAGCTTTGTTGTTTGAAGTATATATTTGAATTGGAATTCAGTAATGTCTTTTGTATGTTGCTCTAATAATAGAAGAGTTTAAGCTTCATTAGCCATCACAGTTTTGACAATGGACTTCCCGTTTTGTGTGTGTGTGTGTATAAGGCAGGAGTTAGCGCTCACAATCAACACAACCGTTGGTTACGTGTACACAATGCATAATTGTGCTGATGGTGAGTGTGAGTGTCACCTGCCTTGTAATACGTACAAACGTAACTGGATGTCCGGTGTGAAAAAAAAAAAGCCCTTGTCAGTCCACTTTTATTTGAGTCGACAGCTCATGTCTTTAACTGATAATTGTGACCTTGTCGCTGGTTTTAGCGCTTTAACCGTTTCAGACGCCGCTAATTGTACCGTACGTAGTGACGTTAGCGCTCCAACCCTTTTGTCACATTACAGAGTGTTAGGTGAGAATTATTACCCTACAGGGACAGCCCTATGCATGGTGTTTCTACCCTTCCACTCACCCCTAACCCTCTGACCACTGATAGTCCGACGAAGATAGGGGTAAAGTTGATATAGTATCTGTTTCACTTGCTTGTTAATTTGAATACAGATTGAAACGATTTGAGTTAATAGGTCTGATGGTTTGACTCGGTGATCTTGCTCTTAATTATAAAACAGCGAATTATTTATGCCCTTACTCAACCAGCAATGCTCAAAGAGGATGTGCATAAGGAATAAGACACGCACCTTCGATTCACTAATAATGCTCAAAATGTGGAAGCCGAAAATACTCTTCGTTGAGAAATTTTGATTGGAAATAAATCTGTCCCAAGATTTTAATAAAAAAATTTTGAAATTTTGTTTATGCATAAAAATAATACAAATTCTTACTTTTTTTTTAAATTTCGCTTCCATGTACATTCACAGAGTGAAGCATGTTGAGGTGGGTACGAGTTGTGACTCGGTTGCAGCTGAGGAAGAACGTTTACTTTGTAGCGATTTTCTAGAAATACTTGCGAAAAGTTTGTTCTAGACGTGAGGGAGATTCGGATAAAAAAGTAAAATCTCAACATATTTACGTAAGGTAATGATCTGCTGCTATATGGTGTCATGTAAAGACAAAGAGAGTTAAAAATATTTAAGAGAAACCTGCTGTTTCAATTTTCATGGTGGAAGATACTACTGCCATAAATATGCATGCACGAAGTACCCCCTAAGACCTGGTCCTTACGTCCGAAGCTGCCAGACGTTACACATCGGAACATTTTAATTTCCATAGTAGATTCTTGACGATTCTTTGTTTTTAAATATTCACGTTAATATTTTTAATGATTACGTAATTACAGATTTTCAGTTCAGTTCAGTTCACTTCGTGGAATAATCACTCACAATAGAAAACATTTTTTTAGCAGTTTCGAAGGTAACGCTAAATAGTTCACATACCCTTAGTCGTTGTGCAATTGGTAACAGGCTGAAGACCTTTCATGTTATGGAGATACCCAGATCCCTTTATTCCGCTATAATTCAGCTACTATACGATATTTTTGGTTTTCTGAATTAGAGAAGTTAGATTTTGGGTGTTTACTTCAAAATATGTCTCCTGTTCTTGTTTATGTATTTGTTCGTGCTTCCCAGTCGCACACACACCTCATTATTTCCATCCTGACCGACATTACGTGTTCTATGCCAATAATAGAGCAGAGATACGTAAAGTAATCCGAAGTTACGACCAAGTATTTTAAAAATCTCGAAAGAGAAACAGTTCTTTACAATAACGACAAGTTCTACACATAGGATTCTGTTAGCCAGTTTGTTGAATTTTCTGGATATATTGATTGAATGGATGTTTTGAGTGATAAAGTAACGGTGAATAATTGGTTGATTTTCATTAGAGTGTTTTAGCCAGCATACTTGCAGTTTGTACCGCTTCTTGGTAAAAGATCATAGTCTAATAATGGGGATACTTTAAGTAAAGTTGTCGCTTAAACATCTCCCGGTTTTTGTTAATAAACGAAAAGATAAACGAGAAATAAAATACCTGCTCTAAAAATATTGAAATTCAATTGCTATGTCTTCTTTTCATTTTGAAACCATGTAAAATGCACCTCTTGAATGAAATTTGAGGAGAAGTATTAGACACGCTTCATTTTTCACAGTCTTGTTTCTTGAAACAGCTGAATGGACACTGGACAAGTCATCTTCAGAGACTGAATTTGGCGTGTATAAAACAGGAGCGTTTAGTTCGGTTAGCGTACCGAGACAGAACACGTCTGTACTGAAATAAGAGAGTAGGGGTAGCAGTAAGGGAATAAACAGAAAAGGAATCAATCTACGATTTCACGAATTTTGTTACGGTTTTTGTAAAAAAACGCCCGGAACGTATCGATAATGTTAAAATGATGCTGTATTGTTTTCTATGTTACCACGACAATACTACAGGTCAAGTTGGCAATACTTTATTCTTCTCAGATAAAAGGAAAAAGAAGCCTCTGTTCCATGTAGAGCAGAACGCATTTGTTGTGAATAGGATATACATTAAATTAATTTAGTGGAGTTGAGAGGGCGACAAAACCTGCTTAAAACGTGATAAAAATCACAGATATCCAGAAAATTCCAATAGGAAACTTAATTTTTAATGTGTTCCATCATTCTTGCATTATTCAGATCCAAAGTATATAAATAACCAACAAATCATAAATTTCGAAGTGCTTGTGTTGCTTATTTATACATTAGGAACTTAGGAATGTCTCCTCAAGTATACTATCAGAAAATATTATTAGGATAATCAAATTAAAACAGATGGGATGGAAAGTGCATAAGCCACGTATGAAGGAAAGAGAAATAGTTACAGGGTTTTGGTGTGAAAACCTGAAAGAAGGGTATTACTTGGAAGAGTTAAGCCTGGATGGTGGGATAATATTGAAATGACAAATTCGGATGGGGAATGTGGAGTGAATTCACCGGGCTCAGAATAGGTACAAGTGGCTGGCTCCTGTGAATAAAGCAATGCATATTCTGATACCATAAAATGCAAGGCTGAGGAAGAATGCGCTTGTCAAGAAGACCGCTACTCTATGGCCTTACGTATTTTCAGCCATGCACAATGATCATCTTCTACGAAGAACGAAATTTAGTTTAAGATCTTAATGACGATAATTAGGCCTATTTTTACTGACTACTTTGATACAGAACATTGTGTTGTCTTGTGTACTTACACCTAAAAATAGCACCAAATATTTATGTTGTGTTTTAGGGAAATAGTCCAATGCGTTTGAATAAACAAAAATATTTTGCGGTCTACTTACACTCTTTATATAAAGTATACACCAATGTTCGCGCTGTACTTTCAGTTACGTACACAGTAGAATAATCACATCGCCTGAAAAGTCAGCAGTTTATTTTTAATATGTCACTGAGTAGGGTATCGAAAGAAACAGCTGTCGAGGCCTTTGTTCTCCAATCCAAGTCTCAGATTTGTTTGCTCTGGAATACACATAGAAGCTTGCTAGATTGGAGTGTATGTATTTGTCTAACACAACTAAATGATGGTAGAGATATGTATAGAATTTATTACATTAATAACAACTACATGTTTCGGCACATTACATTGGCCATCTTCAGGTTGAGAAATGATAAAACTTAATAAGCAGCTATACTCGACTTATGTGGGTTGTATACAGTGGAAAGGTAAGAGGTGAAGTGGGTAGGAGATCTCGCATGTGTTATGGAGGATGGGTGGTGTGGGTACATGGGTTCTGCTATTATATGCTATTCTAGGTTAATCTAGTATATAATTGCAGAACCCATGTACCCACACCACCCATCCTACATAACACATGCGAGATCTCGTACCCACTTCACCTCTTACCTCCCCACTGTATGCAACCCACATAAGTCGAGTATAGCTGCTTACTATTTTTTTTCATTTATCAACCTGAAGATGGCCAATGTAAAGTGCCGAAACATGTAGTTCTTTATGTAATAAATTCTATATATATATCTCTACCAACATATAGTTGTGTTAGACAAATACATACACTCCAATGTAGTTTAATTACAAACACAACGGTGATGACGAACCTTATGATAGAAGCTCGTTATTACATCTGCACACCTGTTCTATTTCTGCAAAAATATCTTAATCCTATTATGTTTTCAAACTTATATTCGCTGTTGTTACCTTAGGCAGATATTTACTGCTGTTGCGGAACCAGCTTCCATCATGTTCAACGTAACCTGATGTAGATAAAATGGAATAATAACACCATTGACATAACTAAAACTTTAGTATTCTTTAAGGTAGCTACACGTTTCGGCCTTGTAAGGTTTTCTTCAGGTTAACACAATTAAAAAGATATAAAATTGCAAGCGCTGAAAATGAAATCTCGATTTTACAAATTACGTCTCATGTTTACATGCAGATGAAGATATCAAATTAAAATACGTTTAATGTAGATAAAATATGGAGGATGCCACATGTCAGCGTGGCTTACGGGGCAACCAGGTCGCTCTGTTATTGTTCTGCGATGTTAAACAGCTGGACATACGATGATGAGGCCGTAGATCAATGGGCTTTTAGGTTTCAGCTATAAAATCGAAAACTTATAGCCTATGTAACAGCATACGATCTATGAAGATATATGCGTGAATGTGCACGTGTTTTGTTGAGGAATGTGGATCATGGGTCTTATTTCTGAAAAAGGTTAAAGGAGACAGCAGTGAATTGGTCGCAAGTGCAACGATTTTTCGATTGGTATTACAGAGTTCATCTTTGCCGAAACATGCTGTAATTCACGAATTTTCGCTGAAATTATTTTAAAAAATTCCCTTCACTTGTAGTGTGTAATGGCTTATGTGTTTTGACATATTTTGGAACTGTAAACTTTTTACCGGTATCTGTTTACTACGGCGTCCCAATTGCATTAATGAAAGACATTTTATTTCGAGCTTTTACGGTTGAGACTGTATATGACAGGAGTTTTCTAAGTGAATTGTATTACTTATCTGGCTGTCACCTGTTGTGTTCTTCTGTCCATGGTCAGGTCTTCGATGCCACATATTTCAGTTGTGATGTGATCAGTCGTTGTATTAGTGATGACTTGCTTCACTGTGTTTTTAGAACAACTTGTATGTAATTTGTGACCTTACGAAATGTTCTTGGCAAGGTCATACACACCTGCATGTGGAGACTGACTAAGTCTGAGGGTTTATCTGCAAAGTAAATTGTACTTATTTTGCGATTTTTTAAATAAAGGTCATTGTTTATGTTTTGTAATTCCGATTCCTATATCCGATATGAAAAGAAATACAGAATATTCTCTGAGGTCACCCTCGGACTCTGCTAGCGGCGTCTGATGCTCTGCACATGTCTATTGCGATTCAGCCGTGGGCGTGTGTAACCTATTCTAATGTAACAATTAACTATGCACCATGCTTAGCGAAACTTATAGTAGCTCAGCTTGTCAGTAAATTGCCCATCTTTTATGAAACTCGAAGATTCGCTACTGGACACTATCCTAAGCATGTTACGTCCAACCCCCACACTTAAAAAGGTAATGTTTATACCCTGTCCACGCCGTGAAGGCGTAGGTGGGGAATAGAGGTTTGGCTCCACTCATTCTTAACCCCAGCGCTAAGTGGCCATGATTGGTTAACTCTACTTCCCGCCGTTTCACCACTATGGAGGGAATACGGCATCCGCTAAATTGGAGGTTGGGTGGGACCCTGACAAAGTCTGGACGATTTCGAAGAGAGAAAAATATCTTGTTATTCCTCCCGGGATTAAAGCCTCGGACCCCCATCCCCCCGGGCCAGCTCGTGGCCTAGCCACTGAATAGAATAGGCTACGAGGCTCAGCCCCTAACCTTACACAGTATTCAAATTACATTTTAATAATATTATCCGTCTATGCCTACGGGAGGATAATCTGACAGTTGTTTTCCAAGTAGTTCATATGTTTGGGAACAAACCAAAATTTAATTCATCAAGAAATCAAGAACGGACTGAAGTCGGGGAATGCTTCCCATCATTCGGTGCAACATGTTTTGCCTTTCCAGTTTGCTATCCAAAAAAATAAACATTAAGATATACAAAACTATAACTTTGCCTTTTGTTTTGTGTGGGTGCGACAGTGGTCACTTACATTGAGGGAGGTACGTAGGCTGACAGTCTTCGAGAATAGGGTGTTGAGGAGGATATTTGGGTCTTAGAGAGATGAGGTAACAGGGGAGTGGAGAATACTACACAATGAGGAGCTTAATGATCTGTAATTGTTACCAAATATTATTCGGGTGATAAAATCAAGAAGAATAAGATGGGCAGGATATGTAGCACGTGTGGGGGAAGGGGAGAGGAGCATACGGAGTTTTGGTGGGGAAACCTAAGGAGAGAGACCACTTGGAAGACCCAACGTAGACGGGAGAATAATATTAAAATGGATCTTCAAGATTTTGGGTGGGGCATGGGCTTAATTGATGTGGCCCAGAATAGGGACAGATGGCGGGCTCTTGTGAATGCAGTAATGAATCATCGGGTTCCATAAAATGCGGTGATTTTCTTGATTACCCAAGAACCTGTTAGTTGCGCAAGAACGACTCTGTTCCGTGGATTTAGTGTAGTTGGATTCCCAAATAGTTTATTTTTTATATGTTTTCAAACTAAAAATGGATACACATTTTTCTTCCTATGTGTGATTCTTTCCCATCAAGTCCCATCTTTGTTTTAGTCACTACAAGCCCGATACGGGGTCTGTGCAGCCACCTAATCAATGGGTAACATCAGCTCCAATCCCATGGTAAAGAATCCAGGAACAGAGGCTGACAACTTACCTCCATCTAGTTCTGAGGTTAGGAATGTGCAAAGGCATATCCCCAGTCCCATGTTGGACTTTAAGGCGTGTGCAGGGGCAACCGTAACTTAAGTCGTGTAAATTAACAATTTCATAAAAAATTAAAATCCTATAACAAAAACGTCGGACAGCCCACAGTGCTGCAGCCTCCCGTTATTTGAATATTCATTGTATTAAAGGCAGGCCGGATCGTACAGACGATGTAGACCGTCAGAGACCAATTTTTGACAGAAGCCTCAATTATCGATATTTATCCCGTGACTTTATGATCTTGAAAACAACATTTTGCTGTGTAAATAATATAGAAGGGGACATTTGCTTTTCGACAACACAGGGGCATCACATTTGCAGTTCATATACGACTAACAGCCTAATGTACACTCCTGTAATTAAGACGACAAGTGAAGTAGGTGTGGCATTACCGAGAGACGTGTAGCATACCGTAATGAACCATCGATGTAATGCCCTCCTGTGTTATTTTATTTCGGTAACACCTTTCCTGTGTACGCCATCCACTCGGGCCTTCATGCTTTGTGGTGTGATTATCAGAAACGAAAGCAGAGAATTTTCTGTCACTGTATCCCTGACAATTGTTTGTTTTATTATCCATGGCCTTACTCCTGTAGATTTTTTTTACCTTAGCAGCAGTGAACCGTGAGTAAGGGAATCCCTATATCAGATATTTTTCGGCGTGATTTACTGCGGGTAAGTGCGAAGTAAGTAAATAAGATGTGAGAACATTAGGATAATGCTACGCGTGCAACAGGTTACAGCAACGCAAACAAAATTAACTTTTCTAAATTAAATCAGAAGTGCTTATTCCAAACCTAGAAGCAAAAACCTTTCTTAATCTCACAGAATAAAAAAAAATATTTTTCGAATTATCAAGTTCATGACAGGGTTACGTCTCTTGTTTAACGTTTGTGCAATAGAAATGTGGGGCCATATATTATACTCGGTATTCACTCTTTAACTATTGTTGATTTTGTTTAGCGCTGTTTAGTTCCAAACAGTGTTAGAGACCAGAGGCCATTGTGCTCGTATGTGACGTGATGTAGGCTGGCGGATAGTTATCAAAGTCTGTTAACTCTTTCAAAACAACACAAAGTATAAGACAAGGCTAACCGGTGTCACATACCAGAAAACTGTTTCTTCCTAGTCCTGTAATACAGAGTCTGATGTATCACTAAATATTGTTAAGATGAAAGATTTTTGTGAAGTCTATGTTCATGCACATGGAGTTTTTATAGCGTATTGCGACAGTGGATTTAACAGACGGAAGGAAATAATGCAAAATACAAAGCTTTAGTCATACTTTTTCCCATTAAATATATGGCAAAATACCAGGATGATAAAGTCAAGATTGGCAGAACATTTGGCACGTGTGGGGGAGAAGATGAACAGTTGCGATGTTATATCCATTTCTGAAATGTAGGTGTAGTTCAGAGGAATTATTAAAACAAATTTAAGGGAATAAAGTGGTGGCGTGTGTCTGGCTAACAACAGCTGAGGGCAGAGCAAGTGTACACACCGTAAAAAACCTTTGTGTTGGAATGGAAGCGCAGAGTCCTTTAATTCTCTGAACGACTAACACTGAACCACGACTACAATTCTGAGTCATGAAATTAATTAGTAATAAGCCAAGTAAATCAAAGTTTTCTAACACGTTTTATATTATTTTACATTATGGTGGAGGCAAAAAATGCTCAGCTGTGATATTAGGAACCTAAAGGCAAACGTAACCCTCATTGCTACAGCATGCCAGAAGTAAAACATCAAAACCATAAATCAATTCTGAAAATATAAAATATATACAAAAGTAAGTTCGTTATGTTATTAATTGCTGGGATATCATACTGTCCACATAACGACTTGGTTATAGGCTGAATGATCTAGGAATATCCCTTCCATTCCCAAGAAGTGCAAGAGATTATTTCCTTCTCTAAGGCGTCTAGACCCAATATTTTACCCATAAAGGCTCCGATTCAGTGGGTTCCGTAGACTTTCCATGACGGTTAAACTGGCATCTGACCACTCAAAAGTGTTTAGTGACTACGTTAAGAATGCTCGGAGCTATATCTCCGCTCCCGTACATGCCTTCAAGCTTGAAAAAGAACAAATTGACCGTTAACGATCAAATATTTGTACATTTTTGAACTCTCATTATTCTATACTTCTTATGGTTTACATTTGTTACTTTCTACATTGGGTCAAGATGTACAGAAGGAAGCTATGAGTTTTGCAATTAACAGAACAATATGTCAGTGTGTAACTTTTGTGAAATTTAACGACCAACTTTTTGCACGATATTTTTATTTGTTAATTAAAGCTCCGACATATTTCGTCCTTAATACTTGGCCTTTCTCAGGGAGCTCTCATTAGCATGTGCAACCTATATATCAACTTATATCATGGAATTCATTCATAGCGTGAACCCAAAACAACGGCTTTCTGATTCCAGAAATTACTGCATTTGAAAAAAATGATTGAAAAATGTTTGGACATAACTACTACATCAAAAGCAAAATAATTTTATTCTGTATTTTAATTTTAACGCAAATTTTAAGAATTGTAACATCTAATTATAACAACAGTGCTTATAATAATGTAGGGCGATCGCAGTAGCACAGTGGTTAAGGTGCTGTGCTACAAATCGGAAGGTCGCTGGTTCGATTCCAGATGGTGTCATTGGAATTTGTAATTGACATAATCCTTCCAATCGCATTATGGCCCTGGGTTCGGCTCAGCCTCTAACAGAAATGAGTACCAGGAATATTTCCTGCGGGTAAAAGCGGCCGGTGCTTAAGGCTGACAACCTTACCACCATCCTTTTACCGTTGTCATGAAATCTGGGAACCTTAACTTCCTGGAACCCTCTGGGCCACTCCAGGCCTGTAACGGGATTGATTTACCTTTTTTTTTTGGGGGGGGGGGGGGTTTTTAATAGGTTTTGGTTTTTTTTAATATATTAGTTGAAAAATAATCTGAAAATTTTGGAAAAACTCCTTTGGTATGGGCCAAAATTTGGGGGCAAAA
>Ga0123355_10019390_pt1 | contig 10830 bp, 3 predicted proteins | sample TergutEmb28metaG_3_FD_89872 | JGI IMG/M metagenome (GOLD analysis project Ga0123355, IMG submission 89872) | Embiratermes neotenicus P1 segment gut microbial communities from Petit-Saut dam, French Guiana - Emb289 P1 | ecosystem: Host-associated > Arthropoda: Insects > Digestive system > Gut ...
AGATAGTGATCAATACTGTAACCCCTTCGTGGAGTAATGAAGGTAGACAGTGCTCAATACTCTAACCCCTTCGTGGAGTGATGAAGGTAGATAGTGATCAATACTGTAACCCCTTCGTGGAGTAATGAAGGTAGACAGTGCTCAATACTCTAACCCCTTCGTGGAGTGATGAAGGTAGATAGTGATCAATACTGTAACCTCTTCGTGGAGTGATGAAGGTAGGTAGCGGTCAATACTGTAACCCCTTCGTGGAGTGATGAAGGTAGATAGTGATCAATACTGTAACCCCTTCATGGAGTGATGAAAGTAGATAGTGATCAATACTGTAACCCCTTCGTGATGTAATGAAGGTAGATAGCGATCAATACTGTAACCCCTTCATGGAGTGATGAAGGTAGATAGCGGTCAATACTGTAACCCCTTCATGGAGTGATGAAGGTAGAGAGTGCTCAATACTGTAACCCCTTCGTGGAGTGATGAAGGTAGATAGCGATCAATACTGTAACCCCTTCGTGGAGTGATGAAGGTAGATATTGATCAATACTGTAACCCCTTCGTGGAGTGATGAAGGTAGATAGCGGTCAATACTGTAACCCCTTCGTGGAGTGATAAAGGTAGGTAGCGGTCAATACTGTAACCCCATCGTGAAGTGATTAAATTAGATAATGATCAATACTGTAACCCCGTAGTGGAGTGATGAAGGTAGATAGTGATCAATACTGTAACCCCTTCATGCAGTGATGAAGGTAGATAGCGGTCAATACTGTAACCCCTTCGTGGAGTAATGAAGGTAGACAGTGCTCAATACTGTAACCCCTTCGTGGAGTGATGAAGGTAGATAGTGATCAATATTGTAACCCCTTCGTGGAGTGATGAAGGTAGATAGCGGTCAATACTGTAACCCCTTCGTGGAGTAATGAAGGTAGACAGTGCTCAATACTGTAACCCCTTCGTGGAGTGATGAAGGTAGACAGTGCTCAATACTGTAACCCCTTCGTGGAGTGATGAAGGTAGGTAGCGGTCAATACTGTAACCCCTTCGTGGAGTGATGAAGGTAGATAATGGTCAATACTAACCCCTTCATGGAGTGATGTATGTAGAGAGTGCGCAATACTGTAATCCCTTCGTGGAGTGATGAAGGTAGATAGTGATCAATACTGTAACCCCTTCGTGGAGTGATGAAGGTAGATAGCGATCAATACTGTAACCCCTTCGTGGAGTGATGAAGATAGATAGCGATCAATACTGTAACCCCTTCGTGGAGCGATGAAGGTTGATTGTGATCAATACTGTAACCCCTTCGTGGAGTGATGAAGGTAGATAGCGATCAATACTGTAACCCCTTCGTGGAGTGATGAAGGTAGATAGCGGTCAATACTGTAACCCCTTCGTGGAGTGATGAAGGTAGATAGTGAACAATACTGTAACCCCTTTGTGGAGTGATGAAGGTAGATAGCGATCAATACTGTAACCCCTTCGTGGAGTGATGAAGGTAGATAGCGATCAATACTGTAACCCCTTCGTGGAGTGATGAAGGTAGATAGTGATCAATACTGTAACCCCTTCGTGGAGTGGTGAAGTTAGGTCTTGATTAGTGTAGTAAACCCCTTCGTCTAACCTGTTGTTGTCCAGCGGAGTTTTGATTATCTGCCTTTGGAAATAATTAAATATAGCGAGTGGTGTGGGAGTTGTGCCGGACGATGCAAATGTAAAAGCGGGCCGGCAAACAGAGCGGTCACCCACTGTACCGCCGCGGAAGCTGTCAGCATCATTTATCACATGCAAGAGTCTATCCTGCTTTCGGTTGCAACGTGGTATTGACTCGCAGAACTAACGCCGTCTCAAGTAGCATTATTTTCCCACGAGAAGTTTGTGCAAAGCGGTTTTGCTGAAAATGCCTTGAACATTCACCCATCTCTGTGGTGGATGGCTCACTGTACTTATACACAAAGTTATTAAATTTATCTTAAACAGGATAAGGTAAGAGCCGTATTAACCTTAAACCGAACACCTCTATTATGTATCATCAGGGTGGATGAAGTATTAAAGTGACTGCCCCTGAGATGTGTAGGCTGATTTCGTTTCGTGGCAGAGCCAAGACCCTTCCGATTATACCGGAAAAGCTTGCAGTGGTAATATACAACATGAAGTTACCATCGCCTCCATAAGTGCCTTGTACGAAATCTGGATGTGCCTCTTAACGACTTCTAATTTCATTGGCTCCACTTTTCCTAAATCGCATTTTCCTTGTCCCTTTCGGTCTGTTAGCCCATAATGTAGTTGCGTTTCTTCTAAACACGATGGTAAAATCAGTTCTTAGTTTGCCCGTTTTGAGCCAGTTCCTTAGAAAAGTGTCCTTTTTAAATGGATACAAAGAAAAGTGAAAACATATAAAGCGGCATGCAAATTAAGCGAAAGTCTCTTCTGTTATGTCACCTTACGTGTGCAACACTATTTACTTCCAATCCACTTGGCACAGTTTCTCGATTTTCTGTACTTGAAATCTATTTATTTTTTTCGCGCGTATACTAGTCGGGTACACCTGACCTTTAACTGTTTACTTAGTTTCAAATTCAAGACTTTAAGTTTTACAGCACACTTGATCAAATGTGTGTCAACGTAGAACTCTGAGAGCAGTCAAATTGATACCTGCGGTGCCATCTTAATAACGGTTTATTTTTGGGCTGTTTTTCTTGCAATATAAACTTTGCATTACCTGAACATGAGTTCTGCAGTATATGATATGAAATTGTGTCGTTTAATTAGGAATTGAAGTTTGTTTTTACACGTTTTGCAGTACAATTAAGGAGGCATTATTTTAGCGGCGACAACAGTTCTGTTTTTTTAGTCTCCTCCTTTGCTTTCCTTTAGATGATTCCTTTAAAAATGTGTTATTTTGTTTTTGTATTAACCCGACACATATTTCGGTCAATTTCCATCCTAGTGTTTTTGTTAAAATGCATTAAGTTTTAAAAATTCTCTAAGTCTCTCATGATTTAAACATATGAAATATAGGTTGTTGTGTCCGCGCAGAGATTAGCAGCATATGTAGGCTAAACGAAATGAAATTTGTTGTATTAGCTTCTGAAAATGCGTGAATTTTAGCAAAAGGAGACGAATGATAGTGTAAAATTTGTTACAAAATTTTGAGTTATAATTTTTGTGAGTTAGAAATCGCATTTTTGAAACAGTCATTTCTGTTTTAACTTAATTTACCTGACGTATTTAAGATTTATTATTCCATCCTAAAACAGATTTTCCTAGAATTTTAATACATAGAAGGACAATATGTTCCTCAGAGTGCTTGTGGTTGAACAGGAATTAAGCTAATAAAACGCACTCAGTTGAGATACACATTTATCTTTGCTCTACTCCGGCACGAATTGGAGATGAGTGGTCACGTCACGTCCTAGTCTTCCCCCCACCCAACAAAGAAGATTTACATATACACCGTCTGTTCCCCAGATCCCACTTGGACGCTTTGTAGAAGACACAAAACTCTTCGGGAATGTAACCGTATTTCACGGTCAGCGAACCCTACCTTATTCGCTATATTGACCGACGTATTGCGTCTCTTTGCAGCACACACAGTTGAGCTAAATGTGATTACAGATGTGAACAAAGTGTAGGCATGCAGTCACATAATCAGAACATGTAGACTGATGGCGATCAGAAATAGCATTTTACTTCTAATTACTGGAACTTTATTGTTGATGGTTTTTGAATTTCAATATTCTTAGCACTAATATTTTGCACAAGTAATAGTAGTAGCTTATGTGATAAGCTTCCACTGAGATTTTCCGTGCTATGCTATATTGTATTTAGGTGTAATAATGTGGTTGGTTTAAAAATATTGTTAAATATCTAAAGAATCCGTATAATTGGAAAGTAATTTTAATTAACTTGTTCCCTATCTTATTATTTTCAAATTTAATAACATCTAGTTTCCGCTGTTTTTTTGGTGAAAACTGTACACATCTTGTGAACCAATGTGTGGCCCATTGTGTGCTTAAATGTACGTATTTTCTTGGCGTGCTAACTTTTTGTTTGCACTATAGACCCGCCGAAAAAGTAAGAACCAACTAATCTTGGCTGCTAAACTATGCAGATGTCTAATGAGATTGTTCTAAACCTTTTTATCAGCACCGTACTTTCTCGAAACGTCAGGAACGAAACACCCACTGATTCAGCGTCACAATTCGGAAGAACGGATGATCACCAAACCGCTGCGAATACCTAAAAACTCGCTAAACAAAACTGTTTACTGTGGGCAGATGCTAAGTGCCATGGCGATCTTGGCAGACGTAAAAAGAATTTTAAACAAGGTAGGTAGTGTACGTGTAACCTAACATTGAGGCGCGTTTGTGCAACCAGTGTTACAGTGGAAAAAAATAATTATTACATATTGTGAGTGTGTGTTTGTAGCCTTAGGCACCCAGCATACATTTTGCCATATTGTCATCTGTGGTCTATCTGGCCCTACCATATTTTTCAATATTATCTCATAAACGGTACGGTTTTAGAAAAAAAAAATACTGAGCATAATATATGTTTTGAATATCTCAACATTTTGTCTGCAATACTTCTCATTTTAAGAACAATTCAGCGACATATTGTTATAAATGTACACAGATCTTCATTTAAAGTATCAGTCGTTCTTGTCAGATTTTAATGAATCTTGAATCTTCTCAGCAGATTTTTAAAGTACTCAAATTTCAAATTTCATGAAAATCCGTTCAATGGCTGCCGAATTATTCCATGGTAAGAGACGGACGGACGAACAGATACGACGAAGCTAGTAGTCGATTTTCGCAATTTTGCGAAAGCGCCTGAAAATGAAAAAGTAGAAATTAGACTTAATTCACCGAGTTCACATTAGATTCGCCGAATGCTTGTTAACCTTCAGTTCATGGGCGCATATACTACTCTTATCTCATGTCTACAGATTGAAAAATGTGAATGGTACAACGTTATAGGTTGACCTGTTATACTGTGTAGGCGTTGGGGGAGTTCGGTATAGGAGCAATGAGTAGAACTTGTAGACGCCAGAGGAAGGTTGTAACTTGAAGTTGCAGAAAATTAATGAATGACAAGTTTTATGACATGCACTCCTCGTCAGATATTACTGGCATGGGCAATTAAAAGAAGCTGAGAAGTGCAGGGCACATAGAACGCTTGGATAAAAAAAAATGTGTACTTCACTATAGTACCTTAGTGTTAACAAGAAAGAAAATATTATTCAGGGATACCCAGCTCTTGGCTAACCGGATTAGCCACATCTTGAATAGGAACTGACTTCTAAAACACTTTTCTTTAGGGAGGAATATAAGAGAAAATAGGGAAGAAGACGTAAGAAGCTGCTGGATGAACTAAAAAAGTGGGGCGATACTGAAATTTGAAAGGCGAACCACTAGATCGCACTGTTTGGAGAAATCGCTGTAGAAAAGGCTGTGGGCCCGTCGTAAGAGAGAACAGGCAGTCAGTGTACCAAATTAAAATGAACTGTTGATGAAGTTGTAAAATTTTGTACGGGATTGAACTGGTTCAGTCAGAGTTTATTGTCTGTAGGTCAATGAAATTTGGGGTTACATAAAAGGCGGGACATTTCTGACTGGAATCTGACTGGAAGCTTCTCAAAAAGGATCCACTCCATGACAAGAGCTAGAGTTAGAACGTTGATATCGCCCCTTCTTTGTAAATTTGTGAAACTTTCAATAGACGTGGTTGTTTTTCGGTAGTAAGTTGCAGGAGTGAACACATAAGTAAATAATTTTGAGTAAAGGAAGTAAGACACGTGCCTCAAAATAAGATGTCTGGGAAAAAGGTGATTACTCTTGCCCCTGATTATACTCAATGACACACACCCACACACAAACACACTCACTCATACGGTAGTTTTCCCCTGGACGAGTGATCGGCCCGATGCAGAGACCTCTACCTGACAACACACAATACTCTCAACAGACACACATTCGTGCCCAGAGAGATTCGAAAACACAATTCCAGCAAGCGGGCGGCCGCAGACCTATGCCTTAGACCGCGCGGCCAGTGGGGCCGGCTAAATAAACATACTCGGAAATAAAATGACGTATGGGGGTATCGAAGGTAACGCTCCACGTGTACGCAAACTTCGCACTGGCTATGGGAGAACAGCACGTTTCACTCTGGGGCCAATTTCAAGCCGGATATTCAGTGATGACAAAGAGATTATTGATAGTGTGGCCTTTGTACTTTCACAATTTCTAAAAACGTTACCGTTGAATATGGGGTTTCTCCATGAGTGGTGAGAATTGTCTACCCGTTCTCGCCGTAGGGCTATCCTACCAAATCGCCCTAATTTGAGTTTTCTCGGAAAGAGATTGGATTTTTCAATAAATTTTTATATTGAATTTGTAGCACGTTTATTCAGATGCAGAAAATTTATTGCAAGGGCCAACAAATACATTTGAATTTATGAATGTAGTTTTATTACTTAATGATGACCGACATGTTTCGGCCACTCCTGTGGCCATCTTTGGCGTGGTGAAAATAAGAATACACATACAATTATAATCTGTCGAAATCATAATTGTGTATGTATTCTTGTTCTCACCATCCTGAAGATGGCCAAATGGGTGGACGAAACATGTTTGTGTTTAGTGTGTTATATGGTTACACTCATAAATCCGAATACATTTGTTGGTCTTTTAATAATTTTATGCATTTTCTATACATGTTAGCCCCGAGCATTGGATTCCCCGAAAGTGACAGGAGTTGATAAATTGGGCATGGAACAAAGGTAAAGATCACACTATAACTTGCCATGACCTCGGCGCTAGATGGACGTGGATTGTCAACGCCACGCCTCCGCCGCATTCCCCATCAAAAGAGCCCCTGTACCCATTGTAGAGGAGACTGTGAGGGCCGCAGAGCAGGTCGAGACGAGTATTTGAATATCGGACCGTCGAGCCCCTAGCCAGTCGCTATACCGACTGCGCTGACTCGGCCCCATAATATGCAAAACGTTGATACGGATTCCAAATCGTATATGTAAAACCAAAATGAACAATTTTTCGGAATTTTACTTCCTATAACATTTTTCACCTACACATTCTTATTATTAGTTTCAGAAATAGACAGCATGACGCACGCGCGGACGGACAGGCTACGAAGTATACATGTGTAAGGTGCTGTACTTTTGGTTAGCTACCTTTCGACATAAACATGCAGGAAATTCCACTCGGTATATTTGATGTATTTTTATGGCCAGCTGCTAGTGGGCCAAGGATTCCTCACGATCATACTCAGACACACTACACTCGGTAGGACTCCTCTGGACGAGTGATCAGCCTGACGCAGAGACCTCGACTTGACAACACACAACACTTACCAGAGACAGACAACCATGCCCCCGGCGGGATTCGAACTCGCAATCTCAGCAAGCAAGCGACTGCAGACCCACGCCTTAGGTTGCGCGGCCAATGGTTTCGACTAGATTTCATGATACAGGTATAAGGTTTAGCATGTCAATTGTCTGACCTGTAGTCTTGAGGAAACCGATCTGCCTTTCGTATTTGCTGCACACCGACTAGACTATCTGCGTCTTCCGCGATGTTCCTCCGTCTTCGCTGGTACGTTCCGAAATATAACGCTGAAATATATCGTGTCTGATTCTACCCTCGTCATTTTCAAAACAATGTCTGTCACAGTTGTTACACTGTAAACACCTTGATTTCCAAGAAAAGCGGCATTATTTAGTATGAGAGTTGACGCTGTTTGGCGTAATAAACAGCTTATCACTTCTAAATGAACACGGCTAAATAGTTTAAAAAATATATTACCTTTTGTCAAAATATAAACCATTTTACAATATTCTGTAAGTCCACGTGAAGGTACACGCGAACGCTTAAAACTGAACACTAAACACAAATAGGGTCCTGAGTCTGTTTCTATGTTTCAGAAGGACGTGATTGAAAGATACAAACTGTACAACTTTCTTTGCCAAAATTTCAAGGGATGCTTTTAGCGAGAGCCTTATGGTGTTGAATTTTGTAACTTAGAGTAAAGAGGACAAGAAACGTGCGCGTCATGAATGAAGAAGATGTTGAGAGGTGAAAGTAGTTTTCACTCCAGAAACAGGAACAATATCCTTACTAAATTACAGATTGCTCTTTCATGCTGTTAATAATTTGTAATGCATATATATAGAGATCTATTTTGCTGTTTCTTCGATCATCTGTAGAATAATTTCCTGGCTGACGCATAATGGGTCGGTTCTTTTTGTACTTGTGAACCTTTTGAGTTTTCTGTCAATACATGGAAATCATGAAGGAATAATTGATGAAAAGAATTGTGAAGAATTACGGATTTAAAATTCACGTGAAAGCATACGCTCAGAGTATGCTTCCTTAATGTTCTTTAGACTTTACCCTTTTATAAGTTTGACATTATTTTGCTGTGAATACCTCATATAAAGGTAAAGGTAAAGGTAAAGCAGTCCCGTTACAGGCCTGGCCAGGCCCAGAGGGTTCCAGGAAATTAAGGTTCCCAGATTTCGTGACAACGGCACAGGATGGTGATAGGTTGTCAGCCTTAGGAACCGGCCGCCTTTACCCCAGGAAATACTCCCGGTACTCATTTCTGTTAGAGGCTGAGTGAACCCCAGGGCCATAGTGCGATCGGAAGGATTTTATGTCAATGAAAAATTCACTGACACAAGCTGGGATCGAACCAGCGACCTACCGATTTGTAGCACAACACCTTAACCGCTGTGCTACTGCAGTCCCCGAATGCCTCGTATAGAGACACAATTACGTGTAAGCAGCATCCCTTGAAAAGGAAAACAACTTATATGTGACAATTTCATAAAATTTGGAGTCTTAGTAAACTTTACATTCCCATTTTATTTAAATTTTTAAATGTCCTATACAACTACCGGCAGGTTGTGTCAGTAGCACGAGTGTCTGGGGGCCTCCGATCTACCAGATAACCTGACGTCATAGCTCATTCTTCAATATTTCAAACCTTCATAATTTGACTTGGCTTTATCCTTTGTCAGCCTGCAGTAATTAATTGCTGGTGGAAACAACGGAATGACGGGGACTTTATGATACAGAGACAGTCTGGGCTACAAGTTTTCTTTGTACTAAAGTCTTAAAACTTTATATTAAATATTTATCAGACGTCTCTTAGTTTTATTGCACTTATTCTTGTTTTTCATTTTCTGGACGCAGAACGTCTGTCTGCGTAGCTCGTTAAGAGTTGCTAAAATTACCATTTACCTCGTATTTGACAGAAATTACGGCTGTCCTGTCTGAATTGTGTCACCTTTTTACTAAGATATTTGCCAGGATTGCAACAAATTGAATAAAGTCAGTTATTCTCCCGGGCAATGTTCCATGAAATCACAAAATGACACAAAGATACTTGCCTGGCGCATTTTGTGAACACACTTTTCGAAGCTGAGCGAACGAAAAACTGTTGGACTCCACACGGATATCCCCCAGTTGGTCCCGTAATTTACTTTCCGGTGTGCGGTGTTTTTACTGTCATACTAATCATTTCGTTGAAGTTAAAGTTATTATCTCAGACCTGAATGTGTCCAGCTCAGATAAACTCACGAGTTTAAATCTTGACATTTTATCGATGTTCATATTCACCAGAAGTATCATCCTACCTCTGGTGCAGATATTTGTAATTATCGCTAGTAGGGAAAGAATGGCGTTTCGTATGTTTGTGTAAAAGTGGAGCTGAACCAAGTTAAGGATATGGCACAGTGCGAGACTTGTGGTTCCCACAGCGGATTTTATGAGACGGGAAGGAACCACTTGGAAGACCGAGGCGTAGATGGGAGGATAATATTAAGCTCGGTCTTCAGGAACATGAATGTGGGGGCATGGACTGGATCGAGCTGGTTCAGGATAGGGAGAGGTGGCGTGCACTTGTAAACGCAGTAATGCACCTTCGGTTTCCAAAAATTCGGGGACTTTCTTGACTAGCTGAGAACTGGTTAGGTTCTCAAGAAGAACTCTTCTCCATGGAGTAAGTAAATTTCAATGCGTAGAGGTCACCAACATGTTTCGGCCACTCATGTGGCCGTCTTCAGGTTGGTGACAGCGAGAAAACAAACATGAGTATGATGTGTCTAAGTCACTGCACAGTTCAGAAATTATATAGTTTTGGGTTAAAATTCAAGATTGAATAATAAAATAAAATAACGATGAATGTAAAATATCAGCAGTTAAAAAGGGCTGTTTGGAGTATGTGAAGTAATGTACATGGGAGATATATATGGTGAGTTGTGATGTTGATTGGTGAGCGATGATATATATGGTGAGTTGTGATGCAGATTGGTGAGTGATGATATATATATATGGTGAGCTGTGATGCAGATTGGTGAGCGATGATATATATGGTGAGTTGTGATGCAGATTGGTGAGTGATGATATATATATATATATATATGTTGAGCTGTGATGCAGATTGGTGAGCGATGATATATATGGTGAGTTGTGATGCAGATTGGTGAGCGATGATATATATGGTGAGTTGTGATGCAGATTGGTGAGTGATGATATATATATATATATAGAGCTGTGATGCAGATTGGTGAGCGATGATATATATGGTGAGTTGTGATGCAGATTGGTGAGTGATGATATATATATATATATGTTGAGCTGTGATGCAGATTGGTGAGCGATGATATATATGGTGAGTTGTGATGCAGATTGGTGAGTGATATATATATATATATATATATGGTGAGCTGTGATGCAGATTGGTGAGCGATGATATATATGGTGAGTTGTGATGCAGATTGGTGAGTGATGATATATATATATATATATA
>Ga0123355_10019391_pt1 | contig 10830 bp, 15 predicted proteins | sample TergutEmb28metaG_3_FD_89872 | JGI IMG/M metagenome (GOLD analysis project Ga0123355, IMG submission 89872) | Embiratermes neotenicus P1 segment gut microbial communities from Petit-Saut dam, French Guiana - Emb289 P1 | ecosystem: Host-associated > Arthropoda: Insects > Digestive system > Gut ...
CCCCAAGCTCTGTCAACCGTTCCAATCGGTTCTCTTCATCAAAAAATGTTTTCATAACTAATTATACCATTTTCTCAAAAACATTGCAACAACTTAAAGGCTAATTAGAGGTTCCCCCCTAGAGGGGTAGGTAGACCGCTTGTTTTTTGAATAAATTTTCGGCGAATTTTTATAAATCGAATTTTTTGAGTATTAGCGGTTTCTTTTAGAATCTCAATTAGCTCGGTGCGTTTATCGAGTGGACTTTGCATAGCCCTTTTGCCGTTGCGGTCTCGAAGTACCGTTGACGGTGTTTTGTTGTATCGAATTAGCCAGTCCGCCATTTTTTCGTTAAGCTCGTCAAAATTTTCGTATGTTAGGTAGTTATAAAACTTCTCTTGGTCGGTACGATGAGAACGCTCTACCTTGCCGTTGTGTCTTGGGGTGTAGGCTTGTATAAGCTGATGCTTGATGCCGAGCCTATTCATCAACTTGTCGGCAATATGAATAATGCCTAGGTGCGTTCCTTTAGGTGTTGTGAATTCCGTGCCGTTGTCGGTTTGGATGCATTTTGGAATATATCCAAAATATAAAATGGCACGGCGGATAAAATCACAAGTCGAGTATCCGGACTGCTCTGCATATGCATATATAAACCTCTCACGAGTAGCTTCGTCAATAATCGTGTACTGAAAATGCCTATCCCCTACTTGCTTAGCATAACCGTCCATACAACTGTGTGGTACATATTTGACATCCATTTGCCATTTTAGACCTAACATAAGCGGTGTATCATATGGCTGTGGGATATATTCATCGTATAGCTCCGCTGGTCTGATGCGGAGCTTGCGAATAACCTTGTACATTGAGAGGTAATGCCTAGAATACGCACACCGTGTGCGTAGCTCACCATAAAGCTCGGTGTATCCCATAGCTGGATTTTGCTTGAGCAGTCGCTTAATATCCCCTATCTCTTTGTCAGTATGACTGTTTGGATGCGGGGTATGCGGTCTTGAGGATTTGTTTTCTAAGCTCTCAAGCGTACCGTCGTATTGCTTTTTCCATCTCCAAAGACTTATACGATTGCACATAAACTTTTTGCAAACAGCAAACCAATGCTTCCCTTCCTCAATCCATTGCTTTAGTGCAGCTTGTTTTTCTCTTGCTGTATATTTTACACCTTTCATATTTTTTCTTCTGTGTTTTCTCCTTTGTATGTATGTTTCTGCTCTAAAATGGCATAAAAATAACGCTTTAGCTCGTTTTTGCTAAAGCGATGTATTTGTATAGCTGTATAGCTAGCTATACAGCTATACAACACTTAATAATCAGTAAGTCCTAAAAGATAATCCGTTGTTACATCAAAAAACTTAGCTAGCTTGATGATGTTTTCGCCTAATGGGTCGGCTCTGTCATTTTCCCAACGCAATATTGCGGCATCGCTTAATCCTGTAGCCTTGCCTAAAGCCATAGCCGACAAGCCTTTTTCTTGCCTCAACTCTTTTAATCTCTGACTAAACTTTCTCATGCCAATAAATTATACTACAAAGTAGTTGTGAATTGCTTGACACTACTAAGTAGTTGTGGTATTATATCACTACTACTTAGTAGTGTCAAGGAGAAAGAAATATGTCAAAAAACACAAAGGAAAAAATTGAGCTAACTGTTGGCTCACTTGAAACATTGGCGGAGCTAGTGTTCTTAGGTGAGTTGGTTATCAATGACGAGAGAGACGAAAAGAGAATTGAAAAATATTATCTTGTTAAAGAGCAGATTGTCAACGAATATATCTTGACTTTAAGTGCCGAAAAACAGCGACATCTCTCTGATGAGCAAAGTCAGTACGAATACTTTATGGGCAAAACAGATAAGTATCTCCAAGCCCGTGATGCGGCGACACTCTTGTATGTAGTATCAGATAAGTTGGTGGAGCTTGCAAAAGACAAGAAAGAAAAACGAAACGCTTTGGATAATATTACGGACTGGCGAGGCATAAGCCGGGAACTCATTCAAAAACTAATAGCCAATTAAGGACTAATACAAAAAAACATCTCTCTACACGCAAAGCGTCAGAGGGATGTTTTTGTTTATTGCTCAAGTTTACCTGCACTCTCTACCCACCTTGTCGTGTCAGTACAAAATGGCTATACTCGTCAAGCTCTCTTTCTAAGATGTTCAGTTGTTGAGTAATATTAACTCCAACAATGTTAAGGTTTCTCCTCACATAAAGTCTCCCTTCGTGTAAAACGGCAATGTCCCTTATATTACGAGCGTCGTTATTAGGCGTCATTCTAAATCTATTATTATCACGCTCCCATATCCCCGTAGTCGTCGGCAACACTTGCCCACTCCTCACTACTTGCCTAGTCATTGTCAAGTCCGCTCTGAACTCATATGTGAAAGTATAAAAATAGTTGTTTCCCGAAAAAATATTTCTATACTCTAACTCCCCAACAAAAACACCGTTAAATGCTTCTCTTACGCTTATTGTAACGATGCGTGTAACGGGATAATACCTATTGCTTGTTGGGGTAAATGTTGCATTATGATTACGGTTGCCTGCTTGACCTACCTGTGCATCGGGATTGACCCACGCCCATCCTGTAGGCAAGGTTACTTGAGATAATGTCTGTCCAAAGGTTGCCGTCAATCCTGTAGGGATTGTGTATATCGGGGTTGTCGGATTATTGCTACCGCCCCCACCGCCTCCGCCACTACCACCAGTGCCACTACTTCCACTATTACCACCACAAGCGACAAGCGTAATTAGCATTACTAGTACTAAAGCTGTTATGCTAAGTAATTTTGTTTTTTTCATAGTGATTGTTTCCTTTTGTGTTATTCTGTAAATTTGACCTTGATTGTTTCGTCCGGGGCTTCGTCGCTTGGGTCTGGCTCGATGCTGCCTGTAAATCTCTGCATATACTCTCTCGGGCTTTCTCCTTCAGCTAGCTCGAACTCCACTTCTTTTTGTTCTTTTGGCATAGCGTTCTCCTTTTTGTATAGCTGTATAGCTAGCTATACAAGAATAATCTATTTATTGAGCATATGTCAAGCATTTTTGCACATAAAGACCGCAAAAGACTTGTATAGCTGTATAGCTCGCTATACAGCTATACAAGTTTTAATTTGGCAAGTTGAGCTTTATATGCTTCGATTGCCTCTCTGTTGTCCTCAATAGCCACATCAATAAGTTCTATCAATGTTTGTGTAAATTCTTGACCCAACATTTTGCAAAAAGTATCAAAGGTATTGCTACGCTCCTCGTCTATGCGAAAATTGCGTTGCTTTAGAATTGTTTTAGGCTTAACGACTTCTTTGCTGTCTCTAGTCGCAATTATGCTTGCGACGGGGTGGTCTTCATAAATATTTATCTCACTCTCTCGTTTTGGCATTTTGTTAAGCGGCATTCTTGTCAGCCTCCTCATATTTTAGGAACTCCTCAACTAATGCCTTGTAATCAACGGCGGCAAGCGAATTAGGCTTGTAGTCAAACAGCGACATTTCGTATGACGGAACATCGGCAGCTGCGGCATTTTGCCGTATTTGCGTTTTGTAGACTTTAGACTTGACAGTGTTTGCTAGGTCTATAAAAAGGTCATAATAATCGTCTATGTTTCGACGCTTATCCGCCATTGTTACAACAAAGCCGTTGACCTTGAGCTTGTCGTTACAACTAGTCTTAATCATTTGGACAGTAGTTAGGATTTGCTCCACCGCTGGCAAGCTGTAGTAGTCAGCCTTGATTGGTATAAGAACCTCATCAGCCGCTACAAGAGCATTGATTGTCAATATCCCTAAGCTCGGACGGCAGTCAATTAAGATATAGTCATAATCCTTTGTGTGTTGCTTGAGCCTGTTCTTTAGGATATACTCTCTGCTAAGCTTGTTATGCAATACCTGCTCTGCGTGGTCAAGAATGATGTTGGCTGGCAATAAGTCAACGCTCCCGCACTTTTGGACAACCTCATTAAATGACTTGCTTTTTTCGCCTATCTCTAGCCACTCAAGCACTGTGGGCGTAGCTTTATGCCTTGTTGCCCCCATACCCATTGTTAGGTTGCCTTGTGGGTCAAAGTCTATGGCTAATACTTTCTTTCCTTTTTTTGCTAATCCCCAAGCTAAGTGAGCTGTCGTGGTTGTCTTGCCTACTCCGCCTTTTTGGTTGACAAGAGCAATTATTTTGCTCATAAGTAAATCTCCTTGTTTCTTGTATAGCTGTATAGCTAGCTATACAGCTATACAAGAATATTGTATTTTTGGGTGTTTATTAGTTTTTTGAATATTTATTATTACATATGCATTTTGAGTATGTGTTTTAAGTCCCGTATTTAGCCTGTGTAGCCCTAATGGGCTTGTCCGCCACTATGGTGCTGACCGCCTCGAATAGGGGCTTACAGCGAGTGCTATGTTTTTTTGTGTGGTTGTTACTTTTGGCTATCGTCGGACTTTTGGGTCGTATGCACGAGGCTCGATGTTTGCTTTTTTGTATCTTGTGTTGTTTTTTTTTCGTTGCTTGATGCCAGTAATTTTTGTTGCTCTCGGACATATAAGTAATCATAATCCTTTTGACTAACCTTGAGGGGAATACCGTTATTATCGTGTATGACTTTGGAAGGACTGCCACGGATGCCGTCTTGCTCAAGCTTAGGCATTGTCTGCTTGTATTCTTGTTTAAGCTCTTTCCGCCGTGCCGCATCGGCGGCCGCAACTTGCTTGCGTATATCATTTTCTTTTTGCTTTTTGAGTTGTGCAAGGTGTGCGCTGTATAGTTCTCGCCGAATTTCCTTTGACTTGTATTGGTACTTATCTAAAATCTTTTTTGCCTCTTAAGGGGTTTTGCCATTAGCACAATAGCCGATTAAAAATCCCGATGGCTTATCTTTATAGTAGTTAGCTAAATAACCATAAAGATTTTTCTTTATAGCCCTGCAAGTCTTTTCGTCTAATCGAGCTTTAGCGTGCTGACATTGAATATCAAAATATGGTTGTACATCCTTTCCTTTTACTGGGACTGCTTTGTTAAAAGTTAAAATGCTTTCGTAGCTACCTTTTTTCCTGCCTAAAATATCTGACAATCTAGCAAGAACCTTAACACTAAGATTAGCCTCACTCTTAGTTTGCTTTGCAATAATCTTAGACTTGTTTTCAAAGTTAGGTTTATCAGGGTCTAAGCTAGTAACAGGAATAAGCCAATTTCGTCCTTTCGGGTCTTTGACACAAATGAATGGTCTAACATCAGGTAAAGTAAATCCATGCATTGCACAAATAAATGCCGACATCTACGGCGAAAATTCCATACCGCCCGTGCTGCACATAACGAGTCCAACTTCATATAGTTACGGAACACCCTCAGACGGCGGGACGGGAACTAATTGGAAAAACCTTATATTCCTTGACATGGCAATGCTGGAGTTTACTCAGCTGCCAGCCATAGCCCACGACACCATTGTTTTTAAGCATATTGACCGGGTTTATATGAGTCGGGTGCTGGAGAAATATATCGGGCTACAAAATAAACAGGCATTTATCGCTTTTGACAGCACGATAACTTATGTAGGTAATGCGCAAAATATAATAAAGGATAAGACTGTTTTGAGCCTGTCTGACGGAAACGAATTATTCGGTTCGTCTTGGGCAAAGCGGTCGTCCGCAACGGAGTAAGTATAATGTTAATTTCGTATAATCCGCTTTGGAAACTTTTAATTGACAAAAAAATATCACGAGCTTAGTAAAAAAACGGGTCTCAGTTCCGCTACCATGGCAAAGTTAAGTGTAGGCGGCAATATTAACACCGCTGTCCTAATACGCATCTGCGAGGCTCTCGACTGCGACCTTAGCGACATCATGCAGCTTGAAAGAGAATAAAAAAGGTCGCCCCTTTCGTCTAATGATGAGATGGGCGGCTTAGCTTTTGTAGGCTTATCTTTATAATTATGACTTATATTAGTTCTTTTGATGTAGGCTAGACTGCATACAAAATAATGTAGCTTGATACAAAACAAATTATAATTCGACGCTTTAATCATTTGACTTTACTTTAGTTTTCGGTTATTCTTATAGTGCGGTATAGAATTAACCGCTTTTTATTGGAGGTACTACCTATGTACATTAAACGCCATATGGAGGCTGTTCTAATAGATTTGCTGTCGCAGTACCCATGCGTCCTAATCTCTGGGCCTAGGCAGGTTGGCAAGTCTACCATGACTGAGCATCTGCCAGATGCAGATAAGCGAAAGTATATTACGCTTGATGATGACGAGTTAAAGGAGTTGGCTCTTACTGACCCCAAGTTATTTATGCAGCTTCACCCGCCGCCGATTTGCATTGACGAAATACAAAAAGCCCCCAACCTTTTTTCGTTTATTAAATTGCATATTGATAAAACGCATAAGGCTGGTGACTTTATCCTTACAGGGTCGCAAATTTATAAACTGATTAAGGGCATTGATGAAACGATGACGGGCAGAATAGCCCTCCTTGATATGCAAGGCATATCGCTTAGCGAAACAACGGGGCTTGCTAATGTGCCTTTTTTGCCTAGCATGGAAATCTATAGGGATCGCAAGCCTGCCGCCCCGTTTGACGCTAAGGCTATTTTTGATAGGATTCAAAAAGGCAGTATGCCCTCTATTCTTACTGGTCAGTACAGAGATTCGGCTAGGTATTATTCGGCTTATCTATCTACCTATTTGCAAAAAGACATCAATGATTTGGTGCCGGGGATTGACACGCTCAAATTTAGAAGGTTTATAACTGCCTGTGCCTGCAGGACGGGACAACTTAAAAATATTAATGCTATCGCCGAGGATGCTGAGATTAGTGCTGTTACCGCTAATAACTGGCTAAATGTTTTAGAAACTATAGGCGTTATTTTTTATCTGCATCCGTATTCAAATAACCTATTAAAACGCACCATAAAAACACCAAAGCTTTATTTTTATGATACGGGACTTGTGTGTTATCTTTGCAAGTGGCAAAGCGGCGAAGCTGCCTCCGTTGGGGCGCAAGCTGGAGCGCTATTAGAAACCTTTGCTGTGTCGGAGATTATAAAGACCTATTATAATGCAGGAATTGAGCCGTATTTGTATTATTATAGAGATGTGGATGCTAAGGAAATTGATTTAATAATTGAGCATGACCAAAAATTATATCCTATTGAAATTAAAAAGGCAGCTGTAGTAGACAAGCGAATCGCCAGCACCTTTAAGATAATTGAAAAATCGGGTCTTACCCAAGGCACGGGTGCGGTGCTAAACTTGAGCGACACCTTGGGTGCGCTTAATGCTGACACGCTCACGATTCCCATTAGTTTAATATAATGTAGGTTAAATGTAAAAGCCGCTCCTCTCGTTATTGAAAGGAGCGGCTCATTTTTTGTGTAGGTTTAGTTTTCGTCAGGTTTGTCAGGTTTGTTTTGTGGGAATTGTTTTCGATTTTGCCTGTCTATAAATTTATTCAGCGCCTGTTTGACCTCGCCATAAGGAATCCAAATCTCTTTTGTCTCTATCGCAGCGTAGACCGCATCTATTATCATATCATTTTTGTGGCTTCTTGGCGGTACGGGCTTGTTTGCGATATATTTATCGTACTCGGCTTGAGCGACTTTATATATCAAATTCTTTTGGCTCTGCTTTAGATGAGACCACTTTTTATTTGTTTGCAGCAGTTTGCCGCTGGCTCTTATAATCATTCCTTTTTGTAGGCTTTGTTATTCTTGCTCAAATCTTTCTTCGCTCCATACTTTAAGATTGTATTTTTTGGCGATGCGTGAAAAAGAGTTTTTGAACCTTTCTGCCATGTCCAAAATTTTATTGGTTAATTCATTATAACTTTCAGCGTTGTCTAAATCTAACCCGTCTATTGTGCCTCAGTATTGAATGTTCTAAAATTTCTTTTTCCAGTGACTCTCTTATAGTACTTGAAAGAATTACTGACTCTTGGGCTTCTACTATTTTCCTGTTGCCTGTTACAACATTGATAAAGTAATATCCATATCTGCGAAAATAATTTAATGGTCCTCCATAATATTTTCTCATTGTAGAGCTTGTCCACGGCAAGTCACCCTTTGAATCATATTCTAATAGACTCAGAGTTTCTCTGTGCAAAATTACAAAACCGTAATTTGTAAAATCAAGGTAAATAAAGTCAGGCGAACCGTCAAAGTTATACAAATATCCTGCAGAGCTTATTTGCCTATTTCCAAACAATTCATGTGATACAGCTTCAATGTTAGAGTTACTGTTTCGATCATGTGCAGCTGTTGCAAACGCAAAAAATGCATTCGTTGATAATAGCACAAAAAACGATAGTGCTAAGCAAAGGAGCAATCCTATGCCCATAGTTATGGATGCTCTTTTCATTATATTAGGTGTATTTTTCATTGTGTTTTTTCCTCCGAAATTTTTATTTTTTATATATTGCCTGCAAATTCTACAGAAGTTATATTAATTCTATCCATTCTAATTACAACCACCCGCCGCTCTGGCGGTCTTGCATTATTCAAGTGATTATTGCTACCAACGAACCTTAACTCGATTCTAAGAATATCTCCATCCTTTCTTATGCTAGATATTCGCAACTCGTTATTCGGGTGCGATGACGGGGCGATAAAGCGAATAAACATTTGATTTTCAAAATCAATATCTAGCGGAACTATCTCAAAATCATCTTCTGTCTTAAGAATTTGCACTCTTGTTTTCGGAAGATTTTCATCGTCAACATACTTCCCATCAATAAATACTCCAGATATCAAGCTGTTCTGTCTGTGATACTCATTGAGTAGTCCACCTGTGCTGTTTAGTATTACGGCATTAAATAATCAAAATATAATTACCGTAATATTTTTCGGTGCATATTTTTCAATAATCTTTACTTGAGTAAGAACAAATGGGGATGGCAGACTGCGAAATAATACAAAGTAATTATTTAAAAACAGTTTAGTTTTTTTAAAGTTTGAGAATTATTTTGGTGCTTGGGTAAGGTTGTGAAAAAAAGTAAATGTAGTAAAAAGTGTTTAGTATTCCTTGAGTTTTGTTGCTCTTTAGGGGCGAAATTGGGTGAATTTTTCGCATTCGCTTAAGATTGTAGCATAGAAAAAGCAGTGCAACTTCGGCGGTCACATTCAAAGTCAAAATAGTGCCCCCAATAGCACCCCAAATTCCTCCAGCTAAGTCCACCACGACTATGCCCGATAAGATTAACCCTCGGATATACTCCGCCTGTAAGATATGCAAAATCCCGAACAATAGTATGTAGCATTGTTCTAAACTCGTTGTATTTATCTTGGTGAGTACCATTTCTGGCATTTCCATTAAAACGATCTGTAGCCTCAAAAACTATAATCATATGTTGACTGATTTCATAAAAAGATAATTGACTAACTGTGGGCAAACTTATTGAGTAGGTCGTTAACTGACTTTGAGTAGGCACTTTATGCAAACGGAAATTAGTTGAACTATGCATTCTTGCCCAAAATACATTGCCGCCACTCTCTCGTCTCAATCTTTCAATCAAAGAACGATTGTCAAATGCAAATGAACTTGTCCCATTGTTACTCCAATGAGCCGCTGAACCACCAAGTCCATGTGTAAGTACAGTTATTGCTGGTGCATGTGTAACATTAAAACTATTTGTTGTTAAGTTAGCACCATTACTTCTAGTTCGACCCGAAAACAAATCGGTTGATATAGGTGTTGGTGTTGCTGCATAAGCAGAAACAGATGCTGACCCAAACACTACCACCACTGATGCTACTGCCATAAGTAGCATACAAATAAGTACAATAAATAATTTGTTTTTCTTAAAAGTTTTTTGTGAGTTCATTTTCCATTTCTCCTTGTTTTTTGTTAATTTATACTTTGCCATTTGGCATATAGTCTTAATGTGTCATCTGCCGATTTTGGCATTTGATTGTTCCATTCGTTTGCTCCTTGCGGCTCTAAATGCCAACCAGTAAAAATATAACCTTGTCTAATAGGATTAGGAGGATATAGATATAGATTACTACCATTGATATAATCAACCCAATAATATCCTTTATTAGGTGCACTTTGGAAATTATACATAAAAAATGTATTTAGTATTGAGTTTTCATGAATATAAACTAATGTTCCGCCACCACCATAAAAGTTTATTGTTCTAAAACTATTGATTAAACTTTCACTAGGCTGTGTTATTGTCAATATAATTTTTCCATTACTCACACCAACAAAAGCTGTCTTGTCAACAGAGTAAGGAATATAAATTTTTTCTAGCACCAAACTTTCCACTGCATAGGCACCTGTCCACATTCCTCTGCTACCACCTCCAATCCGCCTCACGGGCAATCCCTCAACAAACATAGGAATAGCCAAAATCTCTTGCTCTCTACCCAATTCTGTCAACTCAAGCACAACAGCATATCCTTCCGACCGTCTAAGTTGCACTCTAAAATAATCTGTATAAACAATTCGATTTCGATTACACCCCGAAAATACTCCCACTACCCCCACTAACATCACTAACATCACTACGCTCATACACACATACGCTATCTTTTTGACCATACAAAACCTCCGTTCGTTTGTTTATTTGTGTTATTCATTTTCAGTGAACAAATGGGGCCGTGTCAATCCAAATATCTTATGAAGTGATACGATACACCTGTCACTCTTGATACTACAAGACATTCGCCCTATCTATACGACATATTCAGCTTAGTAATTATTTTATAATTTTGAACATATTTTATCACACATTTATAATGTTGTCAAGCATTTTGCGTATTTATACAGTAGCAGAAGATGGGCAGTAGACAGATACACAGACCTATAATTATACAAAAAAAGCGGTGTGCTATAAGGCATACCG
>Ga0123355_10019392_pt1 | contig 10829 bp, 2 predicted proteins | sample TergutEmb28metaG_3_FD_89872 | JGI IMG/M metagenome (GOLD analysis project Ga0123355, IMG submission 89872) | Embiratermes neotenicus P1 segment gut microbial communities from Petit-Saut dam, French Guiana - Emb289 P1 | ecosystem: Host-associated > Arthropoda: Insects > Digestive system > Gut ...
ATCGTCAGCTTCTCCTAGCGTGCCTTTAGGCACGCGTCGTCGTCGCTTCCTTGCCTTGATGCAAAAATCCTGCGTTTTTCTGTTACTGTTTTGGCGGGATATTGGTATAAGCGGCATCAATTCCAACAAACTTGTCTTGCGGTTACACTTATAATATGATATCATGAAATGAATTTAAAACAAAAACGGAGGAGAAAAAACATGCAGCAATTTAAAAAGAGATTTTTAGCAGGGGCTTTGGCCTTTGCAATGGCATTTGGCGCATCAGCTGCTTTTGTCACACCTGTTCAGGCGCAAGAGCCGCCGGTTCCGCTATATTCTGTAGAGGATATCTTCACTTTCCCTGAAACAATGAGCTTTTTCATCAGCCCTGATGGGCAAAGCCTGTACTTTGTAGCACCTGTAAACGGCATTGTCAACGTCTTTAGGCGTGACATTGCCACCGGCGAAGAGGTTCAAGTTACATTTGAAACAGAGCAGCATGTGGGCAGCCTTTTCTTTGTGGGCGATACCATGCTGTTCATCAGAGATACCTTTGGCGATGAAAACCCTAATATCTTTAGAATTGAAGCAGACGGCACAAGCACCAATTTAACACCTTTCCCAGGCGTTATAGCTATGCCGATAGATTTGCTGCAAGACACCGATGTTGAAGACGAAATATTGATAATGATGAACAGGGAGAACCCTGTCACATTCAATATCTATCGCCTTAACATCCTCACAGGCGATCTTACAACGATTATGCAAGCCGTTGATGGCGTGGTTACAGACAGAACAGGCACAATCCGCATGATTATGCAAGCAGCAGACGGCGTAAATGTCACCATGCTGCATCGTTATACCGATGATGATGAATTTACAGTTGCGGGCGTGGTAACTTTCCACGACCATCTGGGCGAAATTTTCTTTGATGCAAACAACGAATATATCTACGCCGCATCCAATACGGACAGGGAAAGGGTTGCCCTTGTGCGCGCAAATCCTGCCACGTTGGAAGTTGTAGAAGTTATCTTTGAGCATCCCGAAGTTGATATTTTAGGCACCTTTGGCGGCATGTTTACCCCCGGCACCCCCGGCGGCGTTGTTTATCATGTAGATTTCCAACATAGACATTTCCTAACCCAAGAAGCCGAAGACTTTTTCACGGAAGTTTATGCACTGTTACCGGAAAATACCATGGTGTCTATCACGGGCATGTCTGATGATTTTGCTATGGCGACAATTATGGCGCGCAGCGATGTAAACCGCGGACAAGCCTTCTTGTTTGACAGAGAAGCAGGCACATTAGAGCTTCTTTCCGACATGAACTTTGCCCCAGCAGAACATATGGCAGAAATGCTGGCGATTTCTTACACGGCCCGCGATGGCGCAACCATCCCCGGCTATCTTACATTGCCGGTTGGTGTTGACCCCGTGAACCTTCCTGTGGTTATGACACCTCACGGCGGCCCTCATGCCCGCGACTATTGGGCAGGCTTCTTTGACTGGGTGCAATTTTTAGCAAACCGTGGCTATGCAGTGTTCCAGCCTAATTTCCGTGGAAGCTCTGGCTATGGCCGCGCTTTTATGGAAGCCGGTTTTAATGAGTGGGGCCTGCTGATGCAAGACGATAAAACCGACGGCATATTGTGGCTTATTGAAGAAGGCATCGCAGACCCTGATAGAATAGCCATCTTTGGCGCATCATACGGCGGCTATGCTGCCCTTGTCGGCGCTGCCTTCACGCCAGAGCTTTATGCGGCTGCAATTTCGCTGGTGGGCGTGTCCAATATCTTTACGTGGATAGAATCCATCCCGCCTCATTGGGAGCCCATGCGCGAACTTCTTCACGAGCGTGTTGGCCATCCGGTGTATGACTACGAAAGACTTCGCGCCACTTCTCCTGTTTTCCATGTGGAAAATATAGTTGCACCAATGTTTATCGCCCACGGCGCAAATGATGTGCGCGTGACACTTTACGAGACCACGCAAATTGTAGAAGCACTGCAAGGGCTTGGCGTGGATGTAGAATATATGATTTTCTGGGATGAAGGCCATGGCCTGGCTTTCGAGCATAACAACATCGCGTTTTTCACCATGCTGGAAGCCTTTTTAGCAGAGCATCTGGGCGGCAGAACACTAACAACTTTGGCGGACTTAACCTCGGACTTAGCCGATGCACCGGAAGCTCAAGAAATGCCTTCTTATGTGCCAAGAAATATTAATGGCAACCAAGGCGTAATTATGTACCACAGCAATATCTACGAAGCTGTTGGCGAATTTGAAATAACCTTTGACGGCTTTACCAATGGCATGACCAGCGTTAACGCCGCGATCCTTATAGGCGACAGACTAGTAGCCTTTGGCACCGATTTGCAGCCGGGCGACACCCTTGTGTTTGAAATTTTGCCGGAAGATGCTGGCCTTACAATTGATGTAAGAATGTCCACAAACTGCGTAAACAGCGGCGCAGTGGAATTAAGCCTAACTGCTATCGAATAATCTCGTCAGGCATATTCTAATTTAAATAAATTAGGCATATACTTATCCATCAAAACAAAGGATGTGGGTATATGCCTAATGTTGCGCGTAAAAAAAGAAATGACAAGCCCGGCAAAGGGGTCTTTTACCTAAAAAGTCTCTCCGTCGGCCTTGTCATTTCTATTTTGCTGCTATTTGCTATATCCTTTTTAAATGGCACGGTATCAGGCGGGGTTTTGCTGTCCGAGGCCTTGCCCCATTACACTTTTGCCGCAGAATTTAGGGAATTGCAAACAATGCCAACACCCATGCCTATGCCAACACCTATCGTTTTTGAGGAAATATCTGCTAAACCCCATGAAGCTGCCACAGAAGTAGCCACAGAGGTAGTGGTGCTTATTGAAGGCGACGAAGAGATGCCCGCCATAATAGGCCTCAGCAATGTGGTGATAGACTACGGCACGACAATTTATGACGACCTGCAAGCTGTATTGGATACGCGGGATTTGACATCGTTCGACATAGAAGCCTTGCGAGACCCTGAAATATTACGCAACCGCATGTATATTGTAGACCCGCGCACTGTCTTTATGCCTGAGATGTTTGACGTGGACAGGTTTTTGGCCCAGGATATGCGCGTAAATCCCCAAAGTTTGGCCAATGGCGACCCCGTTGTGCTTATCTTCCACACCCATTCCACAGAATTTTTTGTAGATTCCAATACAGATGACAAATTTAACGGCATCGTGGGAGTGGGTGCGCATTTAGCAAGCTTGCTTAACGACATGGGCATAGGCACAATCCATCTAACGCAACGTTTTGACGTTATTGACGGACGGTCTCACATAATGGGGGCATACGAGCGTCAAGTGCCGTACATACGGCGGATTTTAGAACAGCACCCCACAATTGAGGTTGTGATAGACCTGCACCGCGATGGCCTGCCCGAGGGTGCGCCAAGACTGGTAACGGAAATAAATGGGCAACCCACGGCGCAAATTATGTTTTTCAACGGCCTGTCTACGATAAACGAGGGTGGCACACCACGCACGCTGGCAACGCTGCCCAACCCCAATTTGCCTTACAATTTGGCCTTTTCCTTCCAGATGCAGCTGGCGGCAAACGAAATGTTTGATAACTTCACACGCCGTATATATCTAAACGCCTTCCGCTACAGCCTGCATTTTGCGCCAAAATCCCTGTTGGTTGAAGTTGGCGCGCAAACCAACACCTTTGATGAGGCCATAAACGCAATGCAACCCCTGGCGGATATTTTGGCGGAAGTGATATTGCCAAATTAGGGCCTGTTCCCACTAACGAAAACGCACATTTGCGGTCGATATTTCCGCCATTCTGCGTCGCCTTCTCCTAGCGTGTCTTTAGACACGCGTCGTCGTCGGCTCCTTGCCTGGCGAAAAATCGCCTCGCAAATCTGCATTTTCTTATAGCGGGAACAGGCCCTAAAGCAATGAGCATATAGAAGGCAAAATGTACTCACAGTGAACTAGTTAAACTAAGTGTAACACACATTAAAATGAAATGCAAGCTTTTACATTCATATTAAATTCTTGTAAAAAGCTTGGATTTCTTGACGAAATTGCTGCATAAACAGATTTTTATTACTGTATGTATGGGATATTTTTACGCATTATATCTTGATATTGTTAAATACATAGGGTATAATGAGAAAAAATAGAGCAAGCGTTCGCGTATGTTTGCAAAAAAGGAGGGTTGGTTTTTTTATAAGGCCTGTTCGGAAACCTATTTCTACTAACGCAATCTAGGTTTACAAACAGGTCTATAGCAAATTTACTTGAAATCTGTCTTTTATATTTTAGAAAAGAGGTGCACTGTGAAGTACAAAAGGAGAATAAAATCATTTCTAGCAAGCTTCTTAGCTTTTATTTTTGTTTTTGGAACATTACCAGTAATCACTTTTGCTAATGCGCAAGAAGATAGCAACATAATTGATATCAACCCATTGGTGGAAATTGGGACGAATTTAATTCGCAATCCGGGTTTTGAAACCGCGGGAACAGGACCGCAAGCCATGGGTGCCTGGCAGCTTTCTAGCCCTTCGGGGCATTCTACCACTGCCGGTACCGGTGCAGGTATCGGAAGGGGTACCGGCAGTGCCGCGAATCCGCGAAGCGGAAATGCCGCTGTCAGATGGTGGGTTGGCGGAAATTCGCATTTTATTGTCACCCAAAACATAAGGCCTGACGCGAATGTTGCATACTACGGCCTGCCCGCCGGCTTATACACCTTCAACATGCATATCATGGGTGCCGGTGGTTCGCAAGGTACGTTTATTTTTGCACATATCAACGGAGATGCTGACCATCCACGCTCTCGTACTCAATCCTTCACTATGCCCGGTTGGGGCAATTGGATTAATCCCACAATTGCGGACATTGAGGTTTTTGAAGGAGAAACGGTAACTATAGGGGTTAATCTTCAACAAGTGGGCAGCGATAACTGGGGCAGTGTTGACGATTTTGGATTTGCTTTGATAGGAACACCGCCTACAGCAGAGCCTGAAATTACAACGACATCACTTCCGACAGGAGAAGTTGGTATGCCTTACAGCGCAACTATTGCGGCTACAGGGGTTCCTGCCCCGGCTTTGACTGTTACACAAGGCAATTTGCCCCAAGGGCTGACGTTGACAGGTGCAACAATTTCCGGCATACCGGAAACCGCGGGAACTTCTACATTTACAGTAGAGGCGCGCAATACCGCCGGATATGTAACCAGAGAATTTTCAATACATATTTCCGGGGAAGTTTTGCCTGCATCATCTACCATCTGGGTGGAGAGGGTTCAAGGGCTTCGTCCCGACTTTATGATGGGCGCGGATATTGGAAGCGTACTTGCTATAGAACGCAGTGTAGCAGAACATCTTAATGAGGACGGAAGCCTTCGCAGCATTAATCCCGAAGGAACTCCCCGGGCTATCTTCCGTGATTACACAGGTGCTCCATCAGACCTTTTTGACGAGCTTTATCTGGGTGGTGTAAACTGGGTGCGCGCCCGTATTTGGAATGATCCACGCGATGCCCGTCCTACTGTAGGGGGCAGTCCAAATCCAAATTATGGCTTGTATTTTGGCGGCGGTAATACCAATGTTGAGGCTGCTATTGAAATTGGTTTAAGAGCCACCGAGGCGGGACAGCGCATGTTGGCAAACTTCCATTATTCTGATTTTTGGGCAGACCCCAACAGGCAATATCCGCCCCAAGCTTGGGAGCAATTCTTTAATAATCGCAGAGAAACTGTAAATGATATGCCCGGTTTGGCCAATGCACTGTACGACTTTACATTTGACGCCGTATATCGCATGTTAGATGCCGGTGTGGACCTTGGAATGGTGCAAATAGGCAACGAAACCAACAATGCAATGGCCGGTGTGGACCATGGCATTGGCTTTGCCACCCTTCCGTTGTTTGCGGCAGGCAGCAGAGCCATAAGGAATGCTGAAAGGGAATTTAGGGGCTATGACCTTATCCCGCCGGGACAAACCACCCTTGATGACGGCTTTGTACCTGAAATTCTCATAGCCATACATAAAACAGACCCACAAGCTTGGAGCAACTACACCGTCCCTGCAACCGCCCTTAGAAATGCCAATATAGATTTTGATGTTATCGGCACTTCTTACTATCCTTTCTGGGATGGCGAGCTTCAAAACCTGTTAGACTTGCTTAACCATCTATCTTCCACTTTTGATGTAGATGTAGCGGTTCTTGAAGTCGCTTGGCCGTTTACTGCTCATGATTCTGACGGCTCAGGCAACAATTGGTCAGGCACAACTACAGATTTGGCGGCTTTGCCGCGCATATATCCGGTTTCCCCGCAGGGGCAAGCAAATGCTGTCCGTGATGTTATCGAAGTTGTTGCTCAAGTAAACAACAGCAGGGGACTTGGCGTGTTTTATTGGGAGCCTGCTTGGGTTACCATCAGCCCGCATAGGGTAAATGAAAATCAGCAAGGGCAAATTACCGGTGTACAAGGCGGCACAGGCGCATATAATCAACCCAGATGGCGTGCTCATGGCTCCGGCTGGAGCAGCGGCATCGCTAATTTCTATGATTCTAGAGCAAGCGCAACTGCCGGTGGTTCGTCATGGGATAATAAAGCTATGTTTAACCATCGAGGCGAGCCCCTTTCATCCCTTAATGTTTGGCGTTATGTACATACGGGCGCGTATAGGGCAGATGGCCAAAATCCCGTCGAAAGGATAATGGACGGCACGCGCGTTGAAGTTGAAGCAAGGCCGGGCTTAACTCCGGCGATAATTATTGCCGGCTATATGCCGGAGACGCTGGAAGTTATTTTTGCTGACAATTCCAGACCGCAAATGCCTGTTGAATGGAATGAGACTGCCATACAAAACCTGATTACATTGCAAGCATCCCAAGGCGGAATGAGAAGTGCAACAATAGGCGGCACGGTTTATGCTGATGGCCAACATCGCAATGTTACAGCCGCTTTGGTAATTTCTCCGCGCAACCTGGCACTAAATCCAAGTTTTGAAACTTCCGGCAATTGGAATGTTGCTTTTAACCACGGCGGCTCTACTTTGGATGGCTACAACCAAAATTATGCCCGCATAGGCACGGACAACCCAAGAACCGGCAGCCAAGCCATGCGTTATTTCCGCAATGCCCCGGCACCTATCAACTTTACATTTTATCAAACATTTACTAATTTGGCCCCGGGCTACTATGCCTTGAACATGTGGCATAGAGGTGACAACCATGGCGGCGGCGTGGGCCAGTCGCAAAGGCATATATTTATTCAAGTAAACAATATATCGCACACAGCCCCTATTCCTATGCAGGGATGGAATGTGTGGACAAATCCGGCTGTTACGGGTGTTGGCGGCGCGGGTATTCGCGTAAACGCGGGTGATGTTGTCAGAATTGGCGCAACCCTTAATCTGCCCAACCATAACAGCGGCTGGGGTGCCTTTGATGACGTGCATTTCCATGCCGTAAGCCTTGACCCTGCCGCACCGCCCGAAATTACAACAACATACCTTCTAGGTGGCAGTGTGGGAATTCCGTACAGAGCAGTTTTAAGAACCCTACAGTCTGGAACCCACCACGCAATTAACTGGGATGTTGTAGGCAGCTTACCGCCGGGGCTAACATTAAATCCAGTCTCGGGTGTCATTTCGGGTATGCCTACAACAACAGGCACAACCAACTTTACCATAACCGCCACAAATCTTGAAGGCGGCGTGGATTATGCAGAGCTTTATATCGACGTAGCCGGTCCTTTAGGGCCTGTTCCTTCCGCGATACATACCCCGCATATTCCAAACTTGCATCCGGACTTTGCGCGTGGTGCAGATATTTCCAGCTTCTTGTCACTATATGAAGCCGGCGTTAGGTTTTATGGATTTGACGGCCAAGAGCAATGCATGTTCGTTACCCTTGCCGAGGCGGGATTTAACTATGTGCGCATCCGCGTTTGGGTAAATCCTTATGTTTATGTCTACACTGATGGGCAAGGTGGGCCAACCGAGCGTCGTTGGTACGGCGGCGGTGCAATTGATGCGGACGCGGCCATAGAAATGGGCGTGCGGGCTGCCGAAGCAGGACTTTATACCAAAGTAGCCTTCCATTATTCTGACACATGGGCAGACCCCTCAAAGTTTATCGTGCCCAGGGCATGGGCCGGAACAACCGATGTGCAAAGACGCCAATTGGTATACGATCATACATACGATACCGTACTTCGTATGCTTGAGGCCGGTGTTATGGTGCGTCTTGTGGGCGTAGGCAACGAAACCAATCCGGGCATAGCCGGAATGAGCGGCTGGGGCGTAAACAGCGGCGCCATGGGTGCATTTCATGAAGGCGCCAGAGCCGTGCGCAATGCAGAGCGTACATTTAGAGGCTATGACATTTTGCCACCTGCCGTTGATGGCGTCAACGCCCGCGCGGCACTTCCGCCGGATGGATGTACATTTGTGCCCAACATCCTCACCGCAAAGCATTGGGCAAATACCAACCCGGGCACTAATCCCGCTAATATGATGACTGCAAATGCAGACTTTGACATTTACGGAATTTCCGCATATCCACAATGGGGCCATCTTAGCGGTGCTGCCCTTACCAATGCAATGAATACCGTTCATAACACCATCAACCCATCTAGCAGCGACAGAGTGCGCCATGTAATGATTTTCGAATCTTCCCATCCTACCACCCATCTCAGCGGCAATATGATGGAAGTTATTGCGCCTCGCGCCGGCCATGCTAATTTGACGGCACCGGCAACCATGCAAGGCAGTGCAAATGCTCTTGCGATGGTTATCGAAGCTATGAACAACACGGATAACAACGCGGGCGTAATAGGCCGCGGCGGCAATATTGGCGGTGTGTTTCTTTGGGAGCCTGCATGGATTCCGGAAGCCCCCGGAATTAACAACAAACCTGGCAACTGGGCCTATAATTTCCAAAGATGGGAAGAAGACGGCACGGGTTGGTCATCCAGCTATGGTTCTGTGATTGACCCGGGCGATGCCGGTGTAATGTATGGCGGCGGAGCCCACGACAATCAAAATATTTTTGATTGGAACGGACGTCCGCTTCAAAATATACGTGTATTTGAATATGTGTATAGAGGTGCATTTCCTGTAAACGGCAATTCTATTGACATCATCACTATAGACAATGCTCCGAGAACACAAGTATCAGATACCCATTCGAGACTTGTGTTCAACCCAAACACAATATCTGTATCTGCCTTAAACAACGCTTTGCCCGCAACCATGTGGGCGCATCGCTTGGACAATTCTAGGCATCTGGTGCCTATAACCTGGGATGCAGAACAATTGGAGGATTTCTACAATTTTCTTATACAGCATGAGAACTTTGGCTCTCATACCCGCTCTATTCTAGGCACGACTTGGGATGCGGCGCAAAATACTTATACATTTACCATCCGTTATTTGACGGTGGCACCGCCTAATTTAGTGGCCTCACACCATTTTGGCACACCGGCTGATGCAGGCTGGGATGCCGTAACACCTCAGGTATCGGGAACAGGGCCTGGCCAATGGAATTTAACCCGCCAGGAAGGAACCACCAACAGACAAGTGCGCGGCAGAGAATCCTTTATGGTGCGTTCCGGCCCATTTGGTGTGGGTTTCTATCGCCCCATTCCAAATACCTTCCATGTGGTCGGCGAAACCAATCCACGCACAACCAGCGGCCCATTAAGCTTCAATTTGTCGCAAATCATTACCATTTCACCTGCAAATGCCGGATATTTCGCTTTTGAGGCCTATGTGGGCGGCGAAGTAAACAGAACTTTCCGCGTGCCTGATGGCGGCGTAACCTATGATTTCGCCATGATTGTCCGCCATCGCCCGGGCACAACCGGCACATGGACCGAACTTGCCAGAACACAAGTTGATTTGGAAGGCTACAGAGTTTGGAGCAATCCAATTATCACCGGCATAAATGTGCCCCAGGGACAAGTGCAGATTGCCTTTGAATTTAGGGCTTCGCATGGTGCCTTTGGTATGATAGATTCTGTTTATTTCTATCGCTTGCCTGATGCACAGCAATTAAGTGCGCCGGATGGCCTGTATGTGGACGATGTAGGCGTATTAAGCTGGGATGCGGTAACGGGAGCCAGCAGCTATACACTTTACTGGCGCAATCCGGATATGGCCGGCCCTCAGCACCCTGAAGGCACCCCGGAAGTAATTGCCTACGACATTGAAGAAAATTATTTCGATTTGACCAAGCTCTTTGACGACCCATTTGATTTGGAAGACGGAACCCATCTCTTCCTTGTCCGCGCCATTGGTGACGGGGCCCTGTGGACAGATTCTGAGCTTAGCCACGATATTGCATTTACCTATCCGTTGGCGGGCAATGAGCCATTTGAGTTTACAATGAGTCCTGTTGCTCAAGCTGTGTCGGCATATGTGGACGATAAGTTGGAAATAGGAGTGGTGATAGCCCTCACCGGAAATGACGAAGCGGGAGACATCACGGCTTATCAATGGTTCCTTGACACTGCCCCAATTGGCGGCGCAGGGGGAATAATTGACATGGACGGTGATTTTGTTTCAAGAGAACTGACAATTGAGCTTGACCTATCCCCAGCCGCATTGACCGATGCCGGAACATATATGCTGCAAGTGACCTATATAGTTAATGGGACAACCCATACCCGCATGTCAGACCCAATAGTCGTCACTGTTTCTGAGCCGCCAATAGACACAACCCTCCTCCAATCAACAATAACCTACGCCGAATCCCTAACCCAATCCAACTATACAAGACCATCCTGGGCAATGATGCAAAATGCCCTCTTTAACGCAAGAGCTGTCTTAGCAA
>Ga0123355_10019393_pt1 | contig 10827 bp, 6 predicted proteins | sample TergutEmb28metaG_3_FD_89872 | JGI IMG/M metagenome (GOLD analysis project Ga0123355, IMG submission 89872) | Embiratermes neotenicus P1 segment gut microbial communities from Petit-Saut dam, French Guiana - Emb289 P1 | ecosystem: Host-associated > Arthropoda: Insects > Digestive system > Gut ...
ATATATATATATATATATATATTGAATGTTACATCAGTAAGTGATCATGACTAATAATATGAAGAAAAGTCCAGAAGTTTGTTGCTTTTCCTCTCTCTCTTCCTGTCACAGTGATATGAAAATCATGTACATTGCTGCACATAGTTGCCATATTAAATGTAAATGTACCTATTTTACTGAAACTTAACTTTTATACATGATTCAGTACTTTCTACTGAAAAACCTATGTCTATATGTATAGAGAGCTATCCTTTTCCCATTCTACGTGTAATTTGTTTCCATCACATCAGTCAGGTGCAAAAACACCTCCATTTTTGTCTGGTGTCCTATAAATTTACATTTATTCAGTTCTTATCACAGTTTTACTCCTTTTTAGTGTTGTCTTTAAACCTCATCTGTCTAGTGATTTTGTGGTATCCCATAGATGCTGTCCCAGTTGTCAAATCTGCCTCTTGGTAAGAAAGAGAAGACTGAGAAAAGGTCACACTGTTACTATCTGAACATTGCTGTAAACCAGACTGAATATTTTTTGCTGACTATGCTGTCTATGCCTGTCTCAAAGGCATTTATAAGAAAGACAAACACCAAGTGATTTGTTTGAACAATGTTCTTACCTTGTGTAACTGAAGCTGGGTAGCTCATTGTGTGTGACTACATCAAGGCTGGAAGATCAGGTTTTGATTCTTTCTTTCCTTCCTGGCGACCTATCCAATGTGTGTTTGGGGATACAGCATTCTGAGCAGAACATCCAGTTTACTTCCACCTAATGCAGATATTGGCAATGAATGGAGAATTACTGTGACTCCAATATGCCTTCAAGGCAAGCTTCTTAGTCACAGGGACTTTAGTTTTACTAACCCTTGGAGGAGTTACATTTGCGTAAATTGTGACAACATGTAACTACAATGCTTCATATAACAGAAGATAGTATTTTGAATAGTTACTACTGTGAAAATCTCCTCATATGTCCATAATACAGTACATAAAATTTCATTTCCTACTTCATAGGAAAATCACTGTGTTTCCATTGCAAAGATTAGTCAGTTGAGGATGTTTCAAGAAATAGACACTGTTCATTGTGAGAATCGTATGAAACCAAAAGAATATACTTTGTTTACAAAATGTGGAGTTCTGAAGGGTTGAAGGAGGTGGCAAATATAGTAACCACTGTACTTCAAAGGATTTATTCATATAATAAGTTTATCATGTGTGTATGTGTCTTTATTCTATTACGCCATCCAGCCCACTAACCAAGCCAACCAGAACATCATGAAACTGATCATTCATTCCCATCTAATGCAGAAGTATAGAGTGTGCCATGTTTTACCTCCATGCCCTCCATGGGACATTAGTTGGTACAGGAACAACTTTACCTTCATGATGGTAAGTGCTCATTCGCTGCTATTCTTAATATTATGACATAATTTTCTACATCTACTTCCCTAAACTGAAACAAAAAAAAAAAGTAGAAGGCAGGTTTGGTGATGACATAATAGTATGCAGTGATGACAGTTTACATGAAGTGTAAATAAAATGAGTGGTAAAGAAGGTTGTGAGGAGCAGTAATGCTAACAACTGTGTGTTCAGTGTTTGCCAAGTTTGTGTAAACATTTAAAATGATGGGAAGGGGTAAGGTGTGAACTGGTATCCAAACTGTAGCCCCAAGGACAGCCTACTGCATGAGAAAGCCAAAGGAAAGAAATGATGTTCTACTGTTATTACATGTCCCCAGAACATTTTATTATACAAGTACATACAGCTTCAAAGCATCTGATTTGCAAAGCAATTTGCATTGTAAATTAATGATGAGTATGCCAATTTAAGATTATTCTGAAGTGAACCCAATTGCCAGTAAGTAAACCCTGGCCCAGGGTTAACTGTGTTTGGCACAATGACACTGCAGATTGCTTATAAGCTACAGTGGAGAGTTGAATGGTAGGGGGGGGGAGCTGGCTTCTAGTTTTCATACTTTTCCTCATGCTTGACTGATAATGAAAATATAGTATCATGAGACTTTTATATATTGCTTCTTTCTGAATTTTCCTTATTTGTAATACATAAGTATGTACGGCATTCTCAGTAAGTTCTGTGTCCCACTTATTCTGCTTTGTGCATCATTGTTTCTGCTACCAGAGTTATCACAGACAATATAAATCAGTGTTTCTCTGCCTTTCTGAAAATCTTCATACCCCTTACAAAGTCTCATTATTTCTGTGGACCCCCCACTTCAAATTACCCCATCTCTACAGTAATATTTACAGTTGGTTATTTACAAACAAGAAACATACAAAAGTATAAATAAACCTGATTCATCCACTGTAAAAATTTATTGCACAGACAGTAATTTTCTTACCAGTAGTGACAATAAAACAGAGAGTAAAAACCGCAAGGGAGAAAACATTATGTTCTACTAGGCAGAAGCCATACAATTCAACACTGGTGCTGTTCTTGATATGCTGACAAACTGCAGCTTACTGTGAATGCCTGGGTTCTAAAACAGGACAGTCCATAGTAAACAAAGTGGCACTAATGCAAGCTGTCTTCTGAGTATTCTGGTTTTCATCTACATATTATAATTCCTCCAATGCGCCATACACTTGCCATATTTATACAAATACAAGGGAGTAATGTTTTTCGCAGTTCATCATCTGAAAAATGGGGTGACTTCACAATTGCACATGCTCTGTATAGGTACTTCCCTGCAAACTGAACATTGTGAAGCAGGTTCGTCTTCATAGCCAGGTATGAACATCTTAGGTATGCAATAAGTCCAACAAAGTAGCATGTTATCACAGTCCCAGTCCTTGGCAAGGACTTCATCTGTAACCTGTTACTTAGATTCAGGATTAAGGTTGTCCGGCTTGTTAGCATGAAATACAGAATTGGGCCATGAGATTTCCACACCTCATTAGTTTCTGAATACCTCTTATTCATTTTTTGTCATCCCTCCAAGAACTTTGCGGCTAATGCAATGTAATACCGTGAGGACACTATTAAAATTTCCACTAATTTCTAATTTTCTTGTATATCCAGGATTTCCATGAGAAGCTTTATAAACAAAATGCAGTATGCTTGAGAACACGAAATCATTCCTGGCGAGTACTGAACCTCATACCTCATGTCTCAAGCAGAATTTGTACCCATGACTATATAAGCAGAGCCCAGAAATACCAGTAAATATCACTGTTACTGCAACTGAATGGCTCACATCCATCCACCTTGAAGTCCTGACACCATAAACCTATCAATGAATACATTGGACATTCAAGTGTACAGTAACTAACCTTCTGATTTTTTGTGCATTCTCTGTAATGTGAAAAAGGGCAGCAGGCAAAGGTAATTAGCCTATCTATTATGTAGTACCAGCCCCAAAACCACTAGATGATTTTTGTAACTTGACATTGGATACTTTCACTAAACTTTTTTGAGCGATTTTCATTTTCAGCCATACTGTTCCAGAATACAGACTAATTCACATGACACCATCATCAGAGTTCTCCAAGTATCCCATTTACAATTCCACAAACTTTGTTCAAATCTGGTGTGGAAAACTACCACCAAAAATTATCAGGCAATTCAGATATCCAGCCATACAGATACATAATAAAACTCGTTTTATACAGATCATCTGTAGACGTCTCTGTTTTTCTCACATCTCACAGGTTTTGTTAATGTTCAGTGTGGGAGATTGGCGTCAAAAGTTGTCAGAGAATTCTGATTCTCAGACAATTGGTAGTACAACCTGGTTTACACAACTCATCCTCTAAACTTTCCAACAGATTCTGTTGAAATTCTTTCATAGAATGCTGTTCTGTAATTCTAATTTTCAGACTTATTTATACATAATGAAGTATACATTGTCAGGCATTCATCATTTTCATATGTGCCAATTCAAAATAAAGCCTATCTGCAATCGGCCATAAAGGCCCAATCACGTTACACACATTTTGTAAGAATGTGATATGGGAGACTTTTATCTGCATTTGACTTTTCCCATTTTCAGTTGCAGCTTTGAAGAATTCCCCTGAGAATTTTGTGTACTACATTATGGAGTATGCTTTCCAGTTCTATCACTCTGGTGAGTAGCACACAAGCTAGACAAAAAGCTGCATTTACAAGGGTCATCTAAAATTGTGTTGCTACAATATACTCTCTTAGCAAGACGGTTTCTTTTAAGTAAAATGATAACCTTCAGAACTGCTGGTATCAGTGACTTATGCACATCTTGACATTAGATTCACAAAGATCCATTTGAGTACACATATGGGCTGTTTTATCCAAAGTGCTTGGGACTTGAGGAGTTCTGGATAAGGCTTTCTTCTTTTTAATGTTTTTTCATACTTTGGAGCACCATCCCTATACTCCAGTAAACACATTTAAAAATAAAAATATAAAAAAAAAAGGCACATGGGAACCATACAGAATATGAGGATTCATCAAAAACAGTTACATGTGGCATCATAAAAACAAGGTACCGGCCCTGAAATTACTTGCCACTACTTTGAAATTTGTGTGTTTCGGAACAGCCAGTTTTCAGTCTTCTTAATACCAGGGTGCCATATAGCAGATCCAATTCCTGTACTGCCTGTCAGTATAATGCTTGAAAACTAATATGTCATCCATGTTGTTCAGACTGGCTACAAACAGTACACTATATGGATATCAACAAGTTAAATGATGAGAAAATGCAATAATTGGGGTGTCTGTTCTATATTTTCCATGTTCAGGTATATGGTTTTACAAAGAAGGATGGCTTAGGAAGAACCATAATTACATTGTTTCAGTGTTTCAGTTTGTACCTCATTTATTGTAGCACTCTTTACAGCAATAAATTACTGTCCCATAACAAAAAAAATACTATACATGATACCCTGCTGTAAAGGTGGCCAGCACAAACAGCGAAATAAGTTAAAAACTGTACACAATGGCTTTTCAAGTCTGCAGTCGGGATGCACTGTTTCTTTGAAATCGCAACATTCTAGACACCTAAATTCTCTTTTCGTCCACACTTCCAGGTGGATAAATAAAATATCACTACAAAGTACACTAACTATTTGGGTATCTACTTTGTTGATTGTTCTAGGTATGCTATCAAGTCTGCTCGTTCCTGTGGTTTCTTGATGCCAGCAAAAACCATCTTTGTGCCAGGGATGTATTTCTTTGGGTTTTCTAGGTACTCAAACAATGTGTCCTTATTCCAGGTGATACCTACACAAAAATTATGAAAAGCACATAAGGAATCAAGTATCAAAATTCACACTGTTCATTACAGGCAATTAAATATAACACTGTGTTATAATAGAGGCTGTCTATTTAGTACTACACAACAGTTCTGTACCATCTGTTCTAGGTTAGTGTAACACAGTCACATACTACACTCTTATGGCATGATATGGCAAGGAGCATGTGCTTTATGTAGGCATAAAGTGTTGTAAATTAAATGGATGGATGACAGATTAACAGCAGGTCAGACCATGCCTGTATTAGAGCACATGTAATAGGAACTGGCACTCAGTCACTAAATAATATGCAAATACTGCACTGAACCCTATCAATCAATGTTTCACTGAGATATGTCCAAAAACATATTTAGATCCTACAGTAATGTAGGCCTTAGCACAAATTAAAGTGAATTAAACTTGCTAAAATATGTAAAAGGTAAACGTAAAGCGGTCCTGTTACAGGCCTGGAAAGGCCCAGTGGGTTCCAGGAAGTTCAGGTTCCCAGATTTTGTGACAACGGCACAGGATGGTGGTAGGTTGTCAGCCTTACGCACTGACCGCCTTTACCCCCAGGAAATTCTCCTAATACTCATTTCTGTTAGAGGATGAGTCGACCCCAGGGCCATAGTGCAATCAGGATTATGTCAATGAAATATTCCATGACACCACCTGGAATTGAACCAGTGACCTTCCGATTTGTAGCACAGCACCTTAACCACTGTGCTACCACAGTCCTTGCTAAAAATATGTACATTACACAAATGCCTTGGATCAAATTCCCACACTGTTAAGAGCCTCAAACAGACCTATGTAGTACTTCAAGTAGGTTGCTTTGTCTACAGGAAGTATGTGACCAATGTTGGGTCCAGATTTTAGATAATCCATAGAATAATTAATGCAGAGAACAAATAACCAGTTACAGTAGTAAATGTAAGTCTACCAAACCAAGCTATTTAGATTTTATTACAAATGGACATGACCAAATTAATACACAGCATTTTAGTATTTTATCAAGACATGCCTTAAAGGTATACAGTAAGATTTGGAACCAGATGCCTTACTATTTTTGTAATGAATTATCTAAAGCATGGATTAAGTTATTCTCAACTCACGTAGTATATCAACAGGTTGACAAACTTACATTTACAGCACCACTACTGGAATCTTAGCTCCTGCAGCCAACCTTTGGGTGTGTTATAGCACAGTTTTATATAATTCTTGTGTATTTTATACATTCTATTAACTGTTATCAAGATCATATGTGGCCCAATTTACTTAGTAAATTTCAATGCCTGTCATGTTCAAATGACAATACAAACAGCATGCCAGTTCTATGGTACTTTCTGTGGCAAATTTATATGACTTGCATTCCAAATGCCCTTATTCTTGTGTAGAAACCCCCCCAATACCAGCAGATAACAGAATGGGTGATCCCTGTACCCACTGTGCATGGCACAGAAAGGAGAAAAACCTCAGTCCTGCCAAGAATCAAACCCTGTATTTCATAACAAAATGTTAAGTCACTCCACAAAGTATTTCTTTCAAAGCCTGTCGACTACATAACACCCTCCCCCCACCATGGAACCTGGTGGTTCACTGTCACATTTACCTGAGTCTGCCAGTGGTTTTTATCCTCAACAAGTTGAATCCACGTTGCGCTTCTTCATTTTCAACCATCTCACCTCCTGTACTTCCTACTTTAACTTATAGTTTTAATAATACTCCCACTACATCTGTGATGATGCCCCAATATCCCAGAGAAAGATAAGCAATCTGCCCAGTCATAAATCAGTTTGTTCTGAGTTTTTATAAAGATGTAAAGTGTTCCCGTTACAGGCTTGGCGTGGCCCAAAGGGTGGGTAGAGGTATAGCTCTACTCTTCCATGACTGCGGCACTAGAAGGTGAGTGGTCAGCAGCATGCCCCAGCCGCACTTTACCCCTGGGAAAGACGCGGTACCCATTTTACAGGAGGCTGGGTGGGCCCCAGGGCTGGTCTGGACAGGCAGAAAATCTTGTCCCCACTGGGACTCAATCCCAGACTGTCCGGCCCGGGGGTCAGTCACTATACTGACTGAGCTACCCGGCCCACTTTTATAAAGATGTGGTCTACAGAAACAAGCTGACTCCCTTCTGCCCTGTTCAATGATTGGCCTCCAACAAAAATTTATACTGTCTTATTCTTTAAGGCAAATGATAAGGCCAAGTCTTTATTCACATGTTAATTAATACTACTTTTATCTTTTGTGAATGTTCAACTTTTTTACCAAGCATAAACCCAGATTCTTTCTCCAGCCACTTCATGTAGACTTTGTGTTGGACAAAGTTGCAGTGGAGCAGATTTTTCTAGGATTACTTTCCTTCCTGTGTTGGTATCATTCCACCAATGCTCCTTACCCACATCGCATTCACTTAACACCAGCCCAACATTATTAGTGTTCTTGCACTCTTCCAGGCTGATCAAGCTTTTCAACTTGCACACATTAACTATATCCAATCTGGACTTCAGACACAGCACAAAACCCTGTCTACTTCAACCCCATTTGGATCTCAGGATCCAATCTTCATACCCGGTATCCTGTACATACCCTTCGACTTATTGGCATCTGTGTAAACAAACCCTGGTGACTGCCCAGTTTTTCGTCCAATTAGTCCATGAAGATTGGGGCCTGTTTTATGCTTGCCACCTCCTTCTACAGTATGGCACTGGGCACACCTCTGAACGAAAACCTGTAATGAAGAATATTTAATTCAGAGACTCGTCCGTCCTAAAACGCACCATTTCACCATACTAGTGTGATTCTTACCTTCTTTCCCTTTTCTGCATCACCGTCCGGAACTCCCATCTTTCAACGTTTCTGGAAACGGACCTGCAAAATACACCGTGGATTGAGTAATACCCCAGAACATATCGGCCTCGTGCTTTGGCATAACCCCTTGTTACCAAGGGAAATGAATGACACAATAGGGCAAAGGTCGAGATACAAGCTCGCTGTACACATTAATAAAATCCCTTTAAATCTACTTCATTCCAGTATTTCTAACCTCGAAAAACAAATGGGTGCAAATGTAATCTGTTTCCTGGAATCGAACCCCTTTACGCAAATGTGAACAACCGCACCTATCTCGTGCGTGATAAATGTACATATTACAAAGCCTATAAAATCTGCACTGAAATGAAACAACAATGCCATACTTTTTATTTTAACTCAAAATATATTTTTAATTCATCGAAAGACTTCATGAAATATTATGAAAATTACCTCGCCGATGTGACCCTTACCCTTGCCGTCGACGGAAAGGAGACTGATCACTGCAGATGAGAGACTTGTACGTTGTTCGATAGTCACGTAGCACAGCAGAGTCCGATGTCTCGATCAGAGGATGTTGATCACAACCACAACTGTAACCAAAGTATCGGCAACGGGAAGCTCTTATCCGTGAGTTTAGAGGTCGGTGCGCAGTGAAATGATTTCGTATTCCGTGATCAGGTGGCAGGACACAGCATGATACCTCTCTAATCCGTGATACTGATACGTAATTAATCCTTGGAAGATGTGTCAGCCCAAATATTTTGAAAACAAATACAAATTAGGCACTTCACGAAGAAATTAAAAAAAAAAAAAGATAAATTCAGGCAAGTGCCTTCTGCCAATCTTTTATTCTCCTGTCCCCCGTCCCAAAACGTAAAATATTCAAATGTAAACCTCATGAAGCTGTAATTTTATTTTATTTTTTTTTGCACGTAAAATCTGGTCTGTCGCCGAATATGAGAACATAGCATCGCAAAATATAGGTAAAATATAGTCAAACACGACTTGTTTAATGTTTTTATTACTAAGATGTTCTTACATTGCTTCTCTCAGCGACATGTTTCGGCCCTTCCGCGGGCCATCTTGAGGTTGATCACTTTTTTTCTTTGCAAGGCAAACCATACAATTAGCAATGCTATATTACTGTTATCGACGAGATCTTTTTGAAGGTGATGCTGCACAGAACAGAGGCCTGAGGGAGAAATGAAGTAAATGAAACTTAACTCCAAGGCTTATTTCTAGAGAAGAAATTAGTTTCTCTACTACTTCACATATTCCCGCATTTTGTGGAACCCAAGGGCTACCCAACGTTCACAAGAGCCCGCCCCTTGTACGTACCTACAGTGAGCCTGATTAATTAAGTCCACTCACGTCCATCCTACTTTAATACCCTTTCTGATATTTCCACCCATCTATGCCTAGGTCTTCCAAGATGTCTCTATACTTCTGTTTTTTTTCTCCCTTTCCAAAAATACTGCAGGCATTTCTCTTCTCGCCAAGCACGCCACATTCGCCGCTCGTCTTATTCTCCTTAATTCTATTATTCAAATAATAGTTTGCAAGGGATAACAATTATGAAGAGCTCTTCGTTATGCATTTTTGGCAGTATTTTGTTAATTCTTCCTTCTGTGGACCAAATATCTTTCAAAGCACCGTTCTGGAAAATCATTAACTTATGTTATTGCTTTAATTTGAGAAACCAAGTTTCACATTCCATATAAAACTCCAGGCAAAATTATAGTTCTGTGTATTTTAGTGTTTATGCTTTTGGAGTTTGAAAGGGAAGAGAAAGAATTCTTAACCGAATTGTAATAGGTATTTCTTGAATTTAATCTGCACTTAATTTCGTGATGCATGCAATTTTGTTATGTTAGTTTTGGTTCTAAAAATTGAACTTTCCCTCATTTGGAGATGGGTTATGGGCTTTGCTATGTCTGAAGTGGGTAGTCCCGGGCTGTCATTGCGAAGATTTGAGTTCAATCCTAGATCAGCCCAGTTGGGCTGTTAGTTAAATTTGTATAATGTAATTAAATTATTGCAATATAATTACCATCTATGGATGGGAGAACAAGAATATTAGGTGCAGCATTGACGTAAGCTTGATGGATATGTTACAGATACGAAAGTAACTGTGAAAACGCGCCCAACAGGGACAGAACGAAAATCATGGAATTTCAGTAATAACACACATAGCATTACCTTGTATCTCAGAGAGTGAGTTATTTTGGTGTAATGCAGATTTAGCGAAAATTTTTATTTTAATTCAAGCGACTGGATTGCCTATAACGAAAATTCATGCATGCGAACTAATGCCGCTAGTCCACATTTATTCAAGTTGAAAAGTTGTGAAGAGCACTGTCGGAAACTATCATTTGTAGAAATTTCGTAGTAGGCAGTCTCAGTTTGTTTATATGGGTATAATGCGGCTAGACACAATAGGACCACTATGAGGCTGGCAGCAGTGGCGTAGCTTTTTTGTCGTCCAGGGCGATGAATCACAATCACCGTCCCTAACAGACATTATGGACTTAAAAAACATCACATTTAATAAATTTCTTTTCATTTTATCTCAATAATTTTCTGGGCGCAAAAGAACGGCCCCCCCCCCCCCCCCCCCCCCTTTAAAAAACATTTTTTTCCCCCTTTTTTGTTTTTTTTAGGAAGCGACGGGTCCACTCCCCCCCCCCCCCCCCCCCCCCCAAATTTATTATTACCACTTTTTTCTTAACAAACAACATATAATATAATTTTTCCTTTAACAAAAAAAAAACAAAAAAGAAGAACGGAGGAGGGA
>Ga0123355_10019394_pt1 | contig 10827 bp, 8 predicted proteins | sample TergutEmb28metaG_3_FD_89872 | JGI IMG/M metagenome (GOLD analysis project Ga0123355, IMG submission 89872) | Embiratermes neotenicus P1 segment gut microbial communities from Petit-Saut dam, French Guiana - Emb289 P1 | ecosystem: Host-associated > Arthropoda: Insects > Digestive system > Gut ...
CATATCATGTTGTGTTGTGGAGCAGTGGGCTAGGTGTGCGTCGCACACCTAGCCCACTGCTCCACAACACATTCCCACACAACATGATATGCTGCCACAACACCTCGTTTGCAAATACGAATTTAATTGTGAATACTGTAATATAACTTTAGCGAAGAACAAAGCTCCCTGATGATGATATGACAAGATCGAAACATGTCGGAGTGTTTTAGTTTTAAAGTGTTTTAAAATTGTTTTATGTGAAATTATATGTGCATTCGTTGGTTGATAAATTGAAGTGAGTCCACTGTTACCCTTTCCAGGTCTGTACACATTTTTATTGGTAGGGTTCCTCAGGATATGAGACATTATTTTAGGGATTTCTCCACAGAAAAAAGTCTTATAATGAGAGGCGGCTTTCCAGTCGATATCTGGACCTTTGAGCAGCCGCACAACCCCGCAATCACGACATCCGACCCAATTATACCATAATGCAAACATATGTAATGTACATTTTTTTTTTTGTAAAACCATGAAATTCTTTACGCCTGCATGACATTTAACTGGTACAGGAAAACACGACAAACTTCAACCCTTCTGTCCAGCAGTCTAGAATCTTCCAGTGTGTAGTGTTACCGGCAAAACCGCAATCAGACATTACACAAAACCATAACCCTGACATACTAGTTTGTATCATCTTTCTAAGTAACCAACCTGATGCACAATTCTGTTTCATGTAATTTTATTTCTATTCTCTACATGTTTCGGACAGCTACGTGTCCATCATCAGGAGAATTAATTGTATCAGTATGTACCTGGTATAGTCACTCTGAAAACAAGTGAATAGTCTAAAATTACAAAACGTTATGCCCTAAAATGAATGGCGTCGCTTATAGATGATTATAAAATCTTGATAAGATTTTATCATCTAGATAAGATCTTATCATCATCTATAAGCAACACCATTCATTTTAAGGCATAACATTTTGTAATTTTACACTATTCACTTGTTTTCAGACTGACATATACCAGATGTCATATTGATACCATTAATTCTCCTGATGATGGACACGTAGCTGTTCGAAACATGTAGAGAACTGGAATAAACGAATATAAAAAAAAGAATTGTGTGGTCAAGTTGGTTATTTACAAAGACTATACCAAGATGCACGGTCAACAAAACATAAAATAGTTGACGGTAAAGAGAGAAACCAACAAGATGCAACTAATCTGAAGTTTCTTTCAGTTGTCTCTATCAACGTGTTTCGGGCAACATTATGCCCATCTTCAGGAGAACAAGACTGTGTATTACCGCATATGGTGTTCTGTACTGGTTGTGATGGCCGTGGTTGCACAACCAGTGCAGAACACTACATGCGGTAATACACAGACTTGTTCTCCTGAAGATGGGCATAACGATGCCCAAACATGTCGAGACAGACAACTGAAATAAACTTCGGATTAGTTGCATCTTGTCGGTTTCTCTCTTTACCTTACGTTCATGATGCACGGTCACAAAAGCCTAAAATTTCCATCAAATAGTTTGTATCAGTTACAAAAAAAAAAGTTTAGATTCATAAAGATCTGTGGATACTGGTGGATCGCCTCTGCATTTAAGGGCCGCACATAGATGTGATATAATCCCAATCCATATTTACAAAATCTTCTTCGATATGTAATTTTCATTAAAGAAAACAGAACTACAAAAATTTGTAGTCATCATCTTATGACAAATCGTTTCCTGGATAATACTGAAAGTCAGCATTTCAAAACACAAGCTTCATCACTTTTTGACACTAAAAATTATCTCCAATAAGACCAAATCATACTTATGTAATTTTCGCTAACTAACCTGGAGGCTACTGATAAGACAGAGGTAATGTATATGAAAAGTGATCAGTGTGAATGCGCTTAACAGTACATTAATGCAATGCAGTACACATTCAGAACTTAACTAGTACACTTAAGGACATGACTATAAGCATGCATAGGTATAGTGCTTTAGTGCAAGCAGATGGACATCATGCCAATCAGGTAGAAGAATATACTGAGCTTGTTCATCAGAGTACTTGGCAAGCTGACACAATTCACGTGTCGAACACAAACACTTCATGTCCCAAGTATGTTTAGTGCTAACTTTATGTACAGTAAAAATCTATATTTACTGTATGTCAGTATGAGTTTAAGGCACTTGCTTAGCCTAATGAACAAGTTCAGGTGAATATGTGACCAAGGCTGTGCAGTGCACAAGTCAAGAAAAGTTAATGGCTGAATTTTGATTTTTGAACTTCCTCTGGATGAATATTTACACTCTAATTTAACCCAAAGGACATTACTGAATGGGGGCGAGCCATAGTGCAGTTGGTTGAGGCACTGCGCTACAAGCCGAAAGGTCGCGGGTTCGATTGCAGGTGGTGTCGGAATTTTTCATTCACATAATCCTTCCGGCCGCACTAAGGCCCTCGAGTTGATTCAGCCTCTAACAGAAATGAGTACCAGGAATACTTCTTGGGGGTAAAGGCGGCCGGTGCGTGGAGCTGACAACCTTACCACATTCATGTGCTGACTGTCATTAAATCTAGGAGCCTCAACCTCCTGGAACCCTGAGGGCCTTTCCAGGCCTGTAATGGGATTGCATTACCTTTACACTACTAACTAGAAGCCATATCATCCACATATGGTACTTCCAAAATATTTAACATTATTTTCATGTATGTCAGCCCCAAATTTGAAATGTAACAAAATGAAAAGTTTTTTGTCATTTACTCTAAGACATTCTTCATGGTACATTTCAATACTGTTTTGTTCTCTTCAAGATGCAGCTATTCAACAATATATTGCTTGCAACAGTGGTTCCTCCAAAGCAAATGCCTTTGAAATATTGACACATACTGCAAATTTGAATAACTGTTTCACACCACAATAAAAAAAATAGTAAATTTTACAAACTGAAATTATTCATAAATATAAAAAACGTTAACAATAAATTTTGACGTTTTGCTGACAGTGCTTTTCGGTATATTTATCTCAGTAATTAAACAACTTGATGCATAAAATTTTTGTTTTACAATAAGTTTATTTCATGCCTCTACATGTTTCTGGCACATGTGCTCGAAACATGTAGAGGCATGAAATAAACTTATTGTACAACAAAAATTTTGTGCATCAAGTTGGTTAATTACTGAGATAAATAACAATAAATGTACTTTACTTTTTACAGAACCAAATGGAATTTTATGCCATGTGTTACATGGAAAGCAAATACTATCTGAACACAGGTGAAATAATTAATCTTAGCTTAAAATCAAAAGAGAAATAATATTTGCATATTTTTCTTCATGTATTGAAAAGCAAGAGAGGAAGTTCACAGAATTCCACCAATGAATCATGGAGATTATTCAAGAAACTAATAAGACGAAGAAAATATTATAAGTAATCCGTGTGATGACACCGTTGAAGTTTGTCATCTTAACTGGAAAACTGAAAAAATTTTCTCATTTCTCAATATTTCGGTGTATTAATTTTATTTGAACAATTTCAAACAGAAACTTGAGACTCAAGAGAATCTTCATCAAGCATCTTACTCCCTATTCAAATAAGGGAGTAAGGAAGCATTGCTCTAATTCCATCACAGAGGTGCCACAGACCATTAATGGACACAAAGATGTTACATTTGTGACCACATTCATTGTGACCAAGCATGCAGTGGACAGCCTTAATGTTATGTTGCTGTTAGGTTCATGGAAGCTAAACTAAAGCTACTGATCAGTCAGATTTGTTGCTCACCTGGTGCATGGGGTCATAGCCCATACTGCTGTCTGTGTATGGGGCCTGCAAACAAACAAAAACACACTATTACAATCTTGCAACACTTCTTTATGGGCTGCGGTATGCTGTATATAAATGGTGAATATGCAAATTAACCTCACTTTTTAACAAGATAGGCATTTATCTCAGTAATTAACCAACTTGATTCACAAAATTTTTGTTTTACAATACGTTTATTTCATGCCTCTACATGTTTCGAGCACCACGCGCTCATCATCAGGAGGTCAAAATTGTATTATACAGCATCTGGTATCATCAAACCTATAGGTGGCCGTCTCGTGCACAGGTTGAGAGAGGAGACGGCCACCTATAGGTGTAATGATACCAGAGGCTGTGTAATGCAATTCTGACCTCCTGATGATGAGCACATGTGCTCGAAACATGTAGAGGCATGAAATAAACTTATTGTAAAACAAAAATTTTGTGCATCAAGTTGGTTATTTACTGAGATAAATATACTGAGATGCACGGTCAGCAAAACGTCAAAAAAAAAAAAGGAAAGGCACTGTACATATAACGTAACATTGTGGCGCGTTCGCGTAACCAGTGATGGGGTGGGAACGCAAAAATGCAATTTTTTTTAGCACACTGACACACGGCTGCCAACGTTTTTTTTTAAAGAAAATACATCTTTCATATTCTTACGGTGAAGTTGGAGTGTGAATATTCCGCTGGTAACCATCTACCAGACTACGAGGGCTGTCCGGAAATTATCCGTCCATTTTGAGTATCTCGAGAAAAGGTCGCGTGGCCTTGATGTAACTTGGCAGCCAGTTAGAGGAAACCTTACTGCTCATCCGTGAAGAGTCACTCTCCTATGGGGCTAGTCAGTCGGCAGTGAGACGTCGTTGACTGAGCTTCTGTACTGTGTGACGGTCGCATTCACAATGACCGAGCGAGCAGATCAGACAATTCGCCTGCTCATTCTACAGCTCTCGTGCAGGTTTTTTTTTTTGTTTTGTTTTGCAAAGCATCACATCACCCAGGTCTGTCATCCCGCCTACAGTACAGATTTGGCTCCCTGCGAGTTCTGGCTTTTCCCAAAGATAAAATCGCCGTTGAAATGGAGGAGATTTGTGAATGCGACGGTCACACAGTACAAACGCTCAGTCAACGGTGTCTCACTGCCTACTGACTAGCCCCATGGGAGAGTGACTCTTCACGGAAGCAAAGAAAGGTCTCCTCTGACTGGCTGCCAAGTTACATCAAGGCCACGCGACCGGTTCTCGAGATATTCAAAATGGACAGAAACGTTCCGGACAGCCCTCTCGTATACGGTACCATACCCCAGAAGAGAATATGAGAACCCCAGACTCCATGTAGTGTAAAACGCTGTCTGAGCAGGTGAATTCATAAAATTCAATGGCCACTGACACTGCAGGCTTACCTGTGAACCTGACATTGATGAACTGTAGTCTCCCCCATTCATATTCATGTTGTAACCCATACTGTCTTGCTGACCACCTGGAGGTGCAGGTGACATCATGGGGGTGGGTGTCCCCTGAGAGGCAGGCCCCATATTATATGGCGACGCACCTGCTCCAACAGAAGAAAATAAAATGCGTCATGACGAGCGGAAAAAATAAAACGCGAAGAAAAGGTGGGGAAATCACTTAAACATTTTGAAGCTGGCATTTCAAAACGTATTTATGTCTATAAACCGCGATGGTGGCTAATCCAGATCTAGCCAGCATCCGCCACTGCTAACACAGCCGGTACATTCTTAGCCCACTGGTTATCAAATTGTCCGCCTCTGACGGGGTAAGCCATATTAATTTTGACTTCTTATCGCAAACATAAAAGAAAAGCTATTCTCTTCAAAACTGTTAGAAATTTACACATCTCTTTTCTTTATCTGGAATAACGTTACTGTCATTCTGTCATTGCAGATAAACAGACACAGTGAAATATTAAAAACAAAGAGTTTATACGCCAGGTCATAAGGAAATCCAACCGTAACATTTTGCATTAGCCTCTCCCACCCACACACACACACTCTCTCTCTTTATCTCCATCTCCATCTCTATCTCTCCATCATGGCGACGCATAAACGAAAAAAAAACCAGTTCTGGGCCCATAGGTCCAGCGGTTACACAAGGCATACAGCTGATTACAAACAAGACTCTAAGGCTAACTGCAAGCAGAAGGCAACAGATTGTTAACACTCCATCAGGTACAGTACGTTACCACTCATATTGAAGCACTGGTAACTGCTTGTCAATTTAAGTGTACTTTAAGAAATAAATTCATCTTAAAAGAATAAGGATATCAGTAAAGCTATAATACACAGAGCACAGTAAGTAGGGGATCATTATCTTTACAGTTACGTCACTATCTGTGACAAAATATGACCTTATGCTTTAAAAATTCACAGAAAAACAACAAATGCTACATTAAAACCGAGTAAGGGGATGGCAGTTGATGCATTTTCATAAGGCAAAGGAACTTGGATAGGTACTTTTTCACCCCTTTTTTATAGGTCACGAAGGCCCTTAGGGTGAATACAGGTATAGCTCTACTCTTTCTAGGACCTCGGCACTATGGATGGGGGTAGGGGGTCAGCCCCATGTCGGTACCCATTTTACAGGAGGCTGGGTGGGTCCCAGGGCCGGTCTTGACGGGCGGAAAATCTCGCCCCCACCGGGATTCGATCCCGGACCGTCCAGCCCGTAGTCAGTCGCTATACCGACTGAGCCACCCGACCAACAGAAATTCGGAAAAAAAAAAATTCAAATACCTAAGTTAACCTGAATTACATTTCAAAGACCCAGTCAGTCCGTACCGCGCAGTAAACACACTCCGTCTAGGTTAGAAAAACCAATCAGTTAATGCCGTATAGGGAAATAATCGCAGTACAGAACACATAAACACACTATGTGTAGGCATGAAGTGAAATTTTCTAATGTTAGAACTGGCGGTACATACTGTAACAACTGGGCATTAAAGAATGCATAATAATAATAATAATAATAATAATAATAATAATAATAATAATAATAAAGTCAAACACAACCCAAGCATCGGAAATGAAAAATTTAAGATGTGTCAAGGGGTGTACCTAGTTGGATAAAATTAAAAGAGAATATGAAACAGGTATATTATCAATAAATAAGGGAGCATATGGCTAAAAACTGTCCACAGCAATGTCTGCGGCACGCCCAGCGCTCCTTAATACAGTAAGGCACCGTTACAGAGACTCCACACTCCCTCAAGCGCTGGTCCTTGGCAATATCGACGACGAGCTAGAGAATGGTTAAATCCAACCTGACACAACTGGGAGTGAAAGGCTAGCAAAGCCTATATTTAAACACAAGCAACACAAACACACGTACAGCATCAGAAGCTGGACACGAAGTCATAACAAGTATGATACTAAGCCACGAAAAAAGTGGCAGAACGAAGAGGAACTCATTTTCTCTAATGCTTAGACGAAGAATGCAGCATCGATCGATATTTTGACGTCTTATGAGAGTTCCAAACGAAAACGGGTCCAAGAACATGACATGATTTCACGTCAGAAGTCCGTGGCCTTCCTACAAAACACCGTCACAACGTCAGACGTAACAACACATAGTTTAGAGTTGATGGAGGAGGAGGGGTGATCGCCAAGTCCAGTCACCGTAGTGCGCCTGCGCGGACGTTAAACAGCACACGCCTGCAGGATATTTATGTCCAGGTGTCACAAGATATATATTAAACTTCAGCATTAACAATGCAAATGAAATATACAAGATGGCGGGAAGTCGTTGCTCCCCTACACCAAAGCAAACGGAATTATATACTTTAATTATACTAAGTAATTATTTAATTAAATTTTTAACATCAGTCCTAAAATGGAGTAAATATGCGTATCGGCCACGGTCCCACCGCTTGTGACCTCCCTGTCATATACAAGGTCCGTTAGAGGTGCTAAAAACAGAATAGCAAAGTTGGATAGTTTCCATCCCGTTGTATATATGTAACAATGTGTTAATTAAACCGCCTTTACACAACTATTACAACTACTCAACTAAGCAACATGTTTCGGCCTTATTCGGCCATCATCAGGCTTACAAAACAGTGGTGTTAGTCAAGGTACATTCAGTGGCTTTTACCTATGGGATCCCATGGTTTACAATAGTACTATCAATCTTTTTCTCTTCTACCTGCAATTCGAAAAAGATTCATAGTACTATTGTAAACCATGGGATCCTATAGGTAAAAGCCACTGAATGTACCTTGACTAACACCACTGTTTTGTAAGCCTGATGATGGCCGAATAAGGCCGAAACATGTTGCTTAGTTGAGTAGTTGTAATAACTGCAACTGTAATTTATGTATTGTGTAAAGACGGTTTAATTAATACAGAATAGCAAAGGGTTTTATTGTCAATTGCATAGGAATACTTTAGTCTAACCTGCACAAGTTTAAAGAATTACCCTGATGTTGGGGCGACAGGTCTCTCTGAAACGTCGGTACATTTCTAGCAGAATGAAAGGAGCTAAATCTAACAGTCATTACCGTCACAACCCCAGAGCAGTTTCCATTTTCCATTTTCCCCTAACATGTTACTGTCTTCGGTGGCTCCACAGGTCTCCCCACCTACAATATTAGATGAAGACGGAAGGAAAAAAAATGGACTTTTTTTGGCTCTCACAGCGGTACAATCGATATCTCGGTTCTTCTGCAATGTGGGACCGCGTCACTAGGTACACGTACATTACGTCCGACGTTTCTTGACATTATGACGTCTTCGGTAATTCTTCCTGGAAATCTCGACCATCGATGACGAGTTTCTCTCGAAACGTCGGTGACTTTGCGCCACATCCAAGAAAGCATATCCGAAGTGTACTGCTATGAATTTCTGAAAACCGACACTGAAGGCTGAGACCCCTTGTCCGGGCGATGGAAAAAATGCACAGTGGGGAGAGAGGGTTAGGAATTGGAAAACCGTCTTTAGAAACAAAAACATGGACAGACAGAAAGAAAAAGAGGTATTGGGTATAGGCCTCTAAGGAGAGACAGTGGAATCCGGCCTCACACTCTGTGCTTATACTGCAAGAGAAGGAAGCCCTCCGTTCCCCAGACCATTCACACTGTCACGGCCAATGTTACCGACTCGTGATATATTAACTCCATTTCGTTGCCCGCCTTTTCCTCCACCTCCTCCTCCGCCACCTCCTCAGCTGGCTGGCGAGCCATACAACCATACTCCACATCTCCGTACACTCCAACCCAAAATCTAAGCTTCACCCCTCCGCCTCCGCCGCCCACAAGAACGCCCAAAAAACCTCAAAAACACAACAATCCTTTTTGGATGATGGGGAGGAGTGAAGGGGGTTCCAGCACAGTCACTATTAGCACACTTCCTGTACGAAGTTTTGTCAAGAAATTCAGTTGCGTCGCTCTAGCATCTCGGTTTACATCAACAGAATATCTTAAGGAGAGCAAAGTGATAAAAATTTTTGAAATCCCAAAGTAATTTAGGTGGATTAGCAGGAATCCTATGTCGGCAATAATCCGCCGGTGGCTACGGGCCCGAGGAGCCATACACTGCCCTTCTACATCACTCTAACCTACCGAATTAAGTATGCGGCTCTCACAGCCCAGCTGAAGACGTCATCGTGGATGTCACCGCGTGTCCAGTGACAACAGTTACACGCGTCTCGACGTTTCGTTGTGCCTTAAACCTCAGGGCCAAGGAGTCATAGACGAGGCGCTGGGCGGGGAAATATGGGGTCAACCGTCGAATGTGGGTCCGGACGACTTAAATCCTAACTATGCGTTGGTTGATGGGGCTGCAAGGTGTTCTGACACTTGACACCGCACAGTTTATAAATGTTACTGCAATCAATTGACACACGACATTGTATTCAGCAAGAATACGGCTACATGTTTCGGCTAGAAATAATTAACCATCATCAGGACTCTTTTGCAATGATACAAGGAGGATGGGAAATGCTCTACACTTGTATCGCAGGTTTGATATCTCAGATTTTACCACTTAAATTATACACAATACATAAAAGATATACAATGCCCGAAATATATAATTTGAAATATACAGAATGTCCCTGGAGGAAAGGTCAATATTCTGGGAAGTCATAGTATCGGTCATTCTAAGCAAAAATGCTTATATGAACATGTGTCCTATTCCGAACGGTTTCCGAGATAGAGCTATGTGAATGTACAACCGCAAAATCGTTGATAAGAAAGAGATATTACGTGTACGTACTGTTTCTAATATCGGTATTTATTGTTCAAGTTACAGAGTTGGTACAGGAGTATGAAAAATGTTCGAAAATTCCACCGCCAACATCAATGCGCTTTGCAACTCGTGTGAAGACATGGCGTGTTGTTCGTCTGAGAGCGTCTTGACGTTCCTTTATGCAGGCGATAAATACCGACATTAGAAACAGTACGTACACGTAATATCTCTTTCTTATCAACAATTTTGCGGTTGTACATTCAAATAGCTCTATCTAGGAAACCGTTCGGAATGGGACACATGTTCATATAAACATTTCTGCTTAGAATGGGCCATACTATGGCCTCCCAGAAAACTGACCTTTCCTCCTGGGACACCCTGTATACAAAGTTAAAAAATAAGAAACAGAACAATATAGAATTTAAATATAAAATTCTTGCAGTAGGGTCATCGACGTGTAGAAAAAGTTCGTATAGAGTAGGAATGGCTTCAGTACCTTTATCTTTTTTGTCACATTCGTACTGTGCATCTTGATAGAATCACCGGTTTTTTAAATCACCAACTGACGCACAATTGAACTGTCATAAAAACAATTTTAAACTTTACACCAAAATTAACATTAAAACAGCTCCGACATGTTTCGGTGCAGTCTACTTCCGAACAGTGCAACGTACACGCACCAACAACGTGCAGTCTACTTCCGAACAGTACAACGTACACACACCAACAAGGTGCAGTCTACTTCCGAACAGTGCAACGTACACGCACCAACAAGGTGCAGTCTACTTCCGAACAGTGCAACGTACACGCACCAACAAGGTGCAGTCTACTTC
>Ga0123355_10019395_pt1 | contig 10827 bp, 13 predicted proteins | sample TergutEmb28metaG_3_FD_89872 | JGI IMG/M metagenome (GOLD analysis project Ga0123355, IMG submission 89872) | Embiratermes neotenicus P1 segment gut microbial communities from Petit-Saut dam, French Guiana - Emb289 P1 | ecosystem: Host-associated > Arthropoda: Insects > Digestive system > Gut ...
ACACGCCATACGAACCGCGCTCACCCCGTTTGGAACAGTACTGGCAATAATAGAAGAAATGTGGCCAAACACGTATATATATATATATATATATATAAATTATCGAATGGAGTTCGTCAAGTCACGATAACATTGAATAAACACATTCCCTCACAACTAATGGTAGATGAGCACAGGGCACTACTGTCATATAAAGGACAACCAGCCACATGCTATGGATGTGGAGACATCGGTCACCTCTATCCGACGTACCCCAAACGTCGGAACAGAGGGACGGTACCTCGTGACCAACAACACAAAACCTACGCAACTGTCGTAGCACCCAGCACATCGACACCCCTCATAATGAAGGAGAACGCAACAGATGTCATACTGAGCAATAATGCAGTGGGCCCTGTGGATCATACAACCCCTAACATGGACGTGCCACGTCATGAGAACGACACTTACATAGAGGACACAGACCCTCCACCAACCGTGGAACCAGAATCGCAGCGGATACACAGTAATGTACACAGCGAGACGGCATATCAACAACGGCAACAAAATCAAATGGCGCAAGACACCGATGCTATAATGGAGGACGTAGCACACTACACAACAACTACACGAGAAAATAGAGAGCTTCGACACCAGAGCAAAGTACATTAACACAAATACATAGAAAAACACACAGACAGCATGGGCAAATGAAGCGACAAGGGAGACAAGACTAGAGAAGGAATGGACACTGAGGTATCGCAGCAGGATAACGAAAGAGCTCAAGACGATATGAAGATCAGTCAGAAAAGGCCAAAAAATGAAAATAGAAAAGGTGGGAGAACTATAGATCGAATGCTGTCGCAGCAGTACGCGACGGACAGTCCACAAAGACAGGAAGATATAACATCTCAACCCAACACAACAACCCCCCCCATTCCACCGAACGTCCCGATGAGCACCGTCAAAATTGCCACATTAAATATCAATGACATAACCTCGCGGACGAGTGTGGGGTGCTGGCTGATTTTATTCGACAACATGACTTGGACATAACATTTACCCAAGAAGTGACGGGCACGGGGGTTTTGAATGTTCGTGGTTATAACACATATTTAAACATCGGAGCTTTCATAGGCGGAACGGCCATTCTAGCAAAGAGCACATTGCATCTCACAAATATAACTACTTTGCCATCAGGACGAACGATAGCGGCAGACTATGAGGGAATACGACTTATAAACGTGTACGCACCGTCAGGAACAGCAAGACGGACCGACAGAGAACAATTCTATACCACTGAGCTGCCATATTTGTTTCACGACGGCCCTACTGATCTCATTATTGGGTGTGATTTCAACTGCGTATTACACCCTGGTGAAACAACAGAACAATTTCAAACTAGCAGGGCCCTTAGGGAGATAATCCGCGGATTAGAACTACACGAAGCTTGGAATCAGAACCCCCCACCCTACATACACATACTACTCCCCCCATGGTGCCATGAGATTAAATCGTTTCTACATAATCTCAGAAATACAGCAAAAAAAATGGGAATAGAAATTATTCCTCCCGCCTTCACGGACCATTACGCTGTCGCGATGCGCATTACTGTAGAAGATACTGACTTGCAGAGAGCACGAGGCAGATGGAAGATGGGCTCCATACTGATAATTGATGAACATCTCAAAAAAAGGATAAGCTTTACGTGGGTAAACCGACATAACCATGTGGTGGGAGAGGTGTTTAAAAATACGCCTTCGTATCCTCATCCCCAAAGAACTGCATGAACGTAACAAAGAGTACAAGATAATGGAAAACCAACTCTATCAGAGCATATTTGATTTCTTACTTAGTGACATCCCAGAACCCGCCAAACTGCCAGGACTCCCGCGCTATAAAGCCAAGATAGTACGCTTAGACGCGAGGCGAATGGAGAAGACCATGCTGGACAAAAATGCTCAAGAAGAAATGGAAGATGAGGAACCCTCCTTCTTCCATATTCTCAAAATGGTCAAACGACGTGAGACAAGAGTCATCCGTCAAATAGTAGATATGCAGGGCAACAATGTCTCCGGCCACAGGAATGTCCTCAAAACTTTCGCAACACATCTTCCCCAGAAATATGAACCTATAGACATAGACCAAAAATGTAACACCAGGCTGCAAGGAGTCATAACACTCACGTGTCCAACGAAGTACGCCGTCCTACTTGAGCAAAGTATTACCATCGAGGAACTCTCACCCGCATTGCGGTAATGAGTTAAGCACAAACGCCAGGCATCGACGGTTTTAGCTTGGAGTTTTACATAGCCAACTGGGACACTATGAAACATTACATACTTGAGATAATGAATCGGATGTTTCTGCAGAAAAAACACTCCTCAAAAGAAACATGGCATAGTCTGTCTGCCAAAATCCAACGGCGATCGGACACCGAATGTATAACCCCAAACTCTCTCCTGACAAAAGAATACAAACTTTTAGCTCGGATAACGGCACGTCGTCTGCGCCATGTCCTATAGGATCATCTCCACACGAGTCAGTTTTGCGGCGTTCCTGGAAACTCCATATTGGAAGCGGCATCACTAGTACGAGATGCCATTGCCTACTCAGAGACGTCAGGATCACCCCTTTGTGTACTTACTCTCGATTTCCAACACGCCTTTGACCTATTTCACATCACTGCCTCTTTCAAATCCTACATCGATATGGCATCAATGAATGGTTCATCGAGAGACTACACGCCCTATACGAAAACGCCACGGCCTCAGTCCAAATTAACGGGACTTTGGCGGGGCACATACCCATCCAAAGTGCAGTGCGCCAAGATGGTCCATTAAGTATGATTCTATATGCCCTTTGTTTGCACCCCCCTTCGCACACTAGAAGACAACCTGCCGGGCATCAGACTAGGCCGAAGTACGCGGAGCCCCACATTCGTCGCATAACCTGATGGTGTAACCATACTAGTAACCAAACCTGGAGATATCGCCATCATCCACGAGGCCGTGTGATGTTACGAAAAAGCCACTGACGCAAAGCTCAACTCAAAGAAATCGAAGGCCCTTCCCGTTGGGGTGGTCGCACCCAGAAAGTGCACTCGGAATTAAATCTCACGACCAAGTAACGATCCTGGGAATCCAATATGGAACCACCAATGCAAAATCGGTGAAAGACAGCTGGACATGAGCCTTACGGGCGGTACGAGCACAAGCATGAAAAGCCTATGCTCGAATCCTCTGCTTCGCACAAAGAATACAATATATACACCAATGTCTTCTCGCAAAAATTTGGTATCTGTCACAAATTCTCCCACCCACCAAGGATCACGTGCAACGTCTGAAAACTGTGTGCACCTGGTTCATCTGGCAAGGTGCAATCTTTCGTGTACCTGTGACCACGCTACAACTCCCTAAAGAACAAGGCGGCTAGGCCCTGGTAAACATAGATACCAAATGTAAGACGCTCCTACACGCCCGACTATGGTACTTATGTACGAAGAACGGTTCCTTTACAACAACACTGATGAGAAAGTGGAACCTCACCGGACCCATTGCGAACCCCCCAAATGTACACGGCCTTTCAACCGGGATACCCTATATTCGTCAAAATGCCTTGGACATGGCAAACAAACACACAAGAAACCATGAAAATTCTAAAAATCGTCCCTACAGAGTCCTGCTAACAATGGCCACAACGAGCATTGGCACCAGTGAGCTGAGGATTGTCCGCAAATACCCAGGAATCGCATGGCGGCGAGTATGGACGAATGTACAAACCACCGGACATTCCGACCGTATAAAATCAGCGTAGTATACAGCAGTACACACAATAATACCGACCAACGAACGTCTGGCTGCAATTCATCTCACCACTACAACGTCCTGCGTGAGATGCGGGGCAATAGATACACTACTTCATCGACTAATTTCCTGCGAAGAAGGATCAGTGATATGGACTACGCATACACCCCACACACATAACAGGGGAATGGACCCTACGCCCGACCTTCCTTCACTGGCTCCCCCACAAACATGCTGTGATAAAATGGATCGTGGCCTATCTAGTAGCGTACCGTCTCCAAACACAGCTACGCCTCTCTCTTACCAACAACATGGAATTTTTGCAACGAGCCCGCTGGAAAGAAAACCACCGAACACACAAGACAAGCACTGTAGGAAGATAATGGATGTGCTATAATTTTCCCTACTCTCACCATAAGCACCAGATTGGATTAAAACTGGACAAAAAGTGATAGTACGGCAATATTCATCTCGGAAAATAACATCGCCCATTCCCCAAATGACTCATCACGACTGGCGGTAACATTATGTAGAGTATACCACAAAGAGACCAGTAAGGAACATGAGTAAACCTGCCGACTGTGTAACTTATAAGTACCAATAAAGACACAGTAAAAAAATTCCACCTGGGTCAGGGATGTTTTTTGTTGTGAGTCTTGTGTGTTGTCTGGTAGAGGTTTCTGCGGCGAGCTGATCTCTCGTCCAGAGGGGATCTATAGACTGTGCAGCGTCATTGTGTGTGGTTTAGAATCCCCGTGAATGAATAGTCGTGCATCACTACGGGATGTTTCACCGAAAATAAGTTACACCAATCACAAAATACAGGCCACATTTGTGCTGTGTTGCACGGGAATTATGGAAAGACACGTGGCCAAGGGGGGATAGTTTGGGGATATTACGTATTTATTGATGGCGTAAAAAAAATTGTTTGTTGAAACGTGTGTTTATTTGTATAAACTTTTTAAGAGTGGAAGCAGTCAATCACAGTGTATATTCATAAGAAGGGGGATAAAAGAGATTGTAACAATTATAGAGGCATATCACTTTTGCCAGCTACTTAAAAAAATTTACCCAACATCTTGCTTTCAAGGTTAATTCCATATGCGAAGGAAATTATCGGGATCATCAATGTGGCTTTCAACGTAACAGGTCAACTATTGATCATATATTGTGCATTCGCCAAATACCTGAGAAAAAATGGGAATGCAAAGAAGAAGTTCATCAGCTCTTTGTAGACTTAAAGGAAGTTTATGATTCAGTTAGAAGAGAGGTCTTTCGTAAGATTCCCCTTGAGTTTAGTATCCCTAGCAAACTTGTAAGTTTAATTAAGATGAGTCTGACTGAAACATATAGCAGGGTCTGGGTGGACGAGAATGTGTCTGACAGGTTCCCTATTAGGAAGAGTTTGAAACAAAGAGATGCTCGATCAACAATTTTTTTTAACTTTATTTAGATTACGCCATTAGGAGGGTTCAGAAAAAAACAGGATGTCTTTGAACTGAAAGGTACACATCAGATTCTGGCATATGCCGATGATGTTAATATACTGGGAGGAAGCATAAATAATCTGAAGGAAAATACAAAAGCTTCAGTAGCTACTTCTAGGGAGATTGGACTGGAAGTAAATGCTGATAAAACTAAGTACATGGTCATGTCTCGAGATCAGAATGCAAGACGAATTCACAATTTGAGGATTAATAATAGTACCTTCGAGAGGGCGGAAAAGTTTAAATATTTGGGAAAACTTTAACACATCAAAATTCTATTCCGGAAGAAATAAAGAGCAGATTGAGGTTAGGAAATGCTTGTTATCAAACGGTGCAGAATCTTTTGCCTTCCAGGTTGTTATCAAAAATTTAAAGATTTAGATATATAGAACCAAAATTTGGCGGTTGTTTTGTATGGGTGTGAAAGTTGGTCGATGGCATTGAGGGAGGAAAGAATCTGAGGATATTTGAGAATATGGTGTTGAGGAGAATATTTGAACCTAAGGGGGATGAGGTAACGGCGGAATGGAGAAGAATGCATAACGAGGAGCTAAATGATCTGTAAACCTCACCCAATGTTGTGCGGGTTAAAAAATGAGAAGAATGAGATGGGTTGGGCATTTGGCAAGTATGGGTGAGGAGGTTGCGCAAAGGATCGTGGTAAGGAAACCTGTGGGAAAGACACCACTGGAGAGACCTAGGCGTGGATGTGTGGATAATATAAGGATTTACCTCCTGGAGGCGGGATATGTGTATGTGTACTGGATTGGGCTGGCCCAAGATTGAGACATTTGGCGGAAGCTTGTGAGTGCGGTAATGAACTTTCCGGTTCCGTGAAACGTGGGAAATTTCTTGACTAACTGCAAACCAGTTAGTTTCTCAAGAAGGACTCTGCAACTTCTTAGGATGCCGTATCTTTCAGCACGTCCTTTAAGAACACATTGCAAAGGTGGAATTTACCAATTTGGAGCGTTTTACAGGACTGAGCGGTCATTACGTAAGTAGAAGTGTGTCCTTCTAAAAAACAGTCATTCACACACATTTATAACCAAAAACACAAAATATTTTCCCTTCAAATGTGTTCCAATTTCAGATACAACTTTTCCCCACTTTCCAAAATCAATACATTCACTCTTGTATCCAAATCCACCTAAGTAATTGTAATTAACATATTTGGAATTTGTTAGAGTCGAGGATAAAATAATGCAAATGTTTCTTCTCTTCATGTTTTGGCAGTACTACTATGATGGTTTTTAAAATTGTGTTAAAGAATTTTTGAAGTGCAAGCGAAAAGAAAATATTAAGAAGAAAATTTGGCCAGTACAAGGGAAAGGGCGTTGGCGTGTTGAATGGAATAGACAAAGGTCTAAATAAAGTGGATGGTATTGAAATTAAAAGACTAAAATGAGCGTGACACATTTTGAGATTGGAAGGTGAAAGAATCCCCTCAGGAAAAAAAGATTTTCAATGAGAAATTCCCCAACAAATTTACAGCGGGAAAAGCAAGAAATAGAAGGGAGAAAGTTGTCCAGAGGGTTGCATTGCAGTTCCTAGGAATAACTGGTTGGAGAAGGTGAGCAGTGAATACAGAGGAGTGGAATTGCCCCTGGGGAAATAGGGTCCGGGTGGACATTTAGCGCTACAATTGGACGGATGCGGCACGTGACACACTGTATAATTTACTTCATAAATGCTACCTACTGAGGCTTCCCCTTCATAAGTTTCCCCATAGTTTCGAGTTCACAACTGCGTTTATGGCATATTTTATGTGATGTGCAGGATGGGCATTATTTGCGTAATCCATACTACATGAAGACGGCTTGGCAAAAATGCGGAAATAATTAGCATTAAATTAAATATGTTAAATAACATTACGTAACTGTGATTGACTGTCTGTCAGTGCTGCGTATAACTGTACACTGTATGTGTGTTGGTAGCGCATTGCTTTGTTGTTCATATAAGGCTTATCAAGAGCTCAGATTGTGTAGAGTTTAACGGAATGTTGTTCACCGAATAATGAATTGCACAAGATGTGGAACTGTGATGACATTCTGAGTGTTATACATGGTCATGAGTATGTAATGTTTCATTTGTTACAGTTCCATCTGCAAGAGATGGCTGATTCCAGGTTAAGAGGAACTCTATCTGCCGGCATCCCCCTGACACAATATATAGGCTCCGTGTTGATTTCTCCGATTTTCTACAGTATCGGTTGGAAAATGTCAGCAGGTCTGGTAGCTTGCATAGCATTGATAGACCTAGTGTTCTATAGTTTTCTGCACGAGAGTCCGGTGTGGTACGTCAGAAAGAACCGCATCAGCAGCGCTAGGAAGGTCTTCAGTTGGTTGTGGGGATATGGGCATCATGTACAGGTAAGACTCACTCACTCTATATACATCTTTCGAACGGGAGACACACTACAGCAAGTTACACTGTTGTTTTTTATTTCGTCCATCTGTAACGTATGTCAGCACTGTATCAAATTTCATTTTATACACTGCGTCATAAAACCCGTCAGGGAAAACAAAGTATTCTCAAATCAGATTACTGTCGCCACAGTTACAACATCGCTCCACATCCTAAAAAGTTTCTTCTAAAATGACACGTTTCTTTTTCCTTTCCTCTTCTGTAACAAAAAACCTATCAGCAATTTGAACACCAATCGACGTGCTGTTCATTTCGAATTAAACTGTACAGCGGTCCGGCGATTTTTAAATGTTCTGCTGCACTATTTTCAGTGTTTTAAATTTGTAGGATTAAACAGAATATATCATGTGTTACATTGTGAACATGTGCTGTGAATGTGATGGATATGTAAAGACTGGGTATATGGTAAAGGGAAATGTTAAGGGCATATGGACCGGTGGTAGCGCGAGGAATGTGGATAGTGAGATGTGATCAGGAAATGGGGGAGCTGTATAAATATCTGGACAGAGTAACAGGCATTAAAAATAAAAAAATTCGAATATATTGGCTATGTAGTAATAATGGATCAAGGAAGGAAATTTTAGGTATTTGAAAGTAGAACCGTAGGAGAGTAGAAGTTGGGGAAGACCTAGAATGAAATGGAAGGGAGATATGGAGAAGGATGTAACGGAAATGAACTTTAAGTGATTATGACAGAAAGTACTTGATAAGCAAGAATGGGAGTCCGTAGTTAAGTATGGCAAGGCTCTCAGAGGGCCATGGAGCTGAGAAGTAAGTTTCACTGTGCAATTCATATTCACGAACACAGTTTATTTCTGTTACTGACAGCTTATGGAACAGAAACATTTGGAAGCCTTTAGTTTGTATGTGTGACTGATTGCATGACAATGGAAATACTGGAAATTAGTTGGAGAGAGCTGACAAGCTGGCCGTGTGTTTGTGTTCCGTACTGTGTTTGTGATGTTCCGTGTATCAGCATTCTTACAGCGGTTCAAAGTCAACCGTGCAGATTTGTGACACGAACCAAATTGAAAATATTTATTTTTCATTTCGGAAAGGAGTTCAGGGGATACCGTGCGATGTCCACATTTCCTTAAATATCTGAAGTCTGGCTCTTTGTTTGGGCAAATATTCTTCATACGTCTAGACGTCACACCAAGAGGGTGTAAAGGCGACCAAGTCAATACATTATACGTATTATCGTTTTTTATTTGAAACGAAATTAACTGCTTGGCTTTACTGCTGGTTGTTCTGGAGTGTAATAATGTTGATTTATGCATTTTAAAGAATGAAAAATATTCCTAATGGCACTCGTTAATTACAAACTTTGGGTGAGCCGATCCCGGTGGGCGCGCGTGGTTCTGCATTTTCTCGCTTGCCGTGAATGCGGGTTCGAATCCCGCCGGCGGAGTGAATGTTCGTCTGTTGTTAATAATATGTGTTTTGCACATCGAGGCCTCTGCGACAAGCCGATCTCTCTTCCAGAGGACTATGTCAAGTGTGTGTGACCAGGTGTGACAATAACACTCTACATGTACAGTGAGTAAGGGAAAGAGGTTAGGCAAACTGTTTGCAAACAATTACTCTTTTACGTTTATAATAACACAAAAATTCTGAACACGGTTCGACATACTGGTATGGTACAGTTCCGGGTATAAATAAAGCCATGTGATTTTGAATTTCCCAAAATAACCAGGTGTGAGCAGAAAAAGATATTCATTGCAAAGGTGATGTATCGAAAACATAAAGTACAAAAAGATTTGAATAATAATTCGTGTTTCCTTTCAGGCGGAGAGAGATGTAGAAGAACTTTTAAACAGAGTAGAGGACGAGAAGAGAGCTGTGGCAAACGAAATGGGTTCGAGTGAGACATATTGGGGGAAATGGGAACAATATTTGAAACCGCACGTATGCAAGCCATTCATTATCATACACGTTTTCAGCATCATGCAAATTGTGTGTGGGACGTACCTATTTGAATACTGTGTTATATATTTCAACACAGGTAGGAAGACAGACGGCAGTTTGGACATCCTATCGGTTTTGGGATTAATATTCATTGTAAGATTTGTATTTATTGCTGCCTCTTGTGTAATTTTATTTTGGGTGGAACGTCGAATAATTTGTGTGTCATCAGGTTTGGGTTCAGGTATTGCGGCAGTACTGATTGGTATATTGGTTTATATGCAGACAATTCACACATGGATAATAATTGGCTTGATTCTCTTATACGTGGTTTTCAGTACATACGGATATTATGTGATGGCTCAAACAATGATTGGAGAAATATTGCCTTCTAATATTAGATGTGTTGGTGGGGCTTATATTTTCACCATGAATTATATTGTTATGTTCGTTGCAAAACATTTCTTCCGTTCAATTTTCACAGCAGTTGATGCCCACGGCCTTTTGTGGATATTTGGTGTGTCTTCGTTGCTGTGTTCACTGTTTCTGTACCTGATGTTACCCGAAACAAAAGGACGCTCTCTTGTGCAAATAGAAGAATACTTCCTGCAACCAAATGTTTTATGGCTCACAAGAAATAAATGCCAGAATATCAGGAACACAAACATATAAGCACACGTGTGGTATGAAAACCACGTACCTTGACGAGGGAGTAATTCAGGTTAACATTGTACAAACTCCGTGATATTCCATAATGAATTTGAATGTAATAATTATACCAATCACACAATAAACGAGACAGTACTCATTTTTTTAATATTCTACATATTTTCCTTTATTAGACAATTATTAATGTGCCAAAAAGTTGCACTTACAAATATTCATTACTAAAATGCCCTAGTATCTTCATGAAGGTGTAACTGAGATGGTGTTGTATCCTACGTGAATACGGTGGGGAACGTAACTTGGATATTGTTCCCAGAAGGGACGCAGCTCTGAACTCAGGTTAAGCCGGACAGTCCGGCAGGCCACACATATTCTCAATAATCCCCAAGTAGAGTGTACTGGAGTTTTATTGTGTGTAATTATGGAATAATCGCAGTTACAGTTTTTTTTTTTTTACTTTAAATGCCGGACTGCTGGCTACAGGTCAGTATTCGGAAGGTCCTGCGACCGGCCACCTCGACACAGGTTTTTCTTGGTTTCCCTGTGCCCAGAAGCAA
>Ga0123355_10019396_pt1 | contig 10827 bp, 7 predicted proteins | sample TergutEmb28metaG_3_FD_89872 | JGI IMG/M metagenome (GOLD analysis project Ga0123355, IMG submission 89872) | Embiratermes neotenicus P1 segment gut microbial communities from Petit-Saut dam, French Guiana - Emb289 P1 | ecosystem: Host-associated > Arthropoda: Insects > Digestive system > Gut ...
ATTTTATTTCACTTATGTGCTCAACATGTTTCGGACATTAATATATCCATCATCAGGAGCTTGCGACTATTCTGTTGAATTACCACATTGGTCGTATTGTTCTTGGTTCGATGTGTGTTGGAGATTCGGTTTGGTTGGGTTGGAGTGGTATCAGTGTTGCAGGCTGAAGCACACACATCGAACCAAGAATACGACCAATGTGGTAATTCAACAGAATTGTCGCAAGCTCCTGATGATGGATATATTAATGTCCGAAACATGTTGAGCACATAAGTGAAATAAAATAGCAAGTGACATCAAGTTGGCCTTTTATTCTGCAACAATCACATGATGCACGGTCCAATAAACATAAGATTTAAAAAATAACATCCACTAGGTTGTAGGCCATACCTATGCAATGTTAATTTTTCAAATTCATACGAATGTTTCTAACCAACAAGTTGCAGTTACGCAATTTGAAACACGTGTAACTAAGGGGTTCTATGATATCTGCTGCATGTTTCATACGATTTACTTGTACACGTGTTGATAATATTTTTTTCTAAAGACCATACATTTAATTCTGTCAACAACGTATAGTCACAGCGACAGACAATCAAGCCCAAGGGGAGATACAAACTGGTAAAGAACGTGTCTGAGATATACACTGTTGTACTCCTTTGCAACGTCATTAAATTGCATACATGTTATTCATAGTCAGTTACCATACCCCACCTTCCAAAGGACATGAAATACGCGCGCGGCCTCGAACAAATTTTACACCACTAACCAAACACACGTGATGATTTTTACGCATGGAATAATATTCTGTAGATAAAACACAATGAATGGACAATATGCTTTCACTTCGCATGTCAACGAATGGGTTTCGAACCTAGGAACGACAGGGAGAGTATGTACACTGCATTAGTGACCCCAAAGAGCAGCTATGCCATGCACTTACAGGCACATTAAATGAGTATCAGTTTCCTGAACACTGTCCCCTTGTCCAGTAGCCCACATTATTGTGCCAAGTCCATGGAAATTTTTACGTATTACTATACTGGTAGGGCTTTTTGCCATGGCATATGAAATCACATTTCACCCGTTAATCCAAGGCTTTGACATACAATAAAAACGTTACCTTAATAAAGCAGATGGAGCAATAATGCAACTAATATTTATTTAAGATAAAAGACTCGGAACAAGAATAATACAATTACAAAGTTATAAACATGCAATAAAATAAATGATATAACTTAATTACCGTTAAGCTCTGCCACACAAAAATTAAACAAATACAAAATTTGCAAGCACAGCAAAACACTAATGGCAAAACTGAATTAACCGTCTGAAGTCAACTGGTTATTTTAAGTATTACAAGATCAATATTTAAAAAAAAAAAAGCTCTACATTCCTATCCACAGGATATATCTGTTTCATACAGTTTTTAAAACAGCATTTATTTCCCTAAACAGCATTAACCGCTGGGCCTTCGTACTAAAGACCAAGTGCAGTTACTGTGCAGAAATGTGTCTTTAAGTAAAATTCAGGTTAATTTTAATTTTCACAGGGTTGTCAGTGAAATCCAAATTACGAATGAAAAGCAAGCATAGAAGACGTAACACACGGCTGGTCTGGGACCACAGATAGATTTTACTGCACTCGGGCACCAAAGGAAGTGAAGACAACAGGGAAAGGATAACAATTTGATATTATTCATTCCCTGCATTATCCTTACAACCAATCACACACACCGAGAAGTGCTAATGGTAATTTTACAAAATGTACATAAGTTTTTAAAAACTGCTATGTGTTTCGGCGTCATCCTCAGGGAGTCTCAAATACAAAGGAGCACAAGCACCTATGATCGGTGTGTGCACCAATGACTGGTGTTTGCGCTTGTCGGAAGTAATGGAAACGATAGCATGAAGTCCCCCCCCCAGCCACATGTAAAGCCTCTGATGACATGGGGGGAGGAGGGGTGGGGCAGTACATCAACAGAACGGGTCAAGTTGCATACAGACACATGATGAACCCTTCCAACAATTTGACGAAGAGTTTGCTAGCTATCCAGCCTTTTGGACTAATTCCAATACAGCATTCAGGTGAGCAGCATCTTTCAGACCTGAGATGCTGTATTCTATTAAGACAGTGTATACTATTAAGACAGCATAAGATATTCTAGCAGCGTCTGCACTGCACACGGCAGTACCGGCAGCCCCTCAATCTGCATAAAGACATCGACAAATGTATTTTTATGTAACACTGGGACCCGGCCATAAGCAAAATTAAATCCTATTTTGAGACAGTTTCAAATTCTGAAAGGGCAATCCGTCCCATCACGTTCTTCAGGACCTTGAGGCAAACGTGAAATCCCCGTCTCAAATCGGAAAGGCGGTGAAGTACTGACGCCGTTTGCGGTCACCGAAGATAAATTCAATCTTTCTCGAAACACTAGTACCATATTTACAAGCAGCCTTTTCCTCAGGATTAAACCAGTCCCCGGCCCCACATTTTTATGCGAAGCTTCTGGGCGTAAAAAACCGTCGTCAGACGGAAACCAAGTCCCTGCACGCCCTGTAAGTTTTGAAAGTTTCAGTTATAAGTAAAAAACCGTAAAAACAGCCAACCAAATGTCCCAATTTCTAACTTCCTCATATGACTGCACCGTGAATCAAAATGCCCACTTATCTTAAAACCATCATCTGAGTGTCGACCAGAAAATTTTTACAATTTTGGACGCTCTGTCGAGTGTCCAGTCCTCTAAATATTTCGTAATACGTTCTACTGGCGTATTCCTTACCAGAGGCACGCTCAGTTACTCCAGCTTTACTGGATTTATGGTTTTTGCTTCCCCATTTGAATATTTTTGTGAAAGGCTCAACACATAATTTACTAACAACAACAAAATGCAACTGTAATTTACGTCTCAAAATATCTGCCTAGAGACCTGCGTGTGTGTGTGTGTTTGTGTGAGAGAGGGAGGGGGGGCATGGGCAATTACACATAGCAGAGGGAAAAGAAATAACTAAAGGGGCAAGGTGCTACACCACCCTAAACCCCTGCATAATCTATATATTCCCACAACAGATCATATTTATCGATTAATTAGATATTTAAATCTTTAATTTGGACGTTTTCCAAACCACAGATGCAGGCAAAAAACATAAATATCACACTGAAATTCTTCACCAATTCCGTTTCCTTCCACATGGGTACATTGTTGAGTCGCCCACACCATCTGTTGACTGTTTAGTCCAAACCCGCACATGAACCCAAACACGCGGAAGATTATCACGTAATTAGGGCCTTATGGAAAACTTCCCCCCCCCCCCTACAAGTAACATGTTTGTTTACTGTTGCTGAAGTGTAACTGATTATGAACTGATTTAACCCTTAAAGTAAATTGGTTACTATACGAAGCATCTGCTTTATAGTTAAGTCCGCATTATGTCCACTCAGAGCATTTACAGAAACCTGCTTCGTATTATTCACATCATAAAATCGATGGTTTGCCTAAACAACAATAACCCATTTATCTTCGTAGTGGAAAATTGAGTGTTTTCTGATAAATATGAACTTAATATTTTAATATTACTGTTGTGTATTATATGCTTCGAACGATTAACCGTCTCCTCTAAGCGACAACACTTCATTGTCATCTTCCAAATATCGAATATTGCGGCATGGAATCGGTCCTGCAGGTTGGGTACATTCCATCTGCTGCCCCCACGAGACAGTGTCCAGAAGCCGCAAAAGCTCAGTTGCTAAGTTACGGGATGAGCCAATCTCGATTCCCGAAAGTCGTCACTTAATTCTCTCCTTCAAAATGCCCGTAGCGGCTCTTCGATCCCCGCAGACGCTTATCCTATGCGTACCAAGAGCCCTTTCCAGGGCGAAGAGCGGCCAGGGGGTGAGGATGACTACTTACATCCATCGGGTGGAGAGTTTAAGGATGCGTATAGCCATACCTCCCTCCCTCCCTCCCACCCTCCCACCCTCATGTCATCATGGGACGAATTGGGACAACTTCACGCAACAGTGTCAGCGCTAACGTAAGATGACAAGTCTCCAAACAGCCTACTTGGTCCAAATAAATGCACGAACTGCTAAAACAAACTGTCGAATACGTGACTAATTTCGTGGTGAATATGGAATGTCCCACGACGAAGTAAGGTATTCAAGGAACTGAGCACGGATACCCTACTATGCAAAATAATAGGCTTAAAACTTACAGCTTTTAATGTGGGTCATTCGGAATATACCACATTCAAGGGCATACCGTCAAGTGGCTCGGGAGGCACGGACGGACACCTGTGTAGAGAACGTATTAAATCTAACAATGAAACAGAATACTTCGACTGTTTAGAAATATTAGCCACTTAAAAGCCCAGTGGTAAGCAACATACATGTGCCACTGTTTCGAATTCTTGCTGGAAAGCGGCTTGATTGGTGAATTATTGACGTTTCGGGGGAGCGTGATGTTTCCCTCTTCAGGGTGTAAGAAGTCCGGTTTTCTTGGACTTACTAGACACCGAAGATTGAGGCAGCAGGCTCCTCCGTTACGTCGGCAACTATCAGTCGACACGTCATATCCGTGAGAGCATCATTCTGCATGTGTTAGGGTTGTTTGAGAGCAAGGTGCTGAAGAAAATATTTGGACATAACAGAAGGCTGTATGGTTTTTACATTCCTTGTATAGTCCTGTGATATCTGGTGTGTTGACCACGATTTTAGTTCTAGGCATATATGGGTTGGTGGAATTACAGTGGGTCTTAAAAATAATATGAAGGTCTGGACTGGATTCGTCTGCCTCAGGATATGGTCGAGTGGAATGTGTGCTCTGTATTGCAAAAATGTTTCGGATTTTAATTTTGTAAAGCCTGATTTCGTTAACAGGAATGAAAATTATTTTGTATATCTGTGATTATAAAACAACAGATTACAAGGCAAGTGCGTGTGTGAGGTGGCTTTAACATCACGCACCACGGTGTGCTTGTTAATCATCTCACCTAGCTGTGTGTGACTAACTGTTTGATGTACTGGAATATCTATTTGACCGTACTGTGTCATTTTCACTCAGTTTGCATTGCCTGATTTTCCTATACAGCACTTAATTAAGTAATCCCCTCCCTAATGAACTTAGTTAAGCACTACCGGTCTACATGACCCGTGCAATATGAGGAACTTCCTTTGGAGTTGTTTGTAATGTTCGCACGCATTCACGCATGTTGACTGCGCGCTGAAGCGAGACGCATGCATTACGTATATACACGAAAGTCGAGTTTAACTTGCGTTTTTTTTCTTGTATGTTGGAAGAGTCAAGGTGAGTCAGTGTGACGTGGCTAGAACCGAAACCTCGAGGTATAATGACCCCGATTTGAAGAAGTTGTACGAACCAGCAGCCATGTTGGATGATCGCTCTTATGTAACGCACACAAGTCCGTGCTTGGAAAGCAAAAGTATAGCATTGCATTGCTTTACGTTTACTATAGCATGTGTTACACTGTTGTTACCCCTCGCAGGAAGGAATTCAGTTTGTGCCTTGCAGAAAACACAGCATCTGCATTGAAAATGCCAGTAGGCTTATGTTTGTTAGGGAAAATAATTGTTGATTCTGAGAACCATACGAAACCCATAAATACAAGTGCTTGGACAAGAAAACGCAAAAACTATTGAAACTATGCGCGATTTCAGGCTTCCGCCGCGAAGTAGATGAGACCTGGGATCTTCTGGGTTATTACGCAGGGAGTTGTGGTAATTTCTTACCGACGTTTCGAGACAACCTATCGATCCCATCTTCAGGGAGCAATAATAATAAAAATCTATAGTTTGCAAACCGAGTCAGTACCAATAAGCTCACGTCAAACCAACGATTTTAGTTCGTTTACGCTAAATTTCACTATTTTCAATGAGATTTTAATCCTTTTTTTATGAACATAAAATTGTTCACCGCATTCAATATATTGGCATGAGAATGTTCTAAGGATTCGTTAGTTTTAAAAAACTTGACGGGCCCGCACCAAAATGAGAAACAGTATGCTGGGAAATAACTAGTCAAATCATTTGAACACCGACAATATAGGTGCGTTAAATCTATGCTGATATTACGTTTCCTAAAACTTAAATTAACTTGGCGAAAATGAGTGGATACTATTAAAATGGATCTTAAAAATATGGTGTAAGAATTTGGAATGTATTCATCTGGCTCAAGTTTATCCAGAGAAATTCTCTAGTGAAAATTTTAAAACATCTTCCGTTTCCATAAAAGGCAAGAACATTTGACCAGTTCAGTGGTACCAACTTCGAAAGGTCTCTACTACATGGAACTGCCTATAAGCAGAGTTTCAAATGAACGTCTCACTGTTTCGCATAAAATGTAATTTTTAAACAAACCTCGTCAATTATTTCTGGACTATCACTACATTTATTGGCGGAACCAAGACATAGTTTATCGTTCGTTTAAATGGAAACCTAAAACAACGGCCATCACAGTACAACAGCAACAAATCACACTGGAAAACATGCTTTACTTGTTACTACAATGTCGATGTTTGCCGATTGTAATATGCTTGATTTTAAATCAAGTTTTTTTTTTTCCGGCGAATAATTTTATGAAGACAAACATTTGAAATATGAAGCGATTTTCGAATCGGAAGGGTTCGCGAAACAATTTGGGAATTGCTATCGTAGATCAACTCTGTCTTCGTGATTCTGTCCTTCAAATTTACTTAACCGAGTTTGCTTAGATATTTTTAATTCCGCCCATTAAGAACACACTGATTACTCTAAGTAGATCAGAACAGACCAAAATTATAAATTTCACTCCATTAAAAGATTTCACCACCACTCGTAGCCAATATTATGTACAACAGAACGCAAGGATCAATAAATGCTTGCACCTGGGATTCATCCATCAACAACTGCCTCAATCATTCAGCAATGTCCGACTCCCATCTCCCAATATTGGGATGGTTTGCACAGATTTCATGCTGGAATTCTAGATGTCATCTTCCTACGTGGTAGCTTCAAAACTTTCCCGGAATTACTTTATTTTTAAGAAATACAAAACAGTATAATTATTTGAAGCTACGCAAATTTCCTTCAAAACAGTCTCCTTGTGCAATCATACACTTCTTCCCCAGCGACTGTCAAAGTGTTGGACACATTCCTGGAAGCCATTTTATAAAAGCCTTTTCAGCTCTTATTTCGCATTCTTCAATATGTCAGTAGCGTCAAAAAAGCTGATTTCAGGCCAGGGAACAGGTAAAAATCAGCCAGAGCCAGGTTAGGAATGGAAAATGCTGCAGCGTTGTCAAACTGTTCTTTGCCAAGAAATCCTTGACCAAAACCGATCGGTGTGCTGGAGCACTGTCGTCAAAGAAAAACCAACTGTTGGTTCTCCATTTTTCGTGGCCTTTCCTTCTGCCCGCATCCCTAAGGCAACGAAAGATGTCAGTATACATTCCTTTATTCACATTAGCAATTCCCGTAAATTACACCAGCTAATTCCAGGAACGTTGTGAAGCTACTACGTATGTTGTTCTTTTTACTAACTCCTTGAAGCACGCTACAACTAATGTTCATCATTTGGAGAGGGCGATCCCGAGGCGAAGGGCCCGCTGTCATATTCAGTTGCTTCAAAGTTATTCAAGATTGGTTGTACTTCGTCGGAAGTATCACTACTGTGGCTAAAGAACCGAACGAGTCCACGACTTCAGCAGCCGAAACAAAAGCTTAAGCAGGGAAAAATAACGTATTTAAAGACAAAATTCAGCGTCATATTCGTAACGTTTCAAGACAACCGCCTGTATTTTTACCCCAAATACACTAACAAATCTGAAGATACCACGAAGTTTCTGTGGACGATCAACTCCCCGATGAACGCATATACCTCAGTCATATCAAAGTGCATAACATAACTCTGGGCAAGAGACTTCCAGAAATCCCTTCACTTTCAACACACAAACACACGTAATTTTTTGTTCTCTAGAAGCTCGCAAACTAGTGGCACAGAAATGATGTTTCCAAATCCGCAAACTGTATACAATTACTCAAATCCAGATGGGACTATCGTAAAGCGGTCTTCAGTACACCAACATTCAGAACGACCACCAAAGGCCAAAATTTTTAATTAGAAAATATGAGAAGCCGGTCTTCTTTAGGGACAGCAGAGACGAGCAGTTTTTCTCGTCTCTGTTCTCTCCCCAGGAGCACAATACCACGACATAAAATCGGAATAACTAACCCGATATTTTTTTTGTCATTTCTTATCCGCTGCAAGTTCGTTACACTTGGCAGGTTTGCAGAAACACATTAATTCACTTACTCATGTTGACACGATACACCCGGGTGTACTGCAGGTGTTCGTTGGTTCGTTACGGATAACCGCAATCACACTCGTAGTATAGGCTTTTATCTGAGCTGCACGTCCTATGTGATTACGTTCATTTGTGCAATATTACTCCACTTTAGGCTTTGCTTATTACTTGTGGTATGCACATTAAAATTACAAATATTTATCGAATTTCTCTACACATTCAAAATAAGATGTCTTCCTCTTAAACATTTACTCCATGGCCCTTACCCTGAAAAAACAGATTAAAATGGGGAAGACAGAATTGGAAAGACCCGCCCCAGGCAACAGATTAAGTGTCAAGTCCTGCGGAAACAACACCACAGAACAGCTGGTAACAACATTCTGCAGTGGACAGTCATTATGCATTAAAGTCAAACGGCTGCAGCACAGAGTCCAGCACAATTGGAAGGACGCGAAATAAATAATGAAGTAATTATGTGTGGCACAAGAACCTTGCCACCTCACAATATACTCATGATATCTTAACAACTGAAATATTAACAATTATATTTTCTTTTAAACATAAAATATAAAATGTACAATGGGCAAAGGAATTAAGTAAACGTTTCGTTAAGAATAATAAATTTCAAGTAATTTCGGAAGTCTCCTTTGTCCAAAAGTTAACCGGAAGTCGCCCTTATTATATTCCTTATAGGAACTGTCTTTCCAGAACTCTTCAAGTTCACAGCGTGCATGGTCAGTGCAATTCCGATGGCAAGAACTTTATATATGAGTGCATCGATCGGAAGGACGTGTGTGGAAATGGTTCAGACAGACTGGATATTACAAAATTATATGCTGATCTGCAAAAGGGCATTCCGCTAGTAATTAGTCTAATTATTAATCGTGATCGTGACATAGCAAAGAAAGTGTGCACAGTACTGCAACTTTAGGCAGGGGATTCCGATGAGGTAATAAGCACAGGAAATTAATTCCCCTTTATGTGCTCTTGCTTTTATTGCACGACAGTCCAGGTCACGGTTCTTAACTTTGCGAGTTGCTGAATTCACCTTCCTGTCACGGTCACGTGGCTTCTCTCGCGCTCACTTGCGTTACTTTTATGTAAGTCACGGTCTGATAGACTTTTTACCACCATCCATCCGATCAGGTAGCTCCCGTGCCACAGAATTCTGTTCTGACCGTTTTCAAGCAACCTGCAGTCTGTTCAACCTCCTCCCTCCCGGCTACAAGCAACGGTTCGGACACTTCTTAGAGCTATGTCCCCATTTAAATAAAAAAATTACACCGATAACTATTTGTACCACCCGCTTTGCCGTTTACATAGCTCCAGATTTTGTCCACGCAGTGTATGTATGGGTTTCGCATAACTCTCGGAACAAACAGCGACTCCATACATTTCCCAGTCCCGCATTTAACAGGTTGGTCTTTGTAAGAGAAACAAAATGTATCTTCATATACGATAAGAACTGAACTTTTGTGTTATTTAGAATGAACTTCATTTTCAAAGGCCGTGCTATGGTTTAGGCGGCTACCCGCGGGCCTTTCACCGCGGAGGTCTGTATGCGATCCCGAGACAGTCCATGTATGATTGTGGACAATCAAGTGGCAATGGGACAGGATGTTCTCCCAGTACTTCGGTCTTCCCCTCACAGCATCATTCCAACATTACTCCATATGAAACTTTTATTGGTAATCTTACAAGAAGAGCATGCCGGTGAAGCCAAGGAACCCTTAAACAATTCAATGTTCTTTCGCATATCGGAAGGCACTGGACAGAAAAGTATTTTCACATTTTTACGCTCGAAATTGTTAAAATAATCCGGCATACGTCACGTATTATAATCGGTAGGCCACAGGATGGCTGGCCGACCCAAAGTCCATTGCCAGCATAACAAGCGATTTCTCTCTTTTTGTACGGCACCCTGGACACACCAAGAAACCAACCCAATGGGTGCTGTGCGTAAAGGGACTTAGTCGTGAACCTGATCTCTTACATTCACCTAGTGCAGAGGTTAAGAATGCGTGGAGCGGTACCTTCAATCACACGTCTCCATGGCTTGGTGGCTAGTTCAACAAAGGATCGACTTCATCTGTTTTCTACACACTATGCATGTATAGCTCAGTTTTTTGAACAGATCATGGGTCTATCCTACCTACCATTCACCCGCAGTACTAGGGAATCCCATAAATACTTGTAGTATGCTGTCGCAAAACTATTTCCAAAGTTTTTTTTTTAATCCAATGCCCCCCATGTCCTTTACGGACTTCGTGGTCTTCCCTCCTGGGCATGGCAGAAGTGTAACCGACTTCTGAGGGTGGGACGCCCATGAGGCGCGGTTACGTTTTCCCGATGATGTGAGTGGTGATATAGGAGGATGTAGTGCCAGGAGGGCCCTTAAACCTAATTTCTATTAACCTACCCAGACCATGGTCACCGCGGGAATCCTCCCCTTCAGGGAAAATTCCCACGGTAGAACCGGGAATCGAACCCGGGACCTCATGATTAGTAGTCAGAGACTCTGACC
>Ga0123355_10019397_pt1 | contig 10827 bp, 7 predicted proteins | sample TergutEmb28metaG_3_FD_89872 | JGI IMG/M metagenome (GOLD analysis project Ga0123355, IMG submission 89872) | Embiratermes neotenicus P1 segment gut microbial communities from Petit-Saut dam, French Guiana - Emb289 P1 | ecosystem: Host-associated > Arthropoda: Insects > Digestive system > Gut ...
GAAGTAAAACACTGGACACACCCAGCAAATACAGTCGAAATTACCGATGGGCAAGAAGACGGTAATCACAACATACATGTATACACAGACGTCAGTAAAAGCGATCATAGAATAGGATGCGGAATAGCAATATTTAAAGATAGCAAATTAATAGAACACGAAAAAATACAAATTAAATTGGCGAAGTTCGAATAACCAAGCCGAACAACATGCAATAATAAAAGCACTAGAAAACTTACAATTTTTGGAAACTAACGACAAAACAGCACTAATATTTACAGACAGCAGAATAACATTAGAATCGCTCAAGAACCGGAAGAACCACACATTTCTCATTGAAAAAATTAGAAAGAAAGTGATCGAAATGGAGAATCAGGACTGGAAAATAAAATAAACTTGGATCAAGGCACATGCGGGACATCACGGCAACGAGCTAGCAGACCAAACTGCGAAAGAGGCAGCAACCAATAGCGATATTGAGTACTACAGAAGGATCCCCAGGAGTACAGTGAGGAGATAGTTAAGTGGTAATAGTGTAATAAAGTGGCAAGGTGAATGGGACAACACAACAAAGGGTACAATTATAAAATTATTTTTCCCAAAATAGCAGGCAGATTAAAATTAAAAGTTAATGTCTCCAAAACTTACAACGATGGTAACAGGACACGGAAATATTAAAACATATTTGTACAGATTTAAAATTAAGGACTGCCCAATGTGCTCCTGCAAAAGAGGAGAACAAACAATAGACCATATACTATTTAACTGCGAACTAGTGGAGCGGAACGAGACATACTTAAAGCTGCAGTGCTACGGTCAGAAAACTGGCCCGTGAGCAAAGATGTACTTATAAACAAGTATTGTTAAAACTTTAAAAAATTCACGGACAGTATATCTCTTGATAAACTATAGAAAAAAATAATAATCCACAGTTAAGCCGACAAATCTGTATATAGAAAATGTAAGAAAAGTTAGATGATAAGTAATTACGTAAGATATAAGCAGTGCATGCAGTATTAATTGCAGTAATGGAGCATGCCGAATAAATAATTTAAAATATCCGCATTTATTTCCAGTCCAATCTAACTAGAAGCAGCTACTAAAGCTTCTGCATTTTCCGTTAGTGTATGTATGCTTCGTCCCAGTATATTAACATCATCAGCATAAGCCAGAACCTGATGTGTACCACTTAGTTTCAAGCCATCCTGATTTACCTGAACCCTCCTAATGGCTTACTCTAAAGCAAAGTTAAAGAACATTAGTGATAGAGCGTCTCCTTGTTTCAAACCATTCCTAATAGGGAACCTGTCAGACACATTCTTGCTCACCTGGACTCTGCTATATATTTCAGTCAGACTCATCTTTATTAACCTTACCAGTTTCTTAGGGATACCAAACTCAATGAGAATCTTATATAAGACCTCGCTCCTAACTTAATCGACTTGGGTTTAAAAAGGAAACGTAATAAAAAAAGACTCAGTCTCAAAGCAAACATGGAAGGTGAAGGATATTTTCACAGAGGAGAAGAAGAATAAAAAACGGAGTGTTTATAATCGGGTCTAGACATCTTCCTCAAGCACAGAATACAAACAACTGTCGTAAATAGTCACACCGATATATGGAAACCGATTGCGCCGGCCGACAACACTGCATAGATTGAAATTTTATGCTCGGGTCATTGTGATTACCACATAGATTTAAATTCTTTGCGCCTACTCCTGCGCATCAAACTTCTCAAAACTGATGGATCGGATATAGAAAGTGCTGATCCCGTTCGTTGGTTGTGTCAACAACATGAGAAGTCAATGTTTATTTCTATCAGTGTCTCAGAAAACGGCAAGCCTATTAATCTTCATGAGAAGAACTAACATTACAAAGCGTACCTCGAAAAGCTTCTAAATTACGGTTTGATGCGTCTGCCACGCATCTAGTATCAGGTTTCTGGTACCTCGATTCGCCCGGGGAAATCAAAAACAACAGTTGTTATGCCAAAACGATAAAAGTATCTTAGAAGTGGCAAAACTCTAGAACTACATTGATTGCTCAATGCTGACTTGTTAAATTCCGATAAAATGTTAATTAATGGCGTAGACATGAACATTAAACTTACACTTGCACCAGAAGCTTTTTATCTTTTCGCCCCTTCAGACCAAAGCAAATTGCGAATTAGGATTTTAGACGCCTCTCTTTTTATAACTCAAGTTGAATTAAAGCCCTTTTTCTTCTTGCTGACGCTAATGTTTTGGGAATGAAACGCAAAGCACATTACCCTGTTACACACACTAAGATTAAAATTTTTACTGCGAGTTCTGGGGCCCAGCAGGTCTCTATCAATAATGCATTCCTCGTACCAATTCCAGAAAGGATTCTTATAGCATTGGTTAAAAACACTTCATTCTTTGGTTCTGCATTTACAAATTCTTTCCACTTTCATCATTATGATAAGAAATATCTCGTGTTTTATGTAAACGATGTTCAACACCCTCCCGAGCCACTCACTATGGATTGCTCTTCACCCTTTGGGGCTACTAGTGTATACGAAACACTATTTTCAAGTAATGGTATTCATCACGATGAACGTGCTCAAATGATTACCTTAGAAATTTTCACCAAGGTTTTCTACATATTAGGCTTTGACCTAACACCAGACAGAGAGGCGGAAGAAGAGCATATAAATCTGCCATGTCAGGATAATGTGCGGTTTATATGCACGATTTAAAAAACCACTACCAGAAACCGTCACTTGCATTTTTGTGCTGAATTTCCAAGACACATCAAAATTGACACTCTAGGAACGTCACAGTAGAATGAATATTGTTCAGATTCGTAAACTTTAACTAAACATGTAAAGTATTTTCAAGGCGTTTATCCAATAGATCATTTACCATTGTCACTTATAAAGCCCTCAATAATTTTTATTAACCTAGACAAACACTGCATGCCCGGTTCCCATTGGATAGCTGTTTGTATTTCCGACACTGGGTAAGCCGAATATTTTGATACGTATGGTTTGAAACCCTACAAGCTCGAAATCATGGCATTCTTGCAACGCCACTCAATTTCTTGTGCATTAAACCGCCACAAATTATAGGGATTAACTTCGAATGTCTGCCGTCACTACTGCTGCATCTACGCCCTCCACAGAACCAGGGGAAAACGATGACGTATTTCGTGAAAATGTTTGTACTTGCTCGCTATACCTGCAACGATAAAAAGGCATTGCGCGTGTTCCGCGCTCAGTTTAGAGAGTGTCCCGCTTGCCGCCGGTTGTAGCAGAAGCAGCAAGTCACAGATATAAATAAAGGTACATACACTAAAGGTTATCAGTCTGAAAAGTCTCTCTTAGTTATTGATTTCACATTCTTGGAAGGGCGAGATGGTGAACTCGTGGTCAAGGAGTTGGCGGCTGTCGATTCCCACAGTAACAGGGTCTCATTATATGTCTTTAGGAGACTGTATAGCTGGGAATAAGTACCATCCTTTAACGGCAGAACGAATCAGGCTATTGACCACGGGTGTAATTGGAATCATGGCGATGTACTATATTCAGAGCTGGAGACTTTGCTACATCGCGAGGCATCATCTGCCGTTGCAATCTATTGTTTCGGTCCGCAGAAAACACAATTTGTTCGTGGTCTCATAGACCGAAAATTATTAATATCACTCAGCTACGATGCCCGCCACTCGCCGACATAAGTCTACCAGACATCAACTGCACGTTTGCATGTCACAAGTTCAGACATGTTTGTGCATTGTGGACGGCCTATTCATTAGCTCAATTGAGAAACTTTTACATTCTTAGTCTGCAGTACGTAAAGTGTCCTACTCAGCGTGCATATCATTGATGTTTTTTTTAGATGACAGGGTTGCTTCGCCGGACATGATTCTTCAACAAATAAGAGACAAAGTACGTCTTCATCTACCTGAATGAGGACATCAAAACACAGGTGAAAATTTGAACTTCTTCACGACATGTGGTTATGAATGACCTAAATTGGTCAATTCTGGTGATATTAAAGGGTAATATATCGAAGAATTAAGTGCACGATCTTTGTTATATGCGTCATACCCTGTCAATGTACAGTGGGCGGTATATAGGCATTACGAGTGAGAACATTCAAGTGTAACTACGCAAAGTATTGGTCACAACTAATGGATTTAGCGAGTCCTTGCGTAGACAAATAAGTGATCAAGTTTTGTAAACTCCAAGATGAATTTGTGGAGTGGCGAAATAAGTGTAATGAATCAAAGTGTTTTTGTCAACCCCCAAAAAGAATGTCACTCATTTCGATGAATTGTGGGTAGAAATAACACATAAAACCAATCTTGTAACAAATAAATTTTTATAAGTGTGTGTGGATAATTTGGTTTGTTCGCCTATTAAAAAATATATTTTTTTATTTCAATAACCTAAATTGTATGCGTTAATAAGAATGAATTTTTATTATTTCAATAACCTATGTGTTATTTTTAATTTATAAATACGCCGTATTTTTAATTGTATTAATAAATGGTATATATTTGTAAGGAGAAAATATGTGTACTTATTTATTACCCAAATCCTGTCTTTCTTCAAAAAAAGAGATCGTTCAGGAGGAAGGATTAGAAACTAAAATCTTTCAATTATTAGTCTAGAATTCTCCCGCACAACCAAATCTTTTTCAAGAATAGCAAATTCTTAAACAATTTAAAGGTAGCGCGCTAGTCTCTATAATGTAAAAAGTTACTTATAATTTTAAAAAGGCGCACATTAAAGTTAGGTTATAATTTACAAAAGGCGGACATTAAAGTAGGATTATACTTAAAAATAGCGCTGTAGCAGCCCTACTGTAAAATGGTGGATTACTAAAGTTAAATAATTTTTAAGAAGTTAAAAAAATTACGCGCGTCCACCATATTGAAAAATGGAACCAAATTATAACGGCAGCCAAATAAGTGCCACGCTCTCTGGGAACAAACAAAAGTGTTATCGGCGTCAAGGTGTCTCGGAATAAAGTAATTTGCATAATAATTAGATCAAGTACATAAAAATTAAGGCCTATAAATATTAATTAGGTAATTTGCATATCAATCAAGGACGCTTGCGTATTAATTAAATGTTATGTATTTCAATCAAGGACGCATGAAGATCAATTAGGTAATTTGCATATTAAGTAGGGGTTGGAGATGTCATTGACACAGCCGCCAACTTTGTTTACATGTGAAGACATAGGTTAGGTGGAGGGGGTGCTATTGTGGGTAGTTTATTACTCTTTTCGCGCAGGTGAACATGGATGAAACCTTGTTATATCACTATGACCCGGAGACAAAGCAACAACCAATGGTGTGGCGGATACCGTCTCAAATCGCACCAAAATTTCCGAGAGCAAAAATTTACTGGATAATTCCTGCCTGGATTTTTTGTGATCAAGACAGAATACTCCTCAATGATTGTCTTCCAAAAGCGAAAATATGAAGGGAAAATTATTTCTCTCTTGCTGGTGCAATTGAAGGATATTTGAAGGAAAAATGCCGCGCAAAAAGGGTGTCTTGTTCTTGCAAGACAAAGCCCCGGCTAACTGGGCATATGCAACAAAGAAGAAACTGTACTACCTGTGCTTCCAAATCCTTGATTAAATAATCTATTTTCGGGTCAGGCCTCTTAGGACAACAAGTACTTCAGATTTCACCTTTCAGTATCAATTCACAATTGCTCCACATTTATACATTCGTATACCACGAACGCCGTAAAAAGATATTCTCCCATTACTTCAGGTTCCACTTTCCAGTATCAATCCCCCAATCCTCCATACTCATTCATTCATCTACCACCCACGCTTTATAATGCTTCTCTCGCAGTGCTTCAAGTTTTCCCCTGTCAGTACGTTTCCACAATTGCTCCATTCCCATCCAACCATCCACCACACGCACATCGATATTTCCACCACACAAGCTATAAAATGTATTATTCCAGAACATCAGTTTTCCCCTGTCAGTATCATTCCACCACACTTCCATACTCATTCATCCATCTACCAAACACGCTGTAAAATAATTTTCTTCAAAGACATCAGTTTTCCCCTGTCAGTGCCATTCCACCATTGCTCCATACACATCCATCCATCTTCCACACACGCTGTAAAGTGTTTCTTTTTTCAGTACTTCAGATTTCCACTGTCACTGTCATTCCACCATAGCTCCATACACATTCACCCGAATACCATGCACGCTGTATAATATTCCTCTCGCAATACTTCAGTTTCCCCTGTCAGCATCATTCCACCATTGCTCCATACTCATCCAACCATCTACCACCCACAATCTATGATGATTTTCTCCCTGTACTTCAGATTTACCTGTCAGTATCATACCACCATTGCTACACACTAATCTACCCACCTAACACCAACGCTCTATAATGATTTTCTCGCACTGCTTAAGTTTTCCCCTGTGAGTATCATTCCACCATTGCACCAAACTCATTAATCCATCTACAACAAACCATGTATTATGTTTTCTTTCACAGTATTTCACGTTTCTCCTCTCAGTATCACTCTACCATTTCTCAAAACTCACTCATCCACCTACCACGCACATTGTAAAATGTTTGTTTCCCGTTATTTTAGATTTCCCATGTCAGAATCATTCCACAATTCCCCCTTACGCATTCATCCATCTACCACCCACACTGTATAATGTTGTTCTCCCGGTAATTTAGTTTTGCCTTGTCAGTATCATTTCACCATTGTTCCACACTCATCCATCCACTTACAACACACGCTGGATAATTTCTTCTTCCCAGTACTTAAATTTCCCTGTCGGTATCATTCCACCATTGCTCCTTAAGCATTCACCCACCTACCACACGCGCAGTATAATATTTTCTCCCAGTACTTCAGGTTTCACCTGTCAGTATTATTCCAACATTGCTCCACACTCATTCTTCAAACTACCACCGACGCTGTTAAAATTTTTTCTCCAAAGAACTTCAGGGTTTCCCTGTCAGTATCATTCCTCAATTGCTCCATTCACATTCATCCATCTACCAATCACGCAGTATAATATTTTTCTCCCAGTAATTTAGATTTCCCCTCTGAGTATCAATCCAACATTTACCATCGCACATCCATCCAAAAACCACCCACGCTCTCTAATGATTTTCTCCTAGTACTTCAGTTTCCCACTGTCAGTACTCTTCACCTAGTACTCCACATTCATCCATCCATCTAAAACCCATGCTTTTTAATATTTTTCTCCAAATACTTCAGTTTCCACTCTCAGTATCATTCCACCATTGCTCCGCATTCATCCATCCATCTTCCAACCACGCTGTATAATATTTTTCTCCCAGTATTTCAGGTCTCCCATGTCAGTATCATTTCAGCATTGATCCACACACATTCATTCATATGCCACCGACGCTGTGTAATGTATTTCTACCAGTATTTCAGTTTTCCCCTGTCAGGATCATTCAACATTAGCTCCAAACCAATCCACCCATCTACCACACAAGCTGTGAATTTTTTTTCACCTAGTACTACAGATTTCACTTACAGTATCATTCCAACATTGTCCCACACACATCCATTCATCTACCACCCACACTGTATAATGTTTTTCTCCCTGTACTTCAGTTTTCCCCTGTCAGTAACATTCCACCATTGCTCCACACACATCCATCCATCTACCACCCACACTTTATAATGTTTCTCTCCCAGTACTTCACTTTTCCCCTGTCAGTACCATTCCACCATTGCTCCATACCCATCCATCCATCTACCACCCACACTGTATTTTTTTTTCTCCCAGTACTTCAGTTTTCCCCTGTCAGTACCATTCCACCATTGCTCCACAATAATCCATCCACCTAACACCCACACTGTATAATGTTTTTCTCCCAGTACTTCAGTTTTCCCCTGTCAGTATCATTCCACTATTGCTCCACACTCATTCATCCAAATTCCTCCCAAGATGAAAATGATATTCTGCCAGTACTTCAGTTTTCCCCTCTCAGTATCATTCCACTATTGTTCCACACTCATTCATCCAAATTCCTCCCAAGTTTAAAATTATATTCTCCCAGGACTTCAGGTTTCCCCTGTCAGTATCATTCCACCATTGCCCACACACATCCATCCATCGACCAAACACGCTCTAAAATTTGTCCCTCCAAGTACTTTGGTATTCCCCTTTCAGTACCATTCCATTAATGCCCCACACACATCCATCAATTTACAACCCACACTGTATGAATTTTTTCCCCTAGTACTTCAGCTTTGCCCTGCAGTATCATTCCACCATTGGTCCATTCTCATCCATCCATTTACCACCCACGCTGTATAATATTTTTCACACAGTTCTTCAGTTTTTTCCTGCCATTATCATTCCACAATTGCTCCACACTAATCCATTCAAATACCACCCATGATTTTAAATATATTTTTCCCAGTATTTCAAGTTTCCCCTTTCAGTATAATTTCACCATTGCTCCATTCACATTCATCCTTTTACCAACCGCGCTGTAAAATGATTTTCTCCAATTAATTCAGTATCTCCTTTCAGGAGGTTTCCCCAATTTTCCCGTATTCATTCATCGAACCTCCACCGCAAACTGTAAAATTTTTTCTCCAAATATATTAGAATTCCTTTGTCAGTATCATTTCACCATTGCCCCACACTCATCCATCCATCTACCACCCACACTGCATAACATTTTTCTGCAAATTATTCCGTTTTCCCCTGTCAGTACCATTTCACCATTGCTCCATACACATTCATCCATCTACCACCCACACTTTATAATGTTTTTCTCCCAAAACTTTTGTTTTCCCCTGTCAGTATCATTCCATAGTTGCTCCATACACATTCATCCATCTACCAAACGCACTGTAAAATAATTTCCTCCCAGTACTATAGTTTCCCTTGCCATTACAATTCCACCATTCCTCGGTACTAATCCATTCAACTACAACACATGCTGTATAAAGTTTTTCTACCAGTACTTCAGGTTTACCCATCTCAGTACTTTTCCAAAACTGCTCCCTACTCATTCATCAATCTACCATACACGCTATAATATTTATCTCCCAGTACTTCAGTTTCCAACTGTCAGTTTCATTCCACCAACGTTCCGCAATCATCCATCCATCTACCACCCAAAATCTATAATATTATTCTCCCAGTACTTCGCTTTCCCCCTGGCAGTATCATTCCACAATTGCTCCAAACTCATCATTCCGTCTACCACCCACGCTGTATAATTTATTTCTCCCAGTACTTCATTTGTCCCTCGTTTCATTACAAAATTGCTGCACATCCATTATCTATCCAAGTACAACCCACAATGTTTTAAGTTGTCGCCCAGTACTTCAGGTTTCCCCTGTCAGAATCATTCAACCAATGCTCCACACGCTTCCATCCATTTACCACACATGCTCTAAAATATTATTCTCTATATATTTCAGTCTTCCCCTGCCAAAATATTTCCAAAATTACGTCACCCTCATCCATCGTTTTACCACCCAAGAATTAAAATTATTTTTCTCCGAGTATTTCAGGTTTCCCCTGTCATTATCTTTCCACCGTTGCTCCTCACTCATGCATTTATCTACCACTAAAGCTGTAAAATTTTTTCTCCTAGTACTTCTAGTTTTACCTATTAGTGCCGTTCCATCATAGCTCCAAACTCATCGATTAATCTACCACAAAAGCTGTAAAATTTTGTTCTCGCTTTACTTCAGTTTCCCCTGTCAGTATCATTCCACAATTGCTCCATACTCTTCCATCCAGCTACCACACATGCTATACATTTTCTCCCAGCACTTAAATTTCCCCTTTCAGAATCATTCCACCATTGCTCCATACTCATTCTTCCATCTCCCACCAATGCTGTATAATGGTTCTCTCCCATTACTTCAGTTTTCCCCTATCAGTATAATTCCACCATTACTCCACACACAACCATCCATCTACCACCCATGCTGTATAATATTTTTCACCCAATACTTGAGATTTCTCCTGTCAAAATCCTTCCACATTTGCTCAACACACATCCATCCATTTAACACCTAAACTGTTTAATGCTTATCTCCCAGTATTTCAGGATTCCCCTATCAGTAACATTCCACCTTTCGTGCATAATCATCCATCCTTCAACCACCCACACTGTAGAATGTTTTTCTCCCAATACTTCAGTTTTACCCTTTCAATGCCTTTCACAATTGCTCCATACTCTTCGATCCATCTACGACCAACGTTGTATAATTTTGTTCTCCCAGTTTTTCAGTTTTGCCCACTCAGTATCTTTCCACCATTGCCCCACACTCATCCATCCATCTACCACCCACGCCTTATAATGATTTTCTCCCATTACTTCAGTTTTCCCCTGTCAGTACCATTCCACCATTGCTTCATACTCATCCATCCATCTAACACCCACACTCAATAAAGTTTTTCTCCCATTACTTCAGTTTTCCCCTGTCAGTACTATTCCACCATTGCTTCATACTCATCCATCCATCTACCACCCACACTCAATAATGTTTTTCTCCCAGTACTTCAGTTTCCCCTGTCAGTATCATTCCACCATTGCAACACACTCACCCATCCATCTACCACCCAAACTTTATAATGATTTTCTCCCAGTACTTCAGTTTTCCCCTGTCAGTATCATTCAACCATTCCTCCACACACATCCATCCATCTACCACCCATGCCTTATAATGATTTTCTCACATTACTTCAGTTTTCCCCTGTCAGTACCATTCCACCATTGCTTCATACTCATCCATCCATCTACCACCCACACTCAATAATGCTTTTCTCCCATTACTTCAATTTTCCCCTGTC
>Ga0123355_10019398_pt1 | contig 10827 bp, 11 predicted proteins | sample TergutEmb28metaG_3_FD_89872 | JGI IMG/M metagenome (GOLD analysis project Ga0123355, IMG submission 89872) | Embiratermes neotenicus P1 segment gut microbial communities from Petit-Saut dam, French Guiana - Emb289 P1 | ecosystem: Host-associated > Arthropoda: Insects > Digestive system > Gut ...
AGAAATGAGTACCAGGAGCATTTCCTGGGGGTAAAGGCGGCCGGTGCGTAAGGCTGACAACCTTACCACCAACCTGTGCCGTTGTCATGAAATCTGGGAACCTTAACTTCCTGGAACCCTCTGGGCCACTCCAGGCCTGTAACGGGACAGCTTTTAATAGACCCCAACAGACAGAGGAGAATGAAAGTTAAACAGAAGAACACACGAGAGAACCGTCAAAAAAGTAACATGCATTATAAATTTAAAATCAATCAATAACATTGTTATTAGACTATTGTGAGAGCCAGAATATCTCAGTCACTACAGTGACTACGCTACTAATTGGAAGAAGTTTAATCTGTTCGATATTCTACAAAACCAAGAGATTTTTCTCTCCTTGAAAACGTCGAGGCCGGTTCTAAGATCCACTCAGCCTTCTGATCGATGGGTACCTGAGGCTCTGTCTCTGGGGCTAAAGCTGCCGGGGTATGAAGCTAACCACCCACTCCATCTAGTGCTGAGCTGAATAATGATTGCAGCTATGCCTGCACTTGTGCATGTGCTTTCATAATGTGGAGTTTAATTAAGGACACAGGCTTCGCCTTTACATCAGTTTATGAAAGACAAAATTATTTCTCTAGGATAGGCATCCCACTGTGACTAAGATAAACACAGTAATTTCGGCTTGTTTTATTTTATGAAGGTTGTACAGTTGAGATAGACAATATACATACCGACATGAAACATGAATTAATGTATCTTACATGATAACTTTCATTGGGTACTCTGACGATAGCTTCTTCGCCTAAGCAGAAACATGATGCGCATTAACGTTATGTAATAACATAACACGAAACTTGACTGTGATTAACGGCCTTCACCTTCCACCCTTTACAGAATTATTTAATTACTGCAATACCCAATAACCGCCAAAGTATTTTCATTTTTACGAAAAAATCTTCGAAATGTTCCATAAAGTGCACACTGCCTACGCAAGCCATTATTTCAGACAATTACGGAGTATAGCATTGAATGAAATAAGTTTTGACGTGTGTCAAATAAAATAAAAGTGAAATCTCTGTGCTTAATTGAAAATTACAGCATAAATGCATATGGAGAATGGGAGACATAATTCTGATAATAATGCATTAATATAAAATACTTGTGTAAACACAAGTGGTACGCTGAATTGCCTTGAATGTGTCACGTAATGCTTTCTTCTTCTTCTTTTTTCACAACAGCCCTCAGTGGGCCAGGGCTTCCTCATTCATGACGTCTCTAAATCGCGCAAAACGATGCACCACCGTCGGTAGGACTCATCTGGGCGAGTGATTAGCTCGTCGCAAAGACCTCTACCTGACAGCACACAACAATCACAACAGACAGATATCCATGCCCCCAGTGGAATTCGAAACCACAATCTCAGCAGGCGAGCGGCCGTAGTCCTACGTCTTAGACAGCGCGGCCACTGGGTCCAGCCACTTAATGCTTTAACTTACAAAAATTCCTAATCTTCTTATTTTGTTGAGAAAAAAACAGAGAGGCCCAAATCATTTTACCTTTACAAACCTTTATAAACTATCGAAGTTTTATTTATTCGCCAACTGATGCACTAGTGAGTTGTCTTAAAAACAATATTAAAATTTACATTAATGTAAATCTTAATGTAAATTTTAATATTGTTTTTAAGACAACTCACTACTGCATCAGTTGGTGAATAAATAAAATTTGATAATATCAAGATGCACGGTACGAATGTGAAAAATTATAAACTATTTCTCGTGGGTTTGATACTTATTTAATTACTTTGAAATGTACATTTTTGTCGTAGTTATAATTGTGTGGTATAATCATTTAGAAATCTGAAATTAATACTTCGATGGCAAGTGATTTTAAAACCTCATTCTCTTCTGTTTTACTGCATCACCTTATTTGGCAATGACAGGCTAAAATTATGTAAGCCACAAAAATGGAGGGCTTACTCAGGCATGGGCTATAACATTCTTTGACAGTGTGATTAATTGGTTACTTCGTGCGGTAACTGAAGCCGTTACGCCGGTGTGAGTGTTAATGCTAACATTATGTGTTGCTGCTGCTAGGCCCCAGTTAAGCGCTGCCCTCTCTCGCTTGTTATGTTATTAATTTTCATGAATTATGTGACGTAATAAACATGGCAGCAGCAAGAGAAGGAGAAAACAACAGAAAAGAAGTTGTAGCTGGTTTATGTAGAAGAAATATCGAGGAGACTAAAGAGCACAGAAAATGGCACTATTTCCCCTGCCTCGCAAATATTTTGGAATGGATGGTCATTTTTTGTTTGACAATGAAATAATATAATTATAACTAATTAACCAACTCCGTGGAGCAGAGTCGTCCTTGAGAAACTAACAGGCTTCCGGCTAGTCAAGAAATTCTCTGCATTTCATGGAATCCGAAAGTTCATTGCCGCATTCACAACAGTCCACCACCCGCCCTTATTCTCAGCCAGATTAATCCAGTTCCTCTCACCCGTCCCACTTCCTGAAGATCCATTTTAATACTATGTTCCCATCTAAATTATATGATTATAGGCTAATTGTTTTAATCATAAATGTGCTGTATTCTCGGGCAGAAATGAAATTATTGGTGTTCGTATTTAAAATTTTAAATCTGATAGTTCGTGATAAGCTGGTGTATTTGGTGATGGATATTAAAATACGTCGTCAAATGGCATCATTGAGAGTCATACGACTGGCTGATGCGCTGTGTGGCAAACTCGCTGCTAGTCAGTTACTGGAGAGTTATTGAGTACTGCCTGAATAAACAGACCTTTCTAATTAAGTTAAGCATTTGAACCATGAAGCATGTCTACATTGCATACTAAAACTGACAGTACACAAATTCGGTCTCCATCACAAGAACGATCTGTCCATGCTGCTACAGCAAATGGTCGTCACTTAGTCTGTGAATAATACGAATATACACGTACATAAACTGCCGATCCCAGTGGCCGCGCGGTCTAAGAACACTCGCGTGTTGGGATTACGTGTTTGAATCCCGCCGGGAGCATGAATGTCTGTCTCTTTTGAGTGTTGTGTGTTTTCAGAGATCTCTGCGTCGGGCTGATCACTCATCCAGAGGAGTCCTACAGAATGTGCTGTGTCTGATTTTCATAGTGAAACCTCGATAACGGGGAGACCCTGGCCCACCAAGGGCTATTGCGCCATGGTAAAATATATACGTAAGTATATTAATGTACACACATACACAAGCAACATCTACTATGATCTACTACGTGAACGGTCTGGATACCGTTTTAAAGACATGGTACATTAAATTATCCACTGTGCCTTAAAGGGTTAATTAGTATTTTGCCTAAGCAACATACTAACTAAAAGTTTACCAGCTATCTCACTAACTGCTGATCAAATAATCATCAAACACCTGTCCGACTAACTTACCAACTGATATTAATATATCTGATACCGGACAAAGCAACAAAGCAATCAAGTAATTTGTTACATATCTGAGTAAATGACAGAGCAACAAATTACATAACAAAGAAATTAACATGCTAGCTGTCAGGTAGTTAATCGAGCTAACCTTGCCAATAGTAAATTTGATGTATGTTTGTCCGTGCATCGTTATATAAGCGTAGAGAAGAAAACCAACTAAATGCTACTGAATGCAGTAGCATCTAGTTGGTTTTATTCTCTACGCGTGCCAATACTAGTTAAGTGCAATACTCGAGAGCATAACCCATAAATTACATGTCAAATAAATCCTACACGCCTTTCTAAATGACAAAGTAACTGTCCACTCTAAGAACTTAATGACTGACTTTGTAACAAATAGATTCGCAAGCCAGACATTCAGCAACAAAACACGCGATAATGTGAACAGTCGTAAAAGTATTATTAGCTTCAATTCACTTTACGTCGTCACAACTTGGTTCCACATTTCCTGTCACTAAGTCGCACCTCCAGTAATGTACATATGCTCCGCACCAAAGCTGTAAGTTCCTTCCCTCGTTTGGAACTCACACATTTCATTGTCGTGTTCAAAATATTTTGCAATCTGGACCTGAGTGCCAGATGGTGAAGTACGGTCAACTTCAGGTTCCAGTCGCTTAACCCTCGGGGAAATATTATTTTAATATCAGTTGGATATGACGTTTGGTGAGCCTCAGAGCCAGCATGAACGTGATTCAGAAGAGGATTCCCAGCTCCTTGCATCTATCGTGTTAAGTTTTCTCCAGCTCACAGCCGATAATTCCAGCCTACGCATTTCACTCATCTCTCTACACAGGCTAAAAGCTAATGTATTTACCCCGAGTCTCGATAAGAAGTAAGAAAACATTTCAGAGACGTCGACAGATGTGTACGAAGGATTGGTAGATTGGTGACCGCAAGCGAACATCGAAAACTCCCAAGAGGTTAGCCTGTACAAATATCACGTCCAACACAAATCAGAGACGACTGCTATAGGACTGAAGGTGGCCGCGGTGACAAACTAAGTGTAACAGTCTTTACTACATCCTTTATGTATGCCTACTGTCGTTTTCTACAGACGTGCCATGTCTACCCGAGTTTCTGCCTTACGTCTCCTCGCACTGCCCGGTGCAAGCACTTCCGCCTTTTTCAGTGCTTTCATTACGTGTACCTGTACACCAGCGGGACACTCATCGTAGAGTTGGAGTACCTGATTACGTAAATATATCAACACAAACATGTTTATTCACAAGGTACTCTTACAAACAACAAAACATCAATGCTTACAGTCAATGTGCATAACTTGAAATAAATATTTGTCTGCTTCAACATACCAAAAAAATTATACAAACTGCATAGATCAAGGAGGTGCCACATAAAACACCAGTAAATTGACATGGCTGTGTGGCCACAAAGTAATACCAAAATCAGATCACAGCACAGCCAAGGATTCCAACAACGAACTGCTACGCACACTGAAACATAGTTTTGAAATACAGCGGGACGCAATCAAATTTTGGTGATACCGCCAAAAAGCGCGGTCGCTGATTGCCAAAAGAAACTCAGCCAACCAACCAAACTAACCAACCAACTAGCTGACCTCTGGTACGTACCAAAGGACGTGGGGGAGGAGAGGAAGAGATAGGGCAGGCACAGTTCAGAGCCGTGAGATAGCGTGTCACCGACACTTCTAGTAGAGCAGTGACGTAACACGGCACAGCATGAATTTCAAGAACAGTCGTGAATTTCGTAAGCGCAGGGAGGTGCCACAATGTGAGCATTGGAACTGCTCAACAGAAATGAATATTCATTAAATTGTAAAAAATGAGTTAATTTATCATTTCAGTGGCCTAAAGTTTATATTCGCCGGCCCCAGTGGCCGCGCGGTCAGAGGCGCAGGTCTGCGACCGCTCGCCTGCTGAGATTGTGGGTTCGAATCCCACCGTGGGCATGGATGTTTGTCTGTTTGGAGTGTTGTGTGTTGTCAGGTAGAGGTCTCTGCGATGAGCTGATCACTCGTCCAGAGGAGCCTACCGACTGTGGTGCATCGTTGAGTGTGATCTATAAACCTCATGAATGTGGAGGCCCCGGCCCACTGGAGGGCTGTTGCGCCAGAAACAAACAAAGTTTATGTTGAGAAAGCATGGAGCGGGGAGAGGGGTGATGGATGGGAGCTTTCGTAATTGTATAGGGCATACACACAGTAAGCTGTTACCCTATATCATCCTATATCGTGGTCTATTACAGAGCAGTTCTTCAAAAAGCAATATTCGTCATGATAGCCGATAAGTTACATTTCTTCTATGGATTTCATCCTTCAAATGCCGTTTTCATACAGTCTGAGCCAAGGTATTACACTAAGCCACACAAAGCTCTTTTCTAAAGCCCGTTTTAATATTATCTCCCACATACGCTTAGGTCTTCCAAGTGATCTGTCCGCCTCACGTTTTCTGGCCATAATTGTACATGCCTACGTCATCTCCCGGTAGGTGGTACGGCTTCTTGTGATTTGTGTTCCTCGATTTCGCCACCACGACACATTATAACTGGCGCATAACAAACTGATTCTGTGTTAAAGAACTGACTGCATTACTTCCAAAAATTAATTTCCTTCCATCGCAACAGCAAACATAAGAACTACAAACACTTTCATATAATTGGATGACTTCGCATTTAAACAATAACTGATAAGAGGCAAATTAATTATTCAATTTTCTGTGCATAAGACTGAAGACGTCAAAAAGTATGTAATCTGTTATTTACTTATAGAGAATTCTTTAGATAAAATAAAAAATAAGTTATCTTATCAGCAAAATTCATTATCAATCGCCTTCAAACGTGGCTGTTTGCTCTACTCGTGTCAGAGTAGTCAGAGGTCTTTTCAAATTCGTTTGCACGCTTTAAGTTTCTGCCGTAAATAGGTAACCATGGAGAAAATTTCGTGTGCTTCGGTTTTAATCGGTGTATTTTTCGTTGTTCTCGGAGCCTTTTATATTTATTTCAAGCATAAATGCAGTTACTGGGAGAAAAAGGGTGTCCGGTTCTTGAAGCCGTCCTTCCCGATGGGTAATTGTGGAGAATTCATACTGCTGCGAAAGTCATTTGGAGAAACGTACGCTGAACTTTACAACACACTGGCGGGGAATAAATTTGGTGGAGTATATTTGTTGCATCGGCCACAGCTGATAATTCGAGATCCAGACTTGATCAAGGCTGTCCTTGTTAAAGATTTTGATCATTTTCATGATCATGGATTCGCATCTGATGAAAAAATTGACCCGTTATCTGGTAACTTATTTATGTTGAATGGTTCGAAATGGAGAGAACTTAGAGCAAAACTGTCACCCACGTTCACATCCGGAAAGATGAAGCTGATGTTTCAGACTATGATTAATTGTGGAAAGGAATTAACGGAGCACCTGAAGACGCCAGCTGATCAAGACGAAATGGTGGAATTCAGGGATGTCCTTGCCAAATACTCCACTGACATAATAGCTTCCTGCGCTTTCGGCATTGAGTGTAACTGCCTGAAGAACCCAGACGCAGATTTCCGGAAATGGGGAAGGAGAATTTTCGAGCCCACTTTCGAAGCGATTGTAAGAGGCATGCTGTACTTCCTGATGCCATCTGTCCCGATTGCTCTCGGAATATCGAACACACCTAACGACATTATTACCTTCTTCCGAACGCTTGTGCATGAGACCGTCAACTTCAGAGAGAAACATTCCATATATCGGAACGACTTCCTGCAGCTGCTGATTCGACTCAAAAACAAAGAAAGTCTTGAACCCGATACTTCAACTGAAGAATTCGATGAAAGTAAGTATTGCCATGTGGGCCTTCAGTATCAGTAAAGTTCACTTAGTTTCAGTTTATTGTACCCTAAATATATTCTACAATTTGAGGAGGAAAAACTCGAGACAAGAAACTACTTTTGGGAACCAGATTTATAGGAAAGAACAATATTAAAATGCATCATAAGAGATATTGTGTAAAGGTGTTGAGTGGATTGGGCTAAATCTAAATAGGAGCAGCATGAATATTTGCTGAACCTTCAGATTCCATAAAGAAAGGACGGAAGGAAATTTCTTGAATTTCCAAGCGACTATCAAATTTCAAAACAACTTTCTGCCACGTATTTCAGTAAGCATTATTACTTCTGTTGCTGGTGCTGAAACTCTTTATATTTCTCTATAATTTGCCCTTTGGTATGTTTAGGTTCATATTTGATTCTCAAGTACACTCTGGAAGTTTAGGCCCGATTTAAAATGAGGTTACGCACTTGACCAAAATATCCTTTACCTGTAAATGCATTTGTTCACGGCCGTTCTGTGCCATGAATGTAACTGGTAGTGTGGACAATTCTATTCCAGCACAGCTTTAGAAATATTCCTTGGAGAAAAGAAATCAGTCGGTGTAGAATGTTTCTAATGGAAATTAAAGTATGAGAAATTCCGTAATGTGATAAAGTTATTTATTAATAATTATAACGTGCCACATTGTGCGTTTTATCCTCGGCCGTTATAAGCACCTCTACACTCATAACGAGAGATGGCTGACTAGTTCTGTAGCAGTAGAAACAGAAGGTACAAAGCCACCATTACAACAACCTGCAATTGCCTATACTCCTAGCGACACTTCAGTCCTCTTTCTGGCTTCGCAGATTAATTATCAAAGATCTATACTCCATCCTCCCATATTCTTCGGGTAATATAAAAGGTCGGGTTTGCAGAAGTTCGACACTGAAATTACAGAAGCATCCTACAAGCCTGACTGCATAAACCATTAAATTCATCCCATGTAGGCATAACATCCGACAAAGACTGCTCGCTGCATCTCAGAGCCAAATATTTCTTGACACTTTTACACACGCGTGTTCTTCTGTCAGATTATGAGTGTAGGTAGCTATTCGGAAATATACAACATGAGGGCTACGTAATAAAAACCAACTTGTTGCACTATTTATCCTCATTTTATTACATCAATCAAATTCTACATGTTTCGGGCATATTTGTAGCCCATCATCAGGAGGTTTGCTGTGTACATACAACACGCACCAGTTGTTGTCTGTAAACAGTATACCTCCTGATGATGAGCTATAAATATGCCCGAAACATGTAGAAGTTGATTGATGTAATAAAATGAGGATAAATAGTGCATCAAGTTGGTTTTTATTACATAGATATATAGATATGCACGGTCAACAAAACATAAAATTTAACACGAGGGTTATTGCAGCTTTTTTTATTTGTACTTTCTCTGTACGTCAGTTTTAATAACCTGGAACAAATGGATGATGATAAATTGTGGGGAGGGGGGATGTGTACAGAAGGGTCCGCAACCTATTTGAATGTAATGTCCTGCAGTGAGTGAGTACAAACACAAAAACCTCAGAAGAGTCTGCGTCCAGGCGAAGTTCGAATTGAGAACTTCCCAAATCGACGTTCAGAAGCTTGACCACTTGACCCAAATTCGTCAATGATTCTTGTCCACAGAATCTGCTGGTATGACAATGGACGAGCTGGCAGCTCAAGTGTTCATTTTCTTTATTGGCGGCTTTGAGACCTCCTCTACCACCATGAGTTTCTGTTTGTACGAACTGGCAATAAACCCGGATATCCAGCAGCTAGTGCAGGACGATATCGACAATGTGCTGCAGAAACACGATGGGGAGATCACGTATGAAGCCATCCAGCAGATGGAGTACTTGGACAAAACCGTGGCAGGTAAGGCCGGCGTGTTACCTGAACTGGTCATGTGACCATGACATGTCTCCTGTACTCTCCGTATGTCTGTTCAGTCTGCAGGATAAGAGTCAAAAAGATATTCAGTGTGTGGGTGACATGTCACCTGACTAACTTAACTCCCTATTGTAGAACCGAAATTTTCAAAATTACTAACACAACACAGCCAGTGGCACGAACCTGAGCCACCTTCATCCGCTTGCCATCGCAAGCTACTTTACATCCACCTTAACTGTTACTTTCTCTTTCCAAGTCACCGTTTTTCCAGACATTTCTCACTATAAGTTTTCATGTTTTATTGCCTCCCCGTCACGAACTGCATGCCTGGCATCTTAGCCATCTTCACTTCACTGTCATGAAAACAGGAGGTCTTCTTGAACAATTCGAACTTTGGAGATGATGCCACTACACTACCTTGATAGTCTGGGTACCGAATACCCATTGACTCAGGCTCACATTCCTTAAGAATAAACGCTCAATACTAGGCGACATGTGAACATCCCGCAGTTCTTAATACATTTACGTACATCCCCCATTGCCAGCCTATCTCATTCGTCCCTCACAGATCCAAACATATTTTCCTTGGCTCTTTAAATTCAGATTATATTCCGTACATATCGCGTGGCTTAAAGAGGCGTTGAACAATTCTTGAGTTCCAAACTGCTTTGGTTTAAAATCTTCATTCCTTCGTACACATTTCAAAGTTACAATTCATCACCATCAGTGTTTACTTAGTTAATCCAAAATGTGATAACCACAATAAACATGGCGTATGAGATATGATAACGTAGAAATGCTTATGTAATAACAAAAAAGTGTTATAGTGCAAGGCAGTTTGGAACCCAGAAAGTATTTTACGTTGATTTCAGTTATTTCTGTCTGAAGTGATTTCCCTCCCACCCATACAAAACTGGAAATGGATGTTTCTCTTTCAGCATAGTCTTAAGTGCTTTCAGAAGCAGGCTAATGTCAGCAGCTTAGAACGGAACGGTACTAATGTTACTGTTACAGAGACACTACGCAAGTACCCGCCTCTGACCTGCCTGACACGCGAATGTACCAAGGACTACCCAATACCAGGAACTCACGTGAACCTGGAGAAGGGGACGCAGGTTATCATTCCCGCCGAAGCACTACACCATGATCCACAGTATTTCCCCGAACCTGACAGGTTTGATCCTGAAAGATTCAGCGAAGAAGCAAAGAGCGGGAGGCATCACTATGTGTACCTGCCATTTGGGGAAGGGCCCAGGATTTGTATAGGTGAATATTTCACTACTTTTGTGACCTCTTGAGATGTCGTGGTCATGAGGATTAACAGTACAGTCTTCTCGAAAGTGACGTCATACCGTATAGTACTCTCGTGTCGGCCGCTGGGAACAAGAAGTCTTATTTATTGGCCTATTTATCTGCTCTTTGATGTTCCAGCTCTTGTCTGCCTGCTTGCTTATGTAAGGTATTCAAACTATATGCGACTTATTTTTATCTGCTCCCTCCTCTGCATACTAACACATAAGGCAGTGGCGTAGCGAGGGGGGGTTGGGGCTCAACCCCCCCCCCCCCCCCCCCCCGCAGCACGCCCCCACAACCCCCCTCCCCACACAAAACCACAAAAAAACAACAAAAAAAAAAAA
>Ga0123355_10019399_pt1 | contig 10827 bp, 3 predicted proteins | sample TergutEmb28metaG_3_FD_89872 | JGI IMG/M metagenome (GOLD analysis project Ga0123355, IMG submission 89872) | Embiratermes neotenicus P1 segment gut microbial communities from Petit-Saut dam, French Guiana - Emb289 P1 | ecosystem: Host-associated > Arthropoda: Insects > Digestive system > Gut ...
ATCAAGACTCTTATCCGTCGAACCATCATCAACAATAATACATTCAATGCTTTTAAGAGATTGCTTCATCAAAGAATCAAGTGCCTTCACAACATACTCTTCAATATTGTACATCGGAATAATAACACTAACTTTCACATCTTCCAATTGGTGTTCACTCAAAACTTTGTAGCCCAATTACCGTCACCGCTTTCTAGAAGTCAGAAATCAAAAATGAATTTGAAAAAACCATAATTAATGACGCTTTGCGTCTAAAAAGACCTTTTTCCAATCGCCTATTTTCTAATCTTCTAATCTGTTATCCTTTAATCTTCTAATCTTTCAATCTTTAATCTTTTAATCCTTTTTCCACTACCTAGGCAACGCAACAACCCCCACATTAACGGTAGTGATTTGAGGTTGCTTATCAGCCAGAGTTCTATTCTTTAATAATCCTTCGATTAGATTTTTCATCCATAAGTTGTAAGGAACCTCAAATCACTACCTTTGTAAGCCGAAAGGCGCGCAAGCTATAGAGCAAAACATCCTGCAATGATCATAAAACTTACTTGAGAGATTCCCCAACCTGATCACCGAAAGGGTAAACTAGGCAAAGCAAAGCACAAACCCTAGCAATGACCTTAAACAAAGTTAAGGGATTTCCCTCTCTGATCACCGAAAGGGTAAACTAGGCAAAGCAAAGCACAAACCCGAGCACTGCACTTTAAACAAACTCAAATGATTCCCCAAACAGACCACCGAAAGGGTTCACTAAAGCAGAGAACCGCAGGTCGGGGCACCGCAAGGACAATGCACTTAATTCTAATCACCAAAAGTCGCATCCCTATTCACCTCAAACTCAAAACGGTCAACAGCATACCCCAAGCCCATAAAACCATCCAACTCACTAACTAACCGATAATTCCTAGTAGAAAAGACTGTTCGAGCTTTATCCCCATAACTATCAACATAATCATGCTCCACTCCCGCCACCAATTGACCATTCAACAAATATGCTTGCTTCGTAACAAAGTCTACATCCGTATACTTAAAAGCATTAACCATATCTTCTAAATAATGAACTCCATAACTAGCTTCTTCATCAAAAAAAGCAATAAATTCATATTTTTCCAACACTTCATCAGATAAATCCTTAGCAAGCAATAACTCTTTTTCTTGATACGATTGCAGCCGATACATTTCTCGCACTATCTCACTATCTTTTTGTACCACAACTGCGACTTTTCTTATTGGTAAAGCTACATCCATTCCAATTTTACACAATAGATCACAAAAGTGATGATAAATAGTTTCCCTCGACATAACATTCCGAACACCAAGCATTTTTTTCTGATAAAGCTCAACATCTGAGAACTTAGTCATAATATCTATTACTTGGGACTCTTCTTCAATGGTAAATACATTAGGAAATGGACTGTTTATCCCCGAGTTATCATTAGACAATACAAGATTTCCCATAGCTTGCAATTCATATAAGCCATTAGCGATTGTTTGACTGTCTGACCGATTAATATTTATCGCCCAATCATACAGTTTGTGCATATTTGGTAAAGATTCTTGTTCAACCGCCTCTAACAGGTAAGCCCAGTATCGTTGTGGGAAAAAATCTTGGCTATTTTTCATTTCCAAATTTTGCTTCATCACATTAAAATTTTGCTTTACAATTATTAATCCATAATCAGATACAATCACACCATCAAAAGGTTTTCTTATTTCCTTAGTCATTTTTGGAAAAGCATCAAGACAGCTTCGTGAGAAAATGACACTAGGATATTTCATAAATCGCCTACACCCAATTGGATTATGGATAAGTGGGTTGACACCCCATTTTAGAACATGAACTTGATCTGTTTTGCACCGCTCTTTATATGAAGCTATTTTTTCAACCGAAGTAGTAAAAACATAATCACATTTTTTAGCAACACCTTCTAACATTTTGCCATCAGGTGGTTCTCTCGTAGCACAATAGACAATTTTTGCACCAGCTTCACGATATTCATTAATCATTTTCGTTAGCGCACTTCTTTGTGTGCTTTTCGGATTCGCCATATCTACCCATTCGCTATCTAATCCTGTATGCACATTTGTAATAAGGAAAACATCTATTTTTCCCACATAATCTTTATAATTATGAGGTGTAACATAAATGAATGTCGCACTATTTTTACAATGTTCATATATATATTCATCAGCGATAATAGCGATTTTTACATTAAAGGGTTCATAGTAACGTGAACCATTACATGTAGGGAGCTCTGTTATTTTTGCTTTTACTTCCAAAAGGAAACTCTTACTGATCTTTTCTTTAAAAGCTTGCGCTTGTTGCCGCGGATTTGATTTTTCTTCCGCCACTCTAGAATTAAAACTATCACCTAGTTCTTCTTTACTTACCTCTTTGCCGCTTGATATATGATCAGTCGTAAAGCCGTTATAGACGTAGGCTTCACTCAAAGCGTCATAATCTTCCTGCATTGCCAAATCATAAAATCTTATCATATCCTCATCTTTAAGAATATAATACGAAGCATGCAAGTCGATCATCTCTTTTAAAATATTAATAACAGCTATCCACTCCGACTCTTCTACTTTCCTCAACTTTGAGAAGTACCAAGTTTTAAAAAAGCGTTCATATCTTCTCGTTAAATATTCCTGCAAGATCCCATAATTAGCATACTTTTTTTGAGCTGCTTTCTCACGTAATAAATATCTTTCAAATAACGTGGCAGAAATCTTATTAGTTGCTGAAGTTTCGATTGTTCGATAGTACAGAAAGATTGGCTCATCTATTAACTTTATCCTTTTTGCATTTAATACTAATTCGTGATAAAACAATGTATCTTCTCCAAAAGCCCCTTCAATCATCATAAGATGATCTGTTAAGATAATTTCTTTTTTCACGATCATGGCCATCAAATGCATCGGCTTTAAATCCATCGCTAGCAAAAATGCTCTAGAATCCGTGATAATATCCATATCATCGTTTGCTTTCCTAGCCAACTTATAGTAATCCACATGACGCACATTGGTCTGTGTAATCATCATTGCATTTCCGATGATCATACTATAATCGCCACTGGTAATCTCTTTATACAATGTTGTAAATCCATCATTAATCATTTCATCATCTGGATCTAAATAAGTAATATAGGTAGTTGTTGACATCCACACGCCTTTATTCCTTGGTCTTGCAGCACTTCCACTACCACCCTTAGGATAAAAGTAAGTTTTCACATTACGATACTTTTTTGCTATTCGCTTAATCATCGACACTGTATCCGTATCTGTAGAACCATCATCAACAATAATAATTTCCAGCACTTGAAACATTGAGCATCTTCGCAAGCTATTGAAAGCTTTGCTGTGTAAGCACTCCCCGTTATTATAAACAGGTATAATCACTGACAGTTTATAGTCTTGTTCAGTAGCAACAATCTTATCACTAGTGCCCATATTAAATTCAAAATGATCAATCGCGTATCCAATTCCCGTTTGATTATCTAACTCAGCAAGGGTCGTATAGTTTTCTGTAGAAAAAACAGTTCGCGCTTTATCTTCATAGTTAGCTACATAATCGTGTTCCACTCCTACTTGTAGCTCACCCGTTTGAAAGTATGCCGCTTTTGTGACAAAATCAACGTCTGTATATTTAAAAGCATTAATCATATCTTCTAAATAATAAGCGTTGTAATTTGCTTGACTATTGAAATAGGTTATAAAATCATATTCTTTTAGGAGGTCATCTGATATTTTTTCTTCTAGCACAATTTTTTTATGAGGATATGATTGTTCAAGAAATTGCTCTCGCACTTTTGCACTATCTTCCTTCACGATGACTGCCACTCTTCTAATCGGATCTTGTACATCCATGCCGATTTTTTTTAGCAGCTCATACATCCGCTGATAGCTAGTGTCATGGGTCATTATTTTACGAATTCCCAGAATTTGATGTTCATACAATTCTTCTTCGTCAAAAGTTGACATGATGCCGCCGATTTCTTCTTTTTTGACAATTGTGAAGACATGAGGGAACAAATTATTTATCCCTTCATTATAGTTGGATAACACAATATTGCCACTTGCTTGGAGGGCATATACATAATCTGCAAACATGCTATTATTATGATTAGATGAATTAATGTTCACTGCCCAATTAAATAATTTATGGGCTACTTGTAGATCTTCTTTCTCAATATCTGAGATGTTTTCAAAATACCGATCAGCAAAAAAGTAATTGGCATTTTGCAAAGCATAGTAGTTTTCGATAATACTTAATTCGTGATTTGCTTCTACAATACCGTCAAAGATCATTTCGGCGTCTTCTGCTTTCTCTGTAAACCGCTCATTCCAAACACCCGAGAATACTGCACCAGAAATTTTAGGAAACTTTTTAAAGCCAATTGGATTGTAGTGAGTAGGATTTACTCCAAATCCTAGTTTGTATACTCTATCGTGCCCACATATTGCTTGATAATCTGCTACTCGCTTTACTGAGGCAGTGAATATATAGTCACAAAGCTTGGCTATATCTAAAAAAGCTTGATAGTCACCATTATTTTCTTTTGTATAGAAAACTACTTTTGCACCATGTACCCGATAGTTTTCTATCAGTTGAGAAAGTAACACTCTTTTCTCACACTTTGGGTTCTCCACTCCCCACCATTCACCATTTAAGCCCTGCTTGGCATTTGTGATAAGCAAAACATCCACTTTGCCAAGTAAAGTTTGCCAATTTGAAGGTGTAATGTCGGTAATTTGGGCACTATTTTCATAGAAATCAAACAAATCTTTATCTGCAATAATAGCAATTTTCGTTTTAAATGGTTTATAATAACGTGATCCATTGCTTGTTGGTATAGAACTAGCTTTTGTCAAATCAATGACACCTCTTTCGATACAATTCAAGATAGTACTTTCACTTTCATTCAGCAGATTCAATTAGCTTCATTGTATTCTCATACCACTTAGGAACAACTTCCGTCATATCGCTAGAAGCCGAATAGAATTCTTCTAACTCTGCCAGTTTAACATGGGCACTTTGTTCTCTATCCATGACTCTTACAGCACTTTGAATTTTTCTAACTATCGTATATAAAGTATACAACTTCCAAAAGTCTTCTGACAGATTAACTATCCTCTTCTCATTACTAAAATAGCCATTTATACACCCAGTTGCAAAAAATGATGTAGCATCTTTTTTACTTAACTCCGCCTTATCTTTTCTAGGAATAATTTGAACAAAATCAATCCATGGGTCACCAAATCCTAAAGTATCAAAGTCAAAAAAAGTTAGTTTCTTTTTTGATATCATTATGTTGTGAACACCATAATCATTGTGAACAAAACTTTGTGGACGAGTTTCTAATAAATGACAATACTTGTCGAAGTAAGCACGTACTATATCAAGGCTATGAAATTTTAACCCCTTCTCTTTACACAGTGCCATTAATTCAATGAAGTTATCCGTATATTTTTCTGACCAACTTACTTCTCTTGAATCAGCAGGCAGGCTATGCATCAATTTTAAAGCACCTCCAGCCATTATCCCTATATCATACATTTCTAGCGAAGACAACTTCTTAATTTTAGAACTTAACATTTTTCCGTGTAACCACTCAGTTGTATAATATACTATACCGCCTTTTTTTCCAAAATCAATAGGTTTTGCAAGGGGGACTCCTAACTTTGCTAATTCATTCATAATTTCAACTTCAAATTCTTTTCTTGCAAATTTTTGACTGCTATAGCTATACATTCTAAGGAAAAGCCTTTTCTCTCCTTGAGTAACTCGGTATTTTCCAGCTGAAGACATCCCAGATGTAACTTTTTTTACATCATCAAATGCTTTTAAAACTTTATTTTCAGAAACTATTCTTTCTGTAGTTTTAGAATTACGATTTAACTCGCATGTTTCAAGAGAAATGTAAAAGTTAATACTATCAATTGGTCGACCTGATTTCTTATCAATCACAACTATATTCAAGCCCTTCTTCCTTACACAATACTCCGCTTTATCTACTAAAATGCTAACAGGCTCAACACCTTTATCACGTGTATAAACGGTACTTTTTATAAAGAATCGTCTATCTTGATATTTTAACGTTTTCTCATCGTGACCCAACCCTTCAGCAACAACCTCTCCTCCATCAATAACTGCAAAATATCCACGACGAGGGTTACCATTTAATCCTCTCTTACTACTTAAATCCGTTCTTATCCCTAAAGATTGAATTAAATCTGCTTGCTCATCAGATATATCTTTGCCGATATTACTACGTGAACAGATCAATATAATAAGGTCTTCCTTTTTTAAAGACAAGTATTCAAAGTAACCTTTGAAATCATTTATCTGTAAAATATCCATCCTAACATTTCCTTTCACGTAATTCAAAATCCAATTAAACAAGAAAACTCAAAACGTTTTTTCCATTCACCGATGATAAATCTCCCGCAACGCCCGATAATCACCAGCCACCGCCAACTCATAAAACTTAATCATCTCATCATTCTCCAAAGTATAATAAGGCGTATACAAATCCATTATCTCTCGCAAAACACTTGCAGCATCAGTAAATTCATCATCACTCACTCGCTTTAACCGCGGGAAATACCAACTACTAAAGAATCCTTCATACCGTAACGCTAGAAACTCTTCTAAAACCCCATGCTTGGTGTACCGATTAATTGCTTCCTGCTCACGAATAAAATACTTCTTAAACAAACCAACCGACACACTATTCATCACAGAACCATCAACCGCACCATAATACACACCGACAATATCATCAATAAATTTTATCTTCTTTGAAATTAACACAGCTTCTTGAAAGAACAACGTATCTTGCCCCAAAGCACCAATTACCATCATCAACTCGTGCTCGCGGATAAGCTCTCTTCTAACAATTATTTCCTGTAATCTTTTCGGTTTAAAATTCATCTTAATAAAAAAATCTCTTGTATTATCTACAATCTCAGAACCCTCATTAACTTCCTTTACAAGGTCAAAATAGTTAATACGCTTAACACCTAAATGCGTCACGATCAACGACTCAGCAACGACCATATCATAAGTACTATCAACAATCGCCTCGTACAACACTCGCATCCCATCATTGATCATCTCATCATCTGGATCCAAAAATGCAATATACTCAGCAGTTGCCATTGCAATTGCTTTGTTCCGTGGTCTCGAGGCACTGCCGCTGCCACCTTCTGGATGGAAGTATGCTTTCACATTCGGATACTTACTCGCTAATCTTTCAATAATCCGTGGTGTCGCTCCATCAGTGGAACCATCATCAATAATCATGATTTCCAGCTCGTGAAACAACGCGCTTCGCAACAAACTATTAAACGCTTTATTCAACAAATGATCCCCATTGTTATAAACAGGAATAACAACTGCTAGCTTATAGTCACACTGCTTAATCAGTCTAGTTTGAGGCACTTCACCCATCATAAATTCAAAAGGGTCAATCGCATAGCCCTGATAGCCAGTACGGTTATCGAGATCACTCAACTTTTGATAATTCTTACAAGAAAAAACAGTTCGCATTTTATCACCATAACTATCAATATAATCATGATGAACACCTACTTGCAAATCACCACTTAAGAAATAGGCATCCTTAGTAACAAAGTCAACATCAACATACTTAAAAGCATTAATCATATCCTCTAAGTAATAAGCACCATACGCTGCATCCTCACTAAAGTAAGCAACAAAATCAAAATCTCTAACCACATCATCAGACAATTCTGCTTCCAACAACATCTCCTTACTCACATAAGACTGACTATGAAACATCTCACTCACTTTGCCTGTTGCAGCACTCACAACAACCGCAACTTTCCGCACAGGATAACAGATCGGCACATCAATCATTTCCATCATCTCAACCATACGATGATAATTTGTTTCCCAAGACATAACCTTTCTAATTCCCAATATTTGCTGTTCATACAGCTCTTCCTCACTAAAGCCATGCATAATCTTACTCACTTCTGCGTCATTTAAAATCGTGAACACATTAGGAAACAGATTATTTATTCCTTCATTGTAGTTAGAAAGAACGATATTTCCACTAGCTTGTAATGCATATACATCACGACTAGCAATTGTGCTGCTGTATCTTATTTTGTTTATATGAATAGCCCAATTAAATAATTTATAGACTTTTCGTAATTTTTCCTCATCCATTGCTGGACTAATATCTCTAAAATACTTATCTGGAAACCAATATCTCATTTCTTCCTGCATCTGGACACGATCAAAATTCTCATCAATAATCTTCAAATTATCCTTCTGGATCACCCCATCAAAGATCATCTTCGCATCCTTTTGACTTCCCGGATACCTACTCTCTTTATCCCATCCACCAGCATATATCGTCCCAGGGAGCTTCTTAACTTTGCGGAAACCAACCGGATTATGAATCACTGGATTAACTCCCAAGCGCAAAACATAAACCTCATCATGCCCGCAATCTCTTTGATAATTAGCAACCCTTTCCTTAGCAGTTGTAAAAACATAATCACACAACTTTGCTATTTCCAAAAAAACATTATAACCAGCAGGATCTCCTTCCGTATAGAAAACAACTTTTGCTCCACCATTACGATAGTCATCAATCATCTTCCTAAGCTGCACTCTTTTTTTACTTTCTACATCAGCTAACCCCTCCCATTCACCATTTAATCCCTGCCAAGCATTCGTAACAAGAAAAACATCCACTTTCCCAACAGCTTCTAGATAGTTATCCGGTATTACATAAGTGCACTTAGCAATCCTGCCATAAGCTGCGAATATAGATTGATCAGCTACAACAGCAATACGTACATTTAGAGGCTGATCATAATACCTTGACCCCTTACTTACCGGTAATGCATTCACCTTATCTTTAACTGACGAGAAAAACTTGGTATCTACTTCCGTTTGCATTTTTTCTAATCGTAGTTCATACCTTGTTTTCACAGGTTCATCGGGAATTCTTTCCCACATATACATTCCATCACTTGCTTTGCTTACTTCGATCTTTGCAAATATAACCGTCCTTCTATGCTCAAAGGTATTAATAATAAAAGCTTTAAATTGATAAATACCCTCAGCAAAGATATCGAAGTAATACTTTCTCTTTTCACTATAGCCTGTAGTTATTATTTTTTTACCATTAATATACATATACAAAGCTACATTGTCAGCTGTACTTGATGTCATTAATTTTAATGTTAAAATATCGCCAGTTATTTCTATCTGGTAATCTTTCACACTAGAAAACGGTGCTTGGATAGATAAGTGTTTCTGGAGCTCTGATAAGTAAACACCTGCTGCATCTGGTGCTTGTAATGCCTCATCAATCTCACTTAAGATATAAGGTATCCGCTCCGTTCTTAATGCATCAATTAAATGCTGGATATGCATAGATTGAAAAGATTTCTCCTCCTCTTTCTTGGTACAAATAATTAATTTTGTTCGACATGCTTCTTTAGCTTTAATGACATCCCCAACAATGTCATCAAGATATTGCACCGCTTTTTGACCGTGATTACCGACCATAAAATCTAAAATTTCATAAGCATCTGACTGCCCTTTTACATAACTGCCGATATAAAAATGAGGCGTTTCAACAATTACCGTATCAAAATTGTATTTTATTCCGTAATAAACAGCTGCCACCCCACCCTCATTGGCACCTAAGGCAATTTTTTTTACAATGTTTTGCCCAAAACAAAGACTATCAATTAGTTTTACAACGCTTCGCTCAATTGTGAAATTTTGATTTTTACATAAGTAATAGCTCCCTCTACTACCAAAATCATCTATTAAATACAAACGATTGCAACCAAACTCTACCAAACTCTCTACAAAATCATATTGCGGTAACATATCTAGCTCCGGAAACCTTGAAAAAATAATCAGTAATATGTTAGATGGCTTATATGATGGAAAAAAAAGATACTTAACATCGACTTCACCTTTAAATATTTGTTCATTCTTCATGCCAAACTACTTTCCTTTCTTTCTCCATTGCCAATATGCTAAAGTTACTTTCCCCAAACTTGAATTGCTTAGAGCATGGTACTTTTTCTGCAAAATAGCATAGTCCTTCAATACATCTTGTTCCTTCTTATATTCCGTAACCAACAAGCCTCCTGTATTTATATGCTCCTTTTTTGAATCAACAAAATTTTTCTCTAAATCATTAACTGCCATACTAAGATTATTGGAGTGCTGTTGTTCCAACTCTAACGCCTCTGCTAACTCAACTAACTCCTTTTCCAACTTCCGCTTTTCTTCCAACTCTTTTTGATTACTTCTTTGCGCCGCAAAAAATTTCCGCTCTTTCAAATAAAACCTCTTCTCCGCATCTGAAAAAAGACTAAATAAAGAAGCACCCTCTACACCCCGCTCCAAAGTAAAACACAAATAACCACCCAAAAACTCATAACTACCAATCTTCAACCCATCAGGCAAAATATCAAGCACACCAGTAACATAATAAGTTTTCTTATGATCAAAAAAATCATTAAGCCCAAATGGCAACGTAACAACAACCTTCCCACCATCAGAAAGCAACGACACAGCCCTCTGCAAAAACCGACTCGGCTCCGTCACATGCTCCAACACCTCAGCAAGAATAACCACATCAAACCGATTTCCCGCAAAATCATAAGTCATAAAATTAGCAACCTCAAAATCCACCAACCCCCTCGTCAAATCCGGCTCATCTGCCAAAAGACCCCGCGCATAAACAATCGACTCCTCCAACACATCAATCCCAAAAACCCGCTTCCCCTCCCTACCCAAAAGAATAGAACCAATACCCTGCG
>Ga0123355_10019400_pt1 | contig 10827 bp, 12 predicted proteins | sample TergutEmb28metaG_3_FD_89872 | JGI IMG/M metagenome (GOLD analysis project Ga0123355, IMG submission 89872) | Embiratermes neotenicus P1 segment gut microbial communities from Petit-Saut dam, French Guiana - Emb289 P1 | ecosystem: Host-associated > Arthropoda: Insects > Digestive system > Gut ...
GACACCGAGGCGGATGCCATGAACATTCCGGTCGCGCGGCCGCGCCAGAAGGAGGGAAACCACAGCGTCAGGAAGTAGAGCACGCCGGGAAAAAATCCGGCCTCCGCCACGCCAAGGAGAAATCGCACCGCCAGAAACTCCCATTGACCGCGGACAAAGGCAGTGCAGACGGTGACGAGACCCCAGCTTATGGCGATGCGCGCGATCCAGCGCCGCGGGCCGACCCTGATCAGAGCCATGTTGCTGGGGAGCTCGAAGAAGAAGTAGCCGATGAAGAAGATCCCGGCACCGGCGCCGAACGCGGTCGGCGACAGGCCCAGGGCCTTGTTCATCGTGAGCGCCGCCATGCCGACATTGACGCGGTCGAGGAACGCCGTGAAATAGCAGAGGCCGAGAAAGGGCAGGAGTCGCCACGCAACCTTGCGGAAGACCGCTGCTGCCGGGTCGGAATCTGCCATGTGCTAGGCCCGCTGCCGAACGCTGGCGGAAGTCAATGTGCCGGGTGCGGCGTCGGCGTAGTCCTTCACCCCGGGCGTGGCTGGCGCCCGGGCCACCAATTGCCGCCCCTGCGTCAGGCCAACGCCAACGCTCTTCCGATCCGCAACCGGGCTTGCAGCGGCGGCTGTGGCCGCTCCCTTCGGCATGTTGCCGGGGGCCGTGATTGCCATTTCTTGTTTCCTTCCCTTGCTCGCTTCATGATCGGCTATAAGGATAGTTTGGCGGGGCAAACAATCCAGGGAGGAAATAACAATGCAGATGCGTTCAATCCTGGGCATCCCGGCGCTGCTGCTGTGCTTCTCGGCCATGTCCGCTGCGGCCGCCGACACCGCGTTGCCCCGTCCGCTGCAAGGCTATTCGCGATCGACGACGCTACGCGACCTTTGCGACGATTGCCGCGCCGAAAAATTTGCGCAATGCGGCAACCAGATCGAGGGACCGACCTTCGATGATAAGGGCAATCTCTATATCGTCAGCATCGCCGACGGCGACATCAAGAAAATAACGCCCGACGGAAAATGCTCTAAGTTCACCAATACCGGTGGCGAGCCGCAGGGGCTCAAATTCCACAACGGCAGGCTCTATGGCGTCGATCGCAAACGCGGCGTCTTCACTGTCGACCTCCAGACCGCGGAGGTGAAGGATTACGTGCGTTACTTCTACGGCCAGAATTTTTCCGGGCCGAACGATCTGATCATCGATGAGCATGGCGGCATATATTTTACCGATGCCTGGGGCACGAGCGTGCTCAATCCGCGCGGCGGCGTCTATTACATTTCGCCCGAGCCGGAGAAGAGAATTACGCGGCTTTTCGATAACCTGGCCTTCCCCAACGGTATCGCGTTGTCACCCGACAACAAGACCCTTTATATCGACGACTTCAACGCGAACCGTGTGATCTCCGTGCCGCTCGCCGGGCCCGGCAATCCGAATATCGGCTTCGCACACGTGCTGGCCTATCTGAGCGGCGGGTTCGGTCCCGACAGCATGGCAGTCGATGCCAAGGGAAACATTTATTCCGCGCACTTCCTGGCCAGCGAAGTCGTCGTTCTCGACCCGTTCGGTTTCATGATCGGCCCGATCACGCTGCCGCGCGAAGCCGGACTGTTCACCAGCAACGTCGCGTTCCGCGCCGGCTATCTCTACATAACCGAGGGCCAGAAGAACGTGGTATGGCGCGTCAAAATGAAGGTGGAAGGCGCGACGCTGAATTGAATGGCGATTGGCTTCGAGCCGTGGTTTGTTCCGCGGCGCCAGGCCGCCGCCATTGGCATGGATAGAACGGACATTTGCGCAAGGAGGGGCAGTGATCGGGCGGTGCCGGAAATGATCGACGTCGGGCCGTCCGGTCACGACGCCAGCGAGCACCGGCCCTCAGGGCTCCGTTTAGGCCGCTTACCTGGAGGACCCTGATGGCGAACGACGTTGGATCGGCGTACGGCGATGTGCGCACCACGGTTGCACGGCTCGACCGCGGTGAGGTATCTGCCGTCGAGCTCGTCGATCAGGCAATCGCGCGGATCGAAAAGCTCGATGGCCCGATCAACGCCGTCATCGTGCGGGACTTCGACCGCGCCCGTGACACGGCCAAGGAAGCCGATCGACGTCGCGCCGGCGGCCAAAGGGCGCCATTGCTCGGCGTGCCGATGACGGTGAAAGAATCATACAATGTCATGGGCTTGCCGACGACATGGGGCTTTCCGGAATTCAAGGACAACCGGGCCCGGGACGATGCTGCCACGGTTGCCCGCCTGAAGGAGGCAGGCGCCATCATTGTCGGCAAGACCAATGTTCCGGTCGCGCTTGCTGATTGGCAAAGCTTCAACTCCATCTATGGCGTCACCCGGAATCCCTGGAACCTGAACTATTCACCCGGCGGCTCGTCGGGCGGCAGTGCCGCGTCTCTGGCCGCCGGATACGTCCCCCTCGAGATCGGCTCGGACATTGGCGGCTCCGTGCGCGTGCCATCCCATTTCTGCGGCGTTTTCGGCCACAAGGCGACCTACGGCCTGATACCCGTGCGTGGACAGAGCTTGCCCGGCACCACGCGCGCCGCCGATCTCGGTGTGTGCGGTCCGATGGCGCGCACCGCGGCCGATCTTGACCTGGCCCTCGGCATCCTCGCCGGTCCGGAACGGGAGATGGCGAACGGCTATCGGCTCGCCCTGGCGGAGCCGCGGCATGCCGATCTGGAGGACTATCGCGTTCTCGTTCTCTGCGAGCATCCTCTCGTACCGACGCGGCGGGAGATCGCGGACGCGGTGTCGCGTTTTGCTGCCAGACTCGAGAAAGCCGGGGTCAAGATCGCGCGTTCGAGTGATCTGGTTCCCGATCTTGCACATGCGGGACGCGTCTACCTTCAGTTGCTCGGCGCCGAGACCAACAACCGTATGCCGCCGGAGCAGCGCCGCGCCATCGAGGATGCCGCGGCAAAGTTGTCTCCCGGTGACGACAGTCTCCATGCGCTTCGACTGCGCAATGTCAATCTCAGTCATCGCGACTGGGTGGCGCTCGATGAGCAGCGCATGCGCATCAGGGCCCAATGGGGCATATTGTTCGACACGTTCGACGTGGTGATCGGACCGCCGTTGTCGACTGCCGCGTTTCCCCACGATTTCAATCGAGACCAGAATGACAAGCGGGTCAACATCGATGGCAAAGAGATCACTTATGTCGATCAGCTCGTTTGGCCCGGGGTCGCGACGCTGGCGGGTCTGCCAGCCACGGTCGCGCCGATCGACAGCACCAGCGACGGATTGCCGGTCGGGATCCACATCATGGGCGCACAATTCGACGATCGCACCACCATCGCCTTTGCCGGCCTCATCGAACGGGCGTTTGGCGGCTTCAAGCCGCCCCCTGAATTCGCCGACGCGCGCACGTAGCCAAGTCCAAAGGCTTCGATTGAGGCGACGTATTGAGCGAAGAGGCTCAATGGCGAGAGGCCGCGCGTTTGGTCAATTTCGGAGGGCAGGCGCCGAAGATCGCGTCGCTGCTCGCGGACGGCGATATGACTGCGCTCGGTGGAGAATGCTCGGCGATCGGTATCAGGCGAATGTCGCGAATTCTGCTTGAGCTTGCGCGCGAAGCAACGACCGGGGCAGCGCGGCGAAGCAAAAGGGGCTGGAAGATGGGCCATAGTGGCGAGCTGTTGCGCAAGAAGGATTGCCTCGAGAGCAGCGAAGGCGGAGCTGCTTTAAGTCCTGCCAAGTCAGTGCGTTTCAGTCGCTCGGTGGCGCCGAATGACCGCCTTGCTGCCTGTACCGGCCGCGAGTACGACTTGCTGATTGCCCAATCCCGCCAAAGGGACGACCTTGTCCTGAAATCGCCGGGAAGCCGGCGCGGTTAAAGACGCTTACATCTGGAACGCCCCATGCTGACTTATGACTTTCGCCTGCCGCCCGGGCCCCGAACCGTCGAGTACGCGCGCCTTGCCGAAGAGCTGGGCTTCCGCGCGGTCTGGTGTCCCGAGATTCCCGCCTTCGGCCACGACATATGGATCACTCTCGCCCGCATCGCCGAAAGGACGACGCGCATCAAATTTGGTCCCGCCGTGCTGATCCCGAGCTATCGCCATCCGATGGCGCAGGCCTCGGCCATCGCGACGCTCGAGCAGATCGCGCCGGGACGCCTGATGGTCGGGTTCGGCACCGGCTTCACGGGCCGTGCGGGGATGGGCAAGAAGCCCTTGAGCCTCGCGACCATGCGCACCCATATCGTGCAGGTCAAGGCATTGCTGCGCGGCGAGGTTGTCGACATCGACGGCGGTCTCGCCCAGATCTTCGCGTCCGACGGCTGGTTGCCGGATCGTCCGATCAGCGTGCCAGTCTACATGGCAGGGCAGGGCCCGAAGGCCCGCGCGCTTGCCAAAGAGATTACCGACGGCCTGATCTCCCTCGGCGGCCCGGCCGAAGGGTTCGAGACCTGCCTCGTTTCGACCAACGGCACGGTCCTCGATAATGGCGAGGCCGTCACCTCGCCGCGCGCCTCGACTGCCGTCAAACCGCTGGTCGCGCTCGCCTATCACTCCAGTTACACATCCGATCCTGATAGCGTGAAAGCCCTGCCGAACGGCGAAGCGTGGCTGGCCAGCGTCGAACGTGTGGACGAAAACGTCCGCCACCTCTCCGTTCACCGCGGTCATTCCCTCGACATTTCGAACGGCCATGACGGGCTCGTCGACGTATCCGCCGCCAAGCAAATGACCTTCACAGGCACTCGCGAGGAGTTGCGCGAACGTCTCGCGCAGCTCGAGGCCCGCGGCGCAACCGGCATCATCTTCGGGACCAGCGGTTACGCTGTGGAACGGGAGCTGAGGGCCTACGCGGAGGTTGCCGGATTGAAGTGACGGAGGCGCGTCGCTTTCTCGATCGCCCGCCGTCCCTCGACGGTGCCTGCGGCCCTGGCTTGGCAGGGCCGCAGGCCGCCATTGGTCAGAGCTCTGCATGCTCCGCGATGCCGGCGCCCAGGGGCTCACGCATCTGACGATCTCGAATCGGTGCGATCCGTCAGCTCGCCCGGATCGAGCGTAAACAGCTCTTGGGGATGAGACACCCCGCGCAGCGCGTATCGTCCCACCGACACGAGGCGTCGTCCGATGTCGCCCACGCCGGCAAACCCCGCCGATACCAGAACGGGTTGATCCACCGAACGGCACATGGCCGCAATGCGGCTTGCCTCGTTCACCGCAGGACCAATGACAGTAAAGTCGAGTCGCTCGCGACTCCCGACATTGCCGTAGAAGACTTCGCCGACGTGCAAGCCGATATATATGTCGGTAACCGGTTTGCCCTCGACCTCGCGCCTTCGATTTAGCTCGGCCACGTTTCGGCGTGCGGCAATCGCGGATGACAGAGCCTCGCTGCACGCCTGAGCGCGGTCTTGGGCCGTGAAGATGGCAAGGGTGCCATCGCCAATCAGCTTGACGACATCGCCGCCATGCTCATGAATTGCCGAGACGATCGCGTCGAAGTAGTCGTTGAGCAACGGAATGACCTGTTCCGGCGTCGTGTCGGTAATACGAGTGAATCCCTGCAAATCGCTGAACCACACGGCGGCGGGAATTTGCTCTGCGATCCCACGCACGATTCGCCCGCTCAACACACGTTGGCCGGCACCGCGCCCGAGATAGGTTTCGAGCAATGTCCCGGTCATGCGAACCAGGGCGACGGATTTGATGGCAAGCGCGAGCGATGGCACAATGCGTTGAAGCGCACCGATCTCGTCTTCACTGAAGCCGTCAGTTGCCGACGTAGCCCAAGCCGAATAGACACAATCCAGCTCGCCGATAACGCCCGCAGCGGCAAAGCGCGTGATCATCGCGATATAGTCGGTCATTCCGGCCGTCGCCCAATCCGGTAGTGACGACCACTCGTCGCGCGTCGCGGTTTTGAGGCGGTAGCGGGCAAACGTGTCGCCCGTTTGCAGCATATGGTAGAAGACGCTGTGCTGCCACCGCTCGAGTGTTTCGGCATCCCGGGGATCGAAGCCGGCAGCTGCGAGCGCGTCAGGATCGGTGCGCCCGTATTCAATCACCGCCGCCTCGCCGGGCGGAAGACCCCAGCGAACGAGACGGCCCTCGTTGACCGGGTGAAGCGTATCGACGAACACCGCTGCCCGATCGATGGCGGCGATGCCAGCGGCGACGCAGCGCTCGCAAAACCCGGAAAGGATGTCGGCTTCGGATGTGCCCCCCAGTCCTGCCTGGGTCAGCCACGCCAACAAATCGGTGAATAGCCCCTTGTCCATAGGACGATTATATGGGGTCCCCGAAGGCGATGCGATGCGCCGATTCGATATCGGACGGAGAGACCAGGAAGGAGGGTGCTCGTCACGGGACGACGCGGCGCAATGGCTGTTCGGTCGACGCAAGAATACCGGTGTGCGATCGTTTTCGTCGGATGGATCCGCGCATGACGCCGCTATCCGCACATTTGTGCCTCACTCGTTCCGGTTTGCCCGATCATTTGCCCGATCCCCCCAGTTGCTGCGACGGCTCGCGAGCCATCGAGCTTGACGGACGACTCGATGCTCGACTAGCCCAAGCCGGGAGAGCCGGTGCGACGATGTGCGGTGAAGCGGCTAAAGGCTCTGCACGCCTCTTCCGTCGAACGGATGCGAGCTGCCGTTCGCAATTTTCCAGGAAGGCTATAGGATCTCGTCGCTCTTCTCTCGTTCCAACGGCAGCGCTTCCGCTTTTATTCGCCGTGGCCGTCGCGACCCGCTGCGCCAGGATCGCTTAAGAAACAGAGAGTGCTTTCCTCGGTGCGTGTAAATAACCTGGCCGTCACGCAACACGTCAAAACCGTTGCCGACGCCCGGCACGTTCATCGCATGCGCGAGTTTGATGGCTTCATCATCGTGGAGGCAGATTTCTTCGCACGATCTGAGCAGGGTTTCCTCTTCGTCTACGAAGTTGAAGGTATACTCCGGCATTCCACACGATCGGGTTCTGAAAGGGGGGCGAAATCTGCCGTGAGCCGCATTAACGGCATCCCTTCCGGTTGGTGAAATATCCATAATCTTTCGCCGGACCCGGATGCCGGTCGCGGGGCTGGGCCGACGCGGCAATGCCGACGTCCAATCGAATTGCCCAATGGGCCTCATGTCGAGCTCGAGACGATTGGAAATTCTGGGCTGCGAAAAATCAGAGAAGCCTTGCGGCCAGTCGCGCGGTGGTGGAGGGCTGCGGTGCCGGCTCAGCCGTGTCTCCTGCCGTCAATCCGCAGCCGGCCGCACGGTTGCTTCGACCAGCTTGGCCCTGCGCAGCAATTGCACCGGAACCGCCGTGTTCGCCCGCTCGCCCGTAAGCAGACGATGCAGATCGTCCACGCCGGATAGCGGTTGGCCCGCGAATTCGAGAAGGACGTCGCCATTTTGCATTTGGGCCCGGGCGGCCGGTCCATCCGGCACAATCTCCGATATCATGACCGCACCTGCGCCGGCGCGCCGCAAGCCATGGACGATCCGACGGTCGAGTTGGATCGTTTGGCCGGCAATCCCAAGGCGGCTCCGTCGCACCCGCCCGTCCCGCATCAGCTGCTGCGCCACGTTGCTTGCGGTATCGATGCCGATGGCAAAGCAGATATTCTGTGCGCCGCCGGCCATCGCGGTGTTGATGCCGACAACCTGGCCGCCCCCGTCTGCCAGAGGTCCGCCGGAATTTCCTGGATTGAGAGCGGCGTCGGTCTGGATGACGCTCTCGATGAGACGGCCGGAGGGGGCTCGTAAGCTCCGGCCGAGCGCGCTGACGATCCCGGCGGTCACCGTCGCGTGATATCCGAGCGGGTTGCCGACGGCGATGACCAGTTGTCCAACGCGCAGCCCGGCGGAACGGCCGAATGAGGCATGTTCGAGATCGCCTCCCGGGATGCGAAGCACCGCAAGATCCGATTCGGGGTCATCGCCGACAATCCTGGCCTCGACCGTGCGGCCATTGGTGAGAGATACGGAAATTCGCGCGCCATGCCGAATCACGTGGCTGTTGGTGAGAACATAGCCGTCAGGCGTGTAGACGACGCCCGACCCCAAGCCCAGGGGCCCTCCGTCCTTTCGCATCGCTCTGACGCCGACGACAGCGGGCCCAATTCGCTGGAAAGCACGGGAGACCAGACTGGAATAGGGATCAAACAGCTCAACCGGAGTATCGGGAAGCATGCGCGAGGACATGTGATCGACGACGGCGTCATCCAACCCGGCCCTATGGCCGGGCGTCACCCGGCTATCCGGCTGGTAGGCTCGGTCGCTGGAACGGGCCATGTTACGTCCCCATTTATCTGGAGTTAGTCAATGGCCACTCAATCCGACATTCTCGTACAGCTCTCGAATGCGCTTGCCGGGCGCACCCGTGCCGCCGGAGGCGACGTCGCGGCGATCCGGATCGCCGGTGGACGGCACCGGACAGCGACTGTCTGGCGGCCCGACCTCCTGGTCGCGTCCGAGCAGTCGCTGCCAAAAGCGGACAGCTTCGATGCGGTGCTGGCGGGCGGCGTTGCCGCAACGGCGCGGCTCATCGGTCGCGATCCTGGCACCAATGTCGCACTTCTGCGCCTGGCGCAGCCTTCCGCGTCCGGCATCAGCGGCAATGGCACGGCCGAGACGGGAGCATTGGCGCTCGCTTTCGGGGCGGATGGCAACGGCGGTGTCACGGGGCGTCTCGGACTGGTAAATCTCGTCGGCCCTCAGTGGCACAGCCGCGGCGGAGGAAGGATCGGGGCGCGCATCTTGCTCGACATCCGCCTTTCGCCTTGGGAAGAGGGCGGACCTGTGTTCGATGCGGGGGGCGGCCGAATTGGCATCTCCACCGCCGGGCCACGAGGACGGGTGTTGGCGATCCCCGCGGAAACAATAGAATCGGTCATTCCCGCGCTTTTGCAGCACGGTCGCGTTGCCCGCGGCTGGCTCGGCGCCGCCTTCCGGCCGGTCGCCGTGCCCGATGCATTGCATGCGCAAACCGGACAGGCCGCCGGCCTGATCGTCCTGTCGGTGGCAACCGGCGGACCGGCGGCCAAAGCCGGTGTCATGCCCGGTGACATCCTTCTGGCCGTCGACAAGACGCCGGCGATGCGGGTGCGGCAAGTGGTTCCGCGCCTCGATGCCGATAGTGTTGGAAAGGCGGTGGATCTCGAGATTCTGCGAGGCGGCGCACGCGTCACGATCCAGGCCGTTATCGAAGCCAGGCCGGCGACGTGAAGGCGGCGCCGGTCATCTTCGCCCGGGATGGGCCGCTCCGCGTCTTCGTCGCCGCTGAAGATCCACCCCGGCGCGCTGCATTGTCGGAAATCGTCGCTCGAGCCGGGCATGAGCCCGTGACTTCCAAAGGCGATGCGGATGTCGTTTTTTCCGCCACGACCGGGTCGCGTTCGCGGTACCAGATCGCGGCGATTGGGGGAGATGACAGCGAGCCTCGCGGCCTCCTTGATCTCAACGCGGGCGCTGCCCAGATCGATGCGGCATTGCGGGCAGTTGCAGCGGGTCTGGCGGTGCGGACTCCGCAGGCGGCAAAGACGGGATTTCGCGCGCTCGACGAAGTCGGTACCGATGGGCTCATGACACCGCGCGAATTGGAGATTTTGAATTCGATCGGCGAAGGGCTTACCAACAAGGCGATTGCGCGCCGGCTTGAAATCTCGCTCCACACCGTGAAATTCCACATCGAATCGATCTTCAGGAAGCTTGGCGTGCGCACGCGCACGGCGGCAATTGCGAAAGCATCGCGCTTGCATCGGTCCCAAACCCTGGAGCTCTGAGGGCCCTCGAACGGATTTGCGCCTCGTGCAATGGGCGCGGGACATAGATCGCTATGCCGCACAACCGGCGCGATAACAACATCAGGAGAAGAGCGCTTGGGTGACGAGCAAGGCCCGGCCCCGAACAGCACGGCGGTGCGGGTCGCATTGTGGCGGGCTATGCACGTCCAGGTCGATCCGCCTCCGCATGTGCTCGAGGACGAGATCGGTCTCAGACTGGTGGCTCCGGACGACGGCTGGCGCCGTCGCCCGGACATGGACCCGAATACCACGCGCCAGTTCCGGGCTTCCATCATTGCCCGTGCCCGTTTTATCGAGGATCTGGTCGCGGAACAGCATGCCGCCGAAGCCGTCCGCCAGTATGTCATTCTGGGGGCGGGTCTCGATACTTTTGCCCAGCGCAAGCCTGAGATCGCCTCCCGCCTGCGCATATTCGAGGTTGATCAGCCCGCTCCTCAGGCCTGGAAGCGGCGACGCCTGATCGAACTGGGGCTCGGCATTCCGGAATGGTTGCGCTTCGTTCCGGTCGACTTCGAGGGCGGCGACGCCTGGTGGCAACGGCTGGCGGTCGCGGACTTCAATGCGGGCCAGCCCGCGGTCGTAGCCTCGACCGGCGTTAGTATGTATCTTACCAAGGATGCGATCTTGGCGACGTTGCGCCAGGTCGCGGCGCTCGCGCCCAGGTCGAAGCTCGCCATGACGTTTCTCCTGCCGCTTCGGTTGGCGGACCCGGAAGTGCGTACAGGGCTGCAGCAAGCGGAGGAGGGGGCGCGGGCAAGCGGGACGCCCTTTGTCAGCTTCTTCACGCCCGCCGAGATGCTGACGCTGGCTCGTGAAGCCGGCTTCAGAGAGGCCCAGCACGTTTCCGCGGCCATTCTCAGGGAGCGCTACTTCGCGGGTCGGGCAGACGGGCTGTCTCCCCCCAATAACGCCGAGGAGCTGCTGGTGGCGACAACCTGAAGGGAGAACGGCCTCAAGATTCGAGCATGCGCAAGGCGATCCGGCAGGGTTGGCACGGCGGCGCAATGAGCTGCGGTTGAGGCACGGTACCGACGAGCTGGGAAACGGCGTTTTGCCTAGA
>Ga0123355_10019401_pt1 | contig 10826 bp, 6 predicted proteins | sample TergutEmb28metaG_3_FD_89872 | JGI IMG/M metagenome (GOLD analysis project Ga0123355, IMG submission 89872) | Embiratermes neotenicus P1 segment gut microbial communities from Petit-Saut dam, French Guiana - Emb289 P1 | ecosystem: Host-associated > Arthropoda: Insects > Digestive system > Gut ...
GATCGGCCTGATATGGTGAACGCTGCCCAGAACGCCGTCTTCCTTTACGCGGGCGGCATTATCTTAAGCGACACGGAAATAGTCATCGCCCTGGACTATGACGGCAATACGGCCATGTCCACAAGCGATTTAGAGCTGACCGCCGCTGAACGGGAGCGGGTCTTGGGAATCCTCAGGGAAGGAAGCGAAGGAATTTCCCAGGCGCTGATGGGCGGGGAGGAACGCGTGTTCACGGCGTTTTATTTCGCCCCATTCGGCTGGCACATATTGATAACCGAGCAGGCGCACGCGTTTTTCCGGGATGCCGACAGTATCCGCCTGCAGGCTCTTGTGGTTCTGGGCGTGGCTTCTGCCGCCGCCATTCTCCTGCTCGTCCTTTTTGCCCGCCGCCTTACCAATCCCCTTGGGCGCATCGTAAACGCGATGAACGCCATCACTTCCGGGGGCGATCTTTCTTCGCGGGTCGATGTCGAGTACCATGACGAAACTGGCAAGCTCGCCTCTACTTTCAACCTGATGATTTCCGAGCTGGAAAAAGCTTATGGCCAGATCAAGCGCTATGCCTTTGACGCGGTTCTTGCGGGCAAAAAAGAGCAGCGCATCCGGCAGATATTCCAGAAGTATGTCCCCAAGGATCTGATCGATAAATTTTTCGCCTCTCCGGAATCCATGCTCGTGGGGGAAAACCGGGATCTGGCGATTCTCTTTTCCGACATCAGGAGCTTTACCACCATTTCTGAAAGCATGGCGCCTAACGAACTCGTGAACTCGCTCAACCAGTATTTTTCCGGCCAGGTGGACATCATCATGAACCGCAACGGTATTGTGGACAAATACATAGGGGACGCGATCATGGCGTTCTGGGGAGCGCCGGTCAAACACGAAGACGATGCCATTCAGGCGCTCCTTGCGGCGCTGGACATGATGGAATCTGTCAAAGCATTTAACGTGAAGCAGAAGAAACTCGGCAAACCGGAATTCCACATCGGTATCGGCATCAATTTTGGAACCGTAACTGTCGGCAACATCGGCAGCGAGCGGAAGATGGACTACACGGTTATCGGGGATACGGTGAACCTCGCATCCCGCATGGAGGGGCTTACGAAAGCCTATAATGAGGATGTCCTGATTTCTGAGCCCCTGTACGAAGCGATTAAAGCCACGCCGGCTCCTGCCATCAAACGAGCTGCCGCCCTCAATGGCGCTGCAAGCAGCAACAGCACAGAAAGCAGCGCTGCAAGCAGCGGCGCAGAAAGCGGCGGTTCCGCGCCGGCTCCTGCCACCCTATCCTTCCGGCTCATGGACATGGTCGCGGTAAAAGGGAAAACCAAGGGCGTGAAAATTTACGCCGCAAAGAAATCCCTCCAGCCGGAGGAAGCAAAGGCGTGGGCTATTCACAATCAGGGTATGGAACTTTACTACCGCCGGGATTTTGAAGGGGCAGCCAAACGTTTCGCGGCGGCGCATTCCATGCTGAGCGGGGATTTCATCGCCTCAGAACTCCTGAAACGCTGCCGCGCTTACTCCGCTTCCCCGCCGCCGCCAAACTGGGACGGCGTGGAAGTAATGACATCAAAGTAGCGGCTGGCGGGCTCTTTAGAACAACCCCATAGCCGCCTGCAGCATACGCTGGGCATCTTCGAGCCGGTTTTGGAGATCGGTGTAGCGGTTCAGGAGATCGGTGTTCTGCTGGGTAAGAGCCGCGTTTTGCCCCCTCTGAGTCTCCAGCATAGCCTGACTTGCCTGCACCTGATTCGTCAGCGCCTGAACTTCGTTGGCGCGCTGGTTAAGGGTCTCCTGCTGGCTTCTGCTTGCAGCTCCAAGCTGCTCGTTCTCGGTTCTCAGGGCGGCGATGGAGTTTTCAAATCCCGCGATAATTTGCGCCTGCTCCGCGTCCCCCCCGGCGATGATCTGCCCTTGGGCATTAAGCTGGCGCTCCAGGGCGGCATAGCGCGCGCGAATATCCTCAAGCTCGGCGGCAATGGAGCCATCCTGATGCCCCGCCACAGGAGCGGCGGCGCCCATCAAGGCCATAGCCTGGGCGAGCCTGCGCGCTTCCGCCACCGCCCCTTCCAGAGCGCCAATCGCCGCCAAGTGAGCCGGCCGCCTCTCTTCCACCGCGCGAATGCCCCTAAGGGAAGGGGCATCAAGAAATTCCCGCATCGTGATAAGCGTAGAAGATGCTTCGTCCAGGCGGCCTGCGTCAATATGGCTGTCCGCAAGCGCGTAGTAGGCGCTCATCTGGCTTTCGGCTCTCGCAGCCCGCTCCTGCTCAGCAGAAATATGCCTTAGCTCCTCCATGGCGGCAGTAAGGTGGAATTCGCGCTGCTCAAGCTGGGCAGCGAGCGCCCTTTCCCTTTCGTCAGCGTCTGTCCGCAGCGACATCTCCGCCTGCCGGGAAAATTCGACTATCCTGGCTCTTTCTTCGTAAAGACCAGAAAGCGTCGAGCGGAATTCATCCTGCATCCGCGCCAATTCGGCAGCCCGTTCCCGCTGCGCCTCCGTAAGGACTTCCACAGATTCGGACAAAAACCGATACTCGGCATCTGCCGAAGACAGCATCATAAGAACGGCGTTTATTTCCGCTTCCTTTTCGCGCATCTGGCGGCTGTTCTGCAAACGTATCTCCTGAATCAACGCCCGCTCGGTAAGCCCCAGCGTAGCAGAGCTTTCCCGTATGCTCTGTTCTTCCTGAACATGGAAATGCGAAAGGAGAAAAAAACCCGCGGCGAGAATAACAACGGCGGCGCTATTCACGAGAACAGGAAACATAATGCCCCGCTTCTTTGCCGCCGTTACCGGGGCATCGGAAACAAGGCGGCCGGTGCCGGTCATGGCATTGATGCCGTCAAGAATCTCCTGCTGCTCTTCCAATGAAATCCCCGAAGCGCTGTCGAATACCACTCCGGAAGGGTCTGTCATTGGCGATCCATCTCTTGCCGATGCGTTGGTCTCCATATTGCCTCCTCAAGTACTTTCCAATTTTTCAACTTCTTTCGCCGCGAGCCGTATCCCGCCGGCCTTAAGCCCCCTGACATTGTAATCATGAGCCTTAAAGGTTTCCTTGGAAACCTTTAAGCGGGGCTTGGGCTTGTAATGCGCGGTGAAGGAAAATTTCTGCCGGCTCTCCACAAGCAGCACCTGCGCGCCATCGGGGACAAGGGAGTATTCCTTGTTCATGATCCAGCCCTCAATGACACAGCGCTTGATGCAAGGATAGCCGGTTTTCGCTTCTTTGTAAATTATCGTAAACACCGTGCCGGACAGCTCCTCCTTGTCAGCAAGCCCAATCCACGCGCCCTTGCCGGCGAAAGCTTTTTCCGGAATGTCCGTTACGCACCATGTCCCGTTTGGCCTAACGGTGAGGATGCGGTCAAAGGGCGAAAGCTCCGCAATAGTCTCGCCTGGCACGGCGGTTCCCACATAACCTGTTTCGCGGTCGTACTTTAACACAATGTCTTTTTTGACAACTTCCTTTACATCGACCTTTTCAAACTTGCCGGCCTTTGTCTTTCGCGCGCCGCCGCCCAGCTCCTCGTGCGCCCTGATCTTGGCGATGATGTTATCCAGCCAACCGACGGCATAGGCGACAATCTTTTTTAAGTGGGCATCTATCTGGGCAATCCGGGCTTCGATTTCCGTCATTTCCTTTTTCGCGCGCCCCATGTCGTACAGCGAAATTCTGCGGATGGGAATTTTCAAAAGATGCTCAACGTCATCCTTGCTTACGCCGCGCGGCCCCACCTCTTTTTTGAACGGAACGAAACCGTCAATTACCGCCCTCTCCACAGACTCGGCGGTTTTCATTTTTTCGATGCTCTTGTATATCCGCTCTTCAATAAATATTCGTTCCAGCGTGCGCAGATGGAGCTTGTCCAGCAGCTCGCTTTTTTCCAGTTCCAGTTCCCGCGTCAGTATCTTTACAAGCTGTTTCGCATGATACTTGATTACCTCCGTAACGGTCATCACCGTTGGAAACCCGTTTTTTATCACCAGGAGGTTTACCGAAATGGACTGTTCACATTCGGTGAAGGCGAAAAGAGCATCCACGGTTTCTTGCGCGTACACGCCACGGGCAAGCTTGACTTCTATTTCAACCTGCCCAGTGGTGAAGTCGTTGAGTCCCTGTATTTTGATCCGCCCCGCCTTCGCCGCGGCTTCAATGCTCGCGATAACGCTTTCGGAGGTGGATCCGTAGGGCAGCTCCTTGATAAGGATACGTTTGGGATCCGAGGTGTCCAATTTCGCGCGAACCAGAACCTTGCCGTTGCCGTCCCGATAGTCCGACACATCCACAAGGCCACCCGTGGGAAAGTCCGGAAACAGCTCAAATTTTTTGCCCTGCAGGCAGGCTTTTTCCGCCTCAAGCACCTCAATCGCGTTATGCGGAAGTATCTTCGTTGACATGCCGACCGCGATGCCATCGGCTCCCATCGTCAGTATCACGGGAATCTTGGCGGGAAAAAGCACCGGCTCCTTTTTGCGGCCATCGTAGGAATCAACGTAGGGGGTGAGCTTGGGGTGATAAAAAATGTCCTTCGCAAGCTGAGTCGTGCGGCACTCAATGTAGCGCGGAGCCGCCGCCCCATCGCCGGTGTGGATATTGCCGAAGTTCCCCTGCCGGTCGATAAAAAAGCCCTTATTCGCCAGCACCACAAGGGCGGGGCCTATGGAGGCTTCCCCGTGGGGGTGGTACTGCATGCAATGCCCCACCACATTCGCCACCTTGTGAAATTTGCCATCGTCCATGTCAAAAAGGGAATGGAGGATGCGGCGCTGCACAGGCTTAAGCCCGTCCTCAAGATCGGGAATAGCCCGATCTTTAATGACGTATGACGCGTACTCAAGAAAGTTTCTGTCGAAGATGTTTTTTACGTTAGCCACAACATAATATTATCCTATCGAGGAAAAAAATTCTACCGGAACTGGAATTTACCCCTGCAGGCAGACACAATAATAAGTGAAATTTCAAATAGGTATTAAAGCTATTTTTCCCTCAAGCCGCGCCCGCCTCTTTTCAAGTTCTCTCCGCAAGATCTCCGGCATTTCATCTGCCGCAAGGGCGGCGTTGACATACGACAATGCCAGGGCGGGATCGCAAAGCCGCCACTCCGCAATCTTCGCCATTACGACAGCCGCCCTTATGCCTCCGTTTTCGGCGGCGGTTCTCAAAAGAATATCTCCTGTTCTTGCGCGCTGCCGGCACGATTCATCGCTGCCAAAGAACTCAGGGTAATTACATAAAAATTTTCGCCAGAAAAGGGCAAGAGCTTCCCCGTTAAAGCGGAACTTTTTTTGCGCTCCAAGCGGGTCTTGCGCAATTTCACCAAGGCAAAGGAAAAGGGAAGCAAGCCCGCTTATATCCCTGACATTATGATCGCAGATTGAAAAGAGGTCATGGGTTTCGCCTGAGCGTAAAAAAGAAAACCAAATATCTGGAGCCATTGCGCCTGACACATCTCCTGCGCGATCCAGCCCCAGAACAGAAACCTCGATAGTTGCCTGGGAACAGTTTTCTATCTGCCCTTTCCACAGCCGCCTTGCGGGGTGGATCAGGTCGGCGTGGAAATAATCAGGCTGCCTGATTCCGTTCATTAAACAGCGGGTTTTCAGTATCTGCGAATCGAAGCTCTTTCCATTGTAACTGACCATCAAGGGCGGAGAATCTGCAAGAAGCTGCGCTTCGTATGTTAATTCGCCGGAGGCGGAAAATTCTTGTACCATATTTTCGACAAATTCAGATTCTCCCGGGTAATCCAAAAGCAGGTACTGGGTAATCTTTATTATGGGCGGACTAGCGCGCGGCGAAACAAAACGCCCAAACGCGGCAAGGAAAGCTACAGTTCCGGCTCCGCTGGAAAGCCCGGTCGTTTCGAGATCAAAAAAAAGCAATTCGCGCGGCGATGGAAGCCTTCCCATTTGAATAATATCGGGAACAAGAATGGCAAGCTCAGGCGCGAAGGCTGGAGGGATAAAAAAAGGCAGTTCCCGGCAAACCTCCCTTTTTAGGACGTTGAAACCCGCTTCGCTCCAGCCGTGCCATGAAGCGCGGGCAATCGCATCGCTCTTTGCGCAGCTCTTTGCGCAGCTCTTTGCGCAGCTCTTTGCGCAGCTCTCTGCGCAGCTCTCTGCGCAGCTCTCTGCGGCGCTGCGGCGGATGCGCCCAAGGCGGGCTTTCAGGTTCAAATCAGCCTCTACTTCCCGCTGCCTGCAGCGCATCAAGCAATTCCCTGGTTCCCTTTTTATTACCGCCCGGCCCTACACAGGATGGGCAGCCGGCTTTGCATAGGCAGCGCTCCAGCGCAAGATGCGCAGACTTAAAAAGCTCCGCCGCCTTTTTTGCCAGGCTTTCGGCAAGGCCAGTGCCGCCGGGATACTTGTCGTAAATGTACAGCGCGCTTACGCCGAAATGGGGATCCCGCACCCGCTCTGCCACGCCTAAATCCCGTGGGTCGCAGAGCAGGTACACCGGGGCGATAAGCTTTATCAGAGATCCGGCTCCGCTTAACACTAAGCCAGCCGAAGCTTCATCCATGCCGGCCAGCGCCCTGCCGCCACGGGTTTCGCTGTCGAAAAGCAAAACCAGCGAGCGGGTCTGCATCTCTTCCTCCGGCATATCAATGTCCCCATAGCCGATATTTTCGTGGGTGTGGAAGCGGATCTTTTTGAATTTTGCCACCTGCGAGCGCACCAATACATCCCCAAGAACACCTCTTGCCGCGCTGCCTCCTGCCGAATCTCCGTAGGCAAAAAACTCGTCTTCGGACAGCACTTTAATATCGGTCTTTACAAGACCATCGGTGAAATAGTTGACTTCCGCTTCGCGCACAAGGCACTTGCGGTTTTCTATGTCAAGTTTTTCCACAAGATACTGATGCCCCCGGTGAATGTACACGGCGTTCTGGAAAATAAGCTCTTTTGCGCTCGGCCTGTCCATTTCACCTATCACCGCGTTGCGGCCATTAGTCGCATCGATGATCACCACATTGTCCGCAGTGGCAGAACGCAGGCTTATGCCCTCGGCGGGATACGAGCGATCCGCCCAATGCCACTTGCCGGCGGTATGGCGGACTATGCCGTCCTCCTCCAGATACTCCAATACCGGGATGGCGGCATCCGCAGGAAAAGAGTCGCCGCCTTTTTCCAGAAATTCGTCCCTGAAAGGAAGCTCAAAAGCGGCGCAGCGCACATGAGCCGAAAGTATGTAAGGATTATCCGGATCAAGGCGGGCTTCTTCGGCGTTTTTTTTGAAAAACCAGTCCGGATCGTTCATAATGAATTGATCGGTCGGCGAGGACGAGGCGACAAACACCGAGACCGAAATTCCGCCGCGCCTGCCCGCCCGGCCTGCCTGCTGCCAGAAGGAATTAAAAGAGCCTGGAAACCCCGCCACCACCGATGCGTCAAGCCCGCCGATGTCTATGCCAAGCTCAAGGGCGTTAGTCGAAACAACCCCCTGTATATTGCCGTCTCGTAACCCTTTTTCAATTTCGCGCCTCTCGTTAGGCAAAAGCCCGCCACGGTAGGCTTCTACCCGAATCCGCGAATTATCGGTGTAGATGTTGGCGAGGTCTTCGTTCACATACGCTGCCGCCACTTCAGTTCTTACGCGGGAGTGGGCGAACAGTATGGTTTTGATTCCCGCCCGAAGAAAGGCGATCATCCAGCGCCTGCTCTCGGTAACCACGCTCCGGCGTATGCCCTGAACCGCGTCAACAAGCGGCGGGTTGTAGAGGATGACCCGCTTTTCGCCTCTTGGCGCGCCGTTATTGTCCACAAGAGTTACTTCGCCGCCGATAAGGTTCTGCGCCAGATCTTTTGGGTTGCCGATGGTGGCGGAGCAGAGAATAAAAACAGGCTTACTGCCATAAAACGCCGCCACCCGCCTCAGCCTGCGCATAACGTCCGCCACATGGCTTCCAAATACGCCGCGGTAGGCATGAGCCTCATCTATGACCACGTATTTAAGGTTGGAAAAAAACTTGATCCATTTGGGATGGTTCGGCAGGATTCCCGCGTGGAGCATATCCGGGTTCGAGATGATGATCCGCCCGGCATCGCGGGCAGAAACCCGCAAGCTGTCGGGAGTATCACCGTCGTAAGTAACTACTTTGATGGGAATGGCGGAACCGGGGTTATCCGAATTCTGCCCGGCCAGATCGTTCAGTTCCGCCTGCTGATCCTGCGAAAGGGCTTTTGTCGGGAAAAGATAGAGAGCCCGCGCCGCATCGTCCTGCAGCAGCGCATCCAATACCGGCAGGTTGTAGCAAAGCGTTTTCCCTGACGCAGTAGGAGTTACCACAACCGTATTGCGGCCTTTTTTCACGTTTTCCCATACCTGCCCCTGATGGGCATAAATTTGGGCAATGCCCCGTTTGCGCAACGCCTCTGTTATGCGGCGATCCAAATCTGCGGGAAAGGGCGCAAAGGATCCTTCCTGCGCAGGCAGGATCCTGCGCTCTACTATGTTTGGGGCAAACTCGGGGCTGGAAAGAATAACATCCAGATTTTTCGTATTATCCATTGTTCCTCACGCTGTCCATGCGCCGTAGTTTATACAAATTTTTTGTTTTTTTCTATCGACACGCCAAGAAATTCATTCTATACTTGTGATATATCGTTAAAATGTAGAAGGGATATATGTAGGAGGCGGATAATGATCGAGGCTCTCTCTATCGTGCTTGGAGGTGGGAAGGGGACAAGGCTTTTTCCCCTGACAAAGGAGCGCGCCAAGCCGGCTGTGCCCTTTGGGGGGAAATACCGGCTGGTTGACATTCCCATATCAAACTGCATCAACGCGAACCTGAAGCAAATTTACATCCTTACCCAGTTCAACTCCGCCTCGCTGCATATGCATCTTGCCCAAACATACATCTTTGATTCCTTTTCCGGGGGCTTCGTGGAAATCCTTGCCGCCGAGCAGACCTTCGAGCGCACAAGCTGGTTCGAGGGGACGGCCGATGCGGTGCGAAAGAATCTTGCCCACTTTAGGACGCAATCGCCTTCGTATTATTTGATACTTTCCGGCGACCAGCTCTACCGCATGGATCTGCGGGACTTGCTGCAGAAGCACAAAGATTCCGGCGCGGCGATAACAATTGCCTGCACGCCCGTAGCGCGGGAAACCGCAAGCCAGCTCGGCATACTTAAGGCCGACAAAAACAATACTATCACCGAGTTCATGGAAAAACCTGGATCGACAAAAGATATTTCGGACTACAAAATTCCCCACGAACTGAAAAAAGATAAAAATAGGGGCGATGAATTTTTAGCGTCCATGGGCATTTATATTTTTAACGCCGACGCAATGGAATCCTGCCTTGACAACGATCTTACCGATTTCGGCAAGGAAGTCATCCCGCAGGCAATCGACAAATTAAAAGTAAACGCCTATGCTTTCGATGGCTACTGGGAAGACATCGGAACCATCAAAAGCTTCTACGAGGCAAATCTGGAACTGACGACCCTGCGCCCCCGCTTCGACTTTTATGACGAGCAGCATCCCATTTACACGCACTTCAGATGCCTGCCCCCATCGAAAATGAATTTCGGCAACATGAATCAGTCCATCGCATCTGAGGGCTGCATCATCACCAGCGCATCCATTGCAGATTCTATAGTCGGGGTCAGGACGATTATCGAATCCGGCTGCAGCCTGAACGGGGTCATCTGCATGGGGGCGGACTACTACGAATCGGAAGCCCAAAAGCACCGAAACGCCGAAGCGCGTATTCCCAACGTCGGCATAGGCAAGGGCACCCTTGTCAAAAGGGCAATCATCGACAAAAACGCCTGCATCGGCGAAGGCTGCCGCATCGGGGTGGACGACCACATAACCCGCGTTGACGGCAACTACTCCAACTACCATATTGTTGATGGGATAATCGTCATTCCCAAAAATGCGGTGTTGTATCCGGGCACGGTGATTTAGCCGCGCCCAGCCCACGCTACGCGCCCTCTGCCGCCACCGGATTTTTCAGGACGCCGATGCGCTCAATCTCCACTTCCACCGTATCGCCCGGCGCGATGGGGCTTACCCCGGAGGGCGTGCCGGTAACAATGACATCCCCTTCCTCAAGAGTGAATTGCCTGGAAATATAGGCTATCAATACAGGAAGGGTAAAGATCATGTCGCGGGTGTTTGCCGATTGCTTAACCTCGCCATTCACCCTGCAGCAAATATCAAGCGACTGCGGGTCGCCTATGTCGCCATGCAGAACCACCGCAGGGCCTATGGGGCCGAAGGTATCGAAGGACTTGCCGCGGAACCAGCCTGAAGGATCTGCCTTCTGGATATTCCGCTGGCTTACGTCGTTGAAGCAGGTGTAGCCCAAAACATGGTCATACGCGTCTTCTTCGCGGATATGCCGCCCACGCTTGCCGATGATTATGGCAAGCTCGCATTCGTGATCCACCCGCGGCTGCGGAAATTTGTACTGCGCGACATGGGCGGGAATCACGATAGGCTCGCCCGGGCCAACCAGCACGTTCAGCGTCTTATTGAACAACACCGGCTCTTGGGGAAGGTCTGCGGGGTTGTTCCCCATCGCCGCGCTTTCCTTTACGTGATCCTTGTAATTAAGACCCACCGCGATTATCTTTGACGGGCTTATCGCCATTGTTTTGCCCGTTCCGGCTATCGGCAATTGAATCATACTATTCTCCTCTCTTAGGCATGATACTGGCTGGGCGACTGTCCTGCAAGCTCGCGCTGCGGCAGATCCGCTTTCAGGCGGATCTTGCCGTCTTTGCTGCCCACAGAAAAACGCGTCCCTTCGGGATAATCCCCCTCCAGTATTTTGAACGACAGCGGATCTTCAAGCTCC
>Ga0123355_10019403_pt1 | contig 10826 bp, 3 predicted proteins | sample TergutEmb28metaG_3_FD_89872 | JGI IMG/M metagenome (GOLD analysis project Ga0123355, IMG submission 89872) | Embiratermes neotenicus P1 segment gut microbial communities from Petit-Saut dam, French Guiana - Emb289 P1 | ecosystem: Host-associated > Arthropoda: Insects > Digestive system > Gut ...
TATATATATATATATATATATATGTGTGTGTGTGTGTGTGTGTGTGTGTTACTAAGATCATACAGTTTTGATGACAGGTGAATGAATGAATGAATTAGTATGGAGCTTTGGCGGAATGATTATGGCTGCCGGCAAACAAAGTTCGCACAGCGCAACCTGTTCCAAAGCCACTCTGTCTGACATATTTGACACGGACTGACCTGGAACTTAACCCGTGCTCTTGGGTGACAGGTCGACTATTAACTGCCTCAGACATGGCGCCGTCGAACCAACGTTCATAAGGCAAACTTGTGCAAATTCTGTCCGTGATGTCTGCTTAGTTTTCCGCGTGCCTCATTAAATTCTGTACGGGTCGAGATGAATGTGCGGAGGTCATGTGGGCGAATTCGATTACTTCCTCTTGGCGAGACTCATTACTTTGTCTCTAGCAATTTTTTTATTTTCTCGTGAATTACAGCACGTGAAGTTTATTACTTTCGATATCTGCAATAAATACGTACCTTCTCTGTGTGAAAATGCTTCACTTTTCTGCGAAATCTGGTACTGCCTGTCTCAGAGAGTGTTAACCTCTTAGTAAATAAGGTTATTGATTCTATTGGAATTTAACCGAATTACTCGTTAAGGACTTTAGGGTACGTGGTGGTACAGTTGGCTGAGGCACTGCGCTACAAGCCACAAGGTCGCGGATTCGATTCCGGCTGGGGTCATTGGGATTTTTCCTTGACTTAATCCTTCTGGCAGCACTATGGCCATGGGTTCGGCTAAGCCGCTGACAGAAATGATCATCAATTATATTTCCTGTGGGGTAAAGGCGGCTGGTGAGCACAGCTGAAACCCCTGTCATGTGCCAATTGTCTATAAATTCTGGGCGCCCTAAACTCCTGGAGACCTAACGGCCTGCACAGGCATATAATAAGATAGCTTTATCTCTCTGTGGATTTGGTTACATTATACATGCAAATTTAACTACATTCTTTTTGGTGATATTCTGTCAAAGAATATAGCAACATTCGAAGTGTAAAATTTAATTATTTTTTGCCTCTGTATTAGCTTCACTTCTGTTCGTGGATTTTGTCATCCTGTCTTTATACAATGCATACCTGAAATTCCATTACCTTCTATTTATGTTCTTGTCCGCATTATTTTGCAGACAGCAGCCGTTAAAAAAAAGGAAAAAACTAAAAAAATACATTTTTAATTTCTGTTTCGCACATGGGTGATGACAGTTCAATTATTAAATTCTACTACGGAAATCTCTGATAATAACCGAATGGGGTGACACTCGGGGAAGTGAGAAAAGTCAGACGTTGAAAGTGTAAAGTTACAAAGTGAGAATAAAATATTTAATAGCATGAAAGTTGGGTAAATCGCATAGTTTCAAGCATACCTCACACTTTGCTCCACAGTGCAAAATCTTCCTTCAACAGATTGTAGTTTCTCAGGGCTTTTAACTTTACAGATATGGATAGGGGAATATCTGCTAATGTGATAACACCATTTATGACAACAGAGTAAGACCGAAAAGATATAAACCTTAACTATTTTGTAGAGGGGACCGCGGTGGCACAGTGGTTAAGGTGCTGTGCTACAAATCGGAAGGTCGCTGGTTCAATCCCAGCTGGTGTCATTGGAATTTTCATTGACATAAAATCCTTCCGATTGCACTATGGCCCCAGAATCGACTCAACCTCTAACAGAAATGAGTACCAGGAGCATTTCCTGAGGGTAAAGGCGGCCAGTGCGTAAGGCTGACAATCTTACCACCATCCTGTGCCGTTGTCATGAAATCTGGGAACCTTAAATTCCTGGAACCCTCTGGGCCACTCCAGGCCTGGAACGGGACTGCTTTACATTTATTTTGACAGAACATATGAAAATATTTAAAATGGAAATTATATTCATGATGGAATTAAAGGGAAAATGAAAGAAATTAAAATCAGACTGTACTCGGGAAATGCAAGCGGCCATCCAGTTGAAAACTCGTGAGGAAGACAGGATTCACCGAATAAGTCACAGAAAGAGAAAATTCAGAGCCAGAGAGGGTGGAATCAAATCGATGAATCTTGCCTGTAGCTTACAAAAGGTTGATGAAATTTTAAATAGCTTCGGAAATAATAAAATATAGAGATCCCAAATGATTACCACACGTCATAACGTAGATATTTTCACATCCCTTTCCCATCTCCGGTCGGAAAAGAAGAGAAAACAAGGAAGCATAAGAACATGACTCATTTTAGCTAAGTGCATATGTAGTCGATACAAAACACATGTGCCTATGGCAAAATTACCCCCACTCCCTACCCCATCCCCTAAGTGGCATAAAATATTGTACGTTGCAAACTTCATTCTCCGAACTTCAATTACAATTCCTTGCAGTTACAGCTTCCATGAAACTGCTGTGAGCTGCCAGAATGTAGAAAGTCATAATTCTTTTTCCCACTTACGTTGTTATTTTCCCAGTCATAAAACCTCTGAAATATCCGTTTCAAAAAATGTATTTGGAGCTCTTTCCCCAGCAAAAGGCGATCAAACCCACTGCTTGAAGGTAGTTTGAAATTTTAAAACAAATGGTACTTCACTGCCACAAACGACGCCTGTCGACGGCAGGAACTTTGCCTTGTAAATTGTGTTAATGGCTGACTGTAAAACAAGTGTGGGGAAGGATTAATAAGAAAAGCTGTGGTTATAAACAAGAATGCAATGCAAAACTCTCAGTACAATAATTCACCAGCTCTTAAAATATTATCTACACAAGCATCTGTTCTAACGCTTGCATTGGAATGCGACAATGCTGCCTCTTACAACCAAATTACATTATCTCCTTTACAAATGAATCCAGAAAAACGAAACCTCGCTTGAGAAACAAACCTCTGACAACGGGTTGGCTGCTTCAGGCTGCTGCTGTTTAAACATGGAGAATGTAAGTTGCTTGTGCTGCACACAGCTCTGATATAATTTTAGCGATTTTAGACGAAAAAAGGTAAAGCAGTCCCATTACAGGCCCGAGGCTCTCAGAAGGTTCCAGGAAGTTAAGTTTCCCAGATTACGTGAAAATGGCCCACGATGGTGGTAAGATTGTCAGCCTTATGCACCGGCCGCCTTTACCCCCAGGAAATACACCTGGTACTCATTTCTGTTAGAGGCTGAGTCGACCCCAGGGCCAAAGTACGATCGGAAGGATTATGTGAATGAAAGATTCCAATGGCACCATCTAGAATCGTACCAGCGACCTTCCGATTTGTAGCACAGCACCTTGACCACTGTGGCACCGCGGTCCCCGATTTTAGATGAAAGTGTGCAGCATTTATTAAAGTTGTGTTCATTTGATCTTTAACCAGAAATCAATGTTGACCTAGCGTGAGCAGGTACAGGGTGGTCGAGTGGAAAGCAAGACCGAATAAACTGAAAGTAATATTTCGGGGTTGTTTAATCTCGTTGTACTGAAACATTAATTAATATACGTCAGAACAACCACTTTATTATACGAGGCTACATGTTTCGGCCTTTTAAACAGTCATCTTCAGGCTTTATAAGAGATTGAATCAACAGATGTTGTGTACATGTTGGGATCCCAACATGTACACAGCATCTGTTGACTCAATCTGTTAGAAGACGTGAAGACGACGGTTTAAAAGGTCGAAACATGTAGCCTCGTATAATAAAATGGTCGTGCTGACGTATATTAGTTAATGTTTTAGTATATTCCTATCAAATCGTGATGCCTTCCATCAAGTTCGAATCCGGCTGTGTTACCTGATCAATGATTTGGGGTTGGTGGTGACGTATTACTGATAAAACATGAAAGGATGTGTCAGTCAAATGCACTTTCACTTAGAAGCCGGAGGATAATACGCATTATCAATTAATACCTCGTAATAGTCAGTCTGCCGTGACAGTAATGAACAGAATTAGCACACCATGGAATTCTTCACAATTTTTGGAACAAAATATCTACTTTGGTTTACACTTAAATGTTAACAAAATTCATAGACATTTCCAAATTAATACATGACGTCTTACGTTTTTTTCACTGAATTAAGCTAACATTACTTACTAACTAATTAACTTACTTACTTAGTTACTTACTTACTCACTCCATGGAACGGAGTCCTTCCTGAGAAACTAATCGTTTCTCAGCTAGTCAGGAAATTTCTCACATTTAATGAAACCCGAAAGTTCATTACCGCATTCACAAATGCCCGCCAACTGACCCTATCCTGAGCCAGTTCGATGCTGTCCGTATCCTCACATCCTACTACCTGAATATCCATCTTAATAGTATCCTCTCATCTATGCCTAGAGCTTTACGTCAGGTTTCCCCACCACAACCCTGTATGCACCTCCACTCTCCTCCATAGACGCTACATGGCCCGCCCTTCTCATTCTTCTCGATTTGACCATACGAATAATATTGGGTGAGGAGTACATATCATTCAGCTTCTCATTATGCACTTTTCTCCACTCCCCTGTTACCTCGTCCCTCTTACGACCAAATATTCTTCTCAGCAACCAATTCTCCAGCACCCTCAGCCTATGTTCCTCCATCAATGTGAGCGACCAAGTTTCACACCCATAGAAAACAAGAGGCAAAATTATAGCTCTGTAAATCTTAATCTTTAAATTTTTGGATAGGAAGCTGGAAGACAAAAGATTCTGCACCGAATAATAGCAAGCATCCCTAACTTCAATTTGCTCTTAATTTATAACTGAAGATAAATTTGATTTGTTAAGATTGTTCCCAACTATCTGAGTCCTTCAACCCTCTCAAAGGAAGCTAGCCTTAATTATATTAAAAAGAATCACTGATCCTAAGCGACTCGTCTCTTGCACAATACAGGAACGGTCTCTACATAGAAATAGTGTCTACAAAGACAAAACCCAAAACATACGAAAAATGTCCAAAAATTTGCATAGGTAATATAATTATAGAACCTAAGTCCATCAAGAACAACCGAATTTGGGCGTGCAGAGAATTACAGTTTAATGTATTCTGTGGGTTCAGAAATACAATGACCTCCTCTACTCGCCTGCATTTGGCTGCCGAGGTAATGGAGTTATATGCGACCCTGAACCCAATAAAAACATTTTTTTAGGTTTCACGATAACAGCTGCACTCTTCTGGCCTTCAACGTGTCGAAGAAGCTGAATTTAATCTTTTAATTTCTTAAAGTCCGATGCCAGCACACTGCCTTAAAATGTCTGTTATTATTGGAGCTTTATAAATATATTTGTCCATATTATTTTGAACTGGTGAGAAAATAAGCGAAAAATCAAGTCGTCGGAGACGCAACGTCGTGTCATTGGGGTGATTCCGACGTTTTGAAGGAACACAGAACCTTCAACTTCAGGGACAAGTGGTCTAGAAGGAATGAGTCGCGGGACGGTGGGGTGTATGAAATAGGTGCAGAGCCTTGTAGAGAACACTTTATTTTATTCTATTCTATTTCATTTCATTTTATATATTTCATATTCATTCATTAGTATTCAGCCTTGAAGGCCGGGCTGGCAGGAACCAGAGCCCAGTCATGTGAACGGTATGGCTCTGGCACACTGCATCCTGTGCAAATTCTTGGGGGTAGTTTGCCATTGCTTTCCCCCGCCTTTAGACGTTCCCACTTTTAGCCGCCAGGTGCCTCCGTCCGCAACGACGCGAGAGATCCTAGCAGCGAAAGGTGGAACTGTGGGCGAGAAAGATGACCGGTAGTAATTTTGCTTTAATTCCGACTTCCACGTAAATTTAGGGATCTTTTACATGCCGTAAATCTACGACATGGGACCGACGGCTTTACTTCCCCTCCGAAGGAAGGCGTGCTGTGGATTTTTTTTCGCCCTAAAAATCTGAAGGCTTCGGCCGGGTTTGAACCCGCAAACTTAGGTACAATCGAAGCCGGTATATTTCATATATGTTGGAAGTATTTTAAGGACGGCTGGTTGCATCTCCCCGTCGAACAAACAGGAAGTCCTGATCACCTATCACTCACATAGCAACAGTAAATGTTGAAGCTGCAGAAAACTGTTGCTAGGCGAATACAAAAAATGCTGACTTTGGCTGGGTAGCGTGGTGTGGTTTTGTAAAGCGACGAGAGGGAGTCTTTAGTGAATCTCCGGTAACGACAGACACCTGGAGGAGTGGAGAAGGAGCAAAATTTATAAGATGTGGCTTTTGTTGATAATTACTGTGGCAGGTAAGCGTGGTTAAGTTGTTTCGTACCAAATTTAAGTGTAGTAATGATTCAGATTATATTTGGTTTATTAAACATGATTAAGTTTTCCTTAGGATAATTCCTTGACAGGGAATTGTAATCCTCGTGTTAGAGAAGTACCTTGTATGGTGCCGTAAATTATTGATTGGGTTATTGTATTTTCTTTAGTGTTGGATATTTATGTATTATGTGGTAGTGTTGTAGAATATATTAAATAGTATAAATATGTCATAGTGTTGTCCGAAGTGGTGGCGGCGGATACCCTTTTTAGGTAATGGTGTCGGTAATTAGGACGGCTGCCGCACCGCATTACATAGGTATGGGTTCTGACGGCTGAGAATGACCAAAGGGGGTGCTAAGCCAATGGTGTGGCAGTGAAAGGGGCTTCGGTATATTGGTTGTGAGTGTGAGAGATTACGTCAAGATTGGAACGAAATAAATTGAAACGAAGAGGTACAAGTGAAGTAAAACAATAAATTAAATATCTTAAATCGAAAGTATACAAATAATTAACCGTTTCACGCCTAACGACCATTATAGTGGTCGTACCGCACCGCTAACCTCTAAACGTTGCATTTTATATATTTATTCAACAAATACAGATACTGAATATTTAAGCATGGTATATACTCTCCGTTTTTTTCTCTTCAAAATGCAGTTTGTTTCATAATTCTAACATATTTGGTTCCTGCATTATTCACATTTTATATACAGGATGTGCTAAAATTAAAAAAAAAATAATTCCGGCGCCAAAAGGTTAAAGAATAATAGAATAATACAAAATTAAAATAGTGATCGAGAATATATCGCTCATTTGCGACAGAACTGTCACAACTCAAAATATGTGATTGTTCAGGAAAAACTTTTAAAGGTTTTGAAGTGCTATCATTTTCTTTAAGTGCAACGACGACACAACTGCTCTACAGCGGCGAGTTTTACAAACAGCGCTATGACACTATGCCTGTTAAAAGTGCATCTGCAAACATTTCTTTCTATACCAATAACTCAAAAATGCCAAATTTTGAGTTGTGACACTCTTGTCGCAAATGGGCGATATAAACAATCACTCCCAGTCACTGGTTACTGTCGAATCGAACTGAGAACGCTTCAACCTACCTTTTACCTGTACTTGAGGAAAGTAACAAATATAGTATCGAAAAAATATATAAAACGTGTTATTTTTTGAACTCCAGACGACGGACAAAATCCAGAATCCATATAATCTTGAGCGCAATATAAGATGGTTAGAACCCTTCGGAATTTATACGATCACTTTCATTTTTGATACGCCTCTGTGTGTTTTAGTGGCATAATTTTTATGAGTACTAAACTTCTATGCTATTACAGCAAAGATATATCGAAAGGAAAAGCATATGTTAGGACCTACACTAAACGTGTAACAGATAAGTTAACACGTGATTTCTTTTGTCATTCATCGACATCATGAAGACTGTTGGTTTAAATATAACATTTACAATTCGTCCATCTCGTCCACAGTTGCATATCACATTTCACTTTCATAAATTTTAAACCAGTTCTTCTCTCTCTCTGCAAAGCGATAGGGATTTAAATTCAGCTTCTCCAAGTCTATCGACAAAAACAGAAAATCGAACGGTTTAACCCTTTAAACGCCGAGTTAAATCCAATCTGCCCTTTGTTAGCATTATTAGGAGCTCACCATATTCTCCACGTTAGCAGGTAAAGGGTTAAGACAACGGCAACTTTTCTCTACTCAGATTAATCAAATAAAAACTGCACTGGGCAAAACACTTCTGACGTGTTGTATAAATACATAAGAAGTGCCCACAAATAAACGGTCCACGTATTTTAATTTGCGCCATATATATATTTATTTATTTAGCAGATTTTACACTGTTTCCACATATTCCTGCGCCCATTTGACAATAATATTATCTTCTTCCTCCAGTTGCCTCTGTCAATCCAGTCTTCTTCCATTAATCCCTTTTCTCCCATCAGTCCTCTAATCCCTTCCGCCCAGGTAGCTTTAGGTCTACCTGGTTTTCTTCTTCCTGGTGGGCTCCATTTCATGACTTCTTTTCGTAATCTCCCCTCTTCCATTCTTTGAACATGTCCATACCATTGAAGTTGTTTGGTTTTAATATCGTCTAAAAGAGACCTTACTACATTCATTTTGTGTTTAATAATAATATTCCTAATTTTGTCCTTCCTGGAATTTCGAGCTGAGCGTTTTTGCTTTTAAACACCATGTTTCTGCTGCGTATGTAATTGTACTTATAACTAATATATATATATATATATATATACAGAAAAAGTAAAGAAAGGGAAACGATAGTTTCCTTCGATTTAACAAATATCGAAGTTTTTAAAGGATTTATAACAAGGAATACAGTAAAACCGCAGTAACCTGGCAGCCATTCTACTCTGAAAAGGATGTAAGCTAGCAAGCGAGCAATATGGCGCCACGAACCGTGCTTCTTTGGGCGTAGTGTTTCCATCCGCCATGTTACCATGTTGTAAGAACATGGCGACCAGTAACAATGCAGCATCCACGTAACTTTGTGCCATGTGACACAGCATGTGTGCACTGCTGTACAGGTCAGAGAGCACCTCAAAATGATTTACACGGAACAAAAGTGGAAAACAAACGCTGTTAGAGTGTTTGGCTGCACATAAATAACGTAGGCCCAATTCACTACAAGATGTTCTTCGCGGATACGAAGGCTACAAAGCAAAAAAAAAATATATATATATCAAACAACTCTGTCAGTAAATACTACGTAAAATTTTTATTATGATATGAAATACAACCTGAACCTTACGTAAATTCAACGTTTGTTCGAAATATGTTCTACTGCTGTAAATATATGGTGGACCGGGTAGCATAGTCGGTATAGCGACTGGCTACGGGCTGGACGGTCCGGGGATCGAATCCCTGTAGAGACGAGATTTTCCGCATCTGTCCAGACCGGCCCTGGGTTCCACCCAGCCTCCTGTACAATGGATACCGGGTCTTAAACGGGGGTAAAGACGGCCGGGGCGTGACGCTGACTTCTCACCCCTTCTAGTGCCGTGGTCAAGAAGGAGTAGAGCTATACCTCTACTCCCCCTATGGACCTACGGTCTGTACAGAGCCTCAGTGCCTGTACAAGGGTGCACTTTACTTTTGCCTTACCTGTAAACATGTGACGAAATAAGCCCCAAGAAAATTAATTTTCATGTGCGGTGTGATAAAAATATTGCAATTATTTGGCAAAAAAAAGCAGCTCTACTGTTAAAGAATATCATGTGCAACGGGGTACGAAACAGAACAAACATTTTTCATGGTGCAAATAATTAGCATATAACATCACACACGCAAACTTATCCACATTTTTTTCTCTGCTCATCAGGAGATAAATGAAAAATGTTGTCAAATACAAAATTCTGGGTTAATATTATCACTTCCAGCCAATATTAAGACACAAAGTCAATAAAATAAAGAACGCTTGAAGCACTGCGCTACAAGCCGGAAGGGCTCATGTGGAAATATTCATTGTCATAATTCTTCTGGCTGCACTATGGCTGTTGGGTCGACTCAGCCTCTAACAGAAATGAGTACCAGTGCAATATCCTGAGGGTAAAGGTGGCTGGTGCGTAAGGCTGGCAACCTTGCCACCTTCATTTGCTCACTGTCTAGAACTCTTGTGAGACTCAACTTCCTGGTGCCTCCAGGGAGTGTCCGGATCTGCGTAGGGACAGCTTTAAAACGAAGTTTGAAAGTCAGTGCATATGATCTTCCATATTGCCAGTTTAAAAACCTGGAGAATTGTGGATGTGACTGCATATGATTATGAACACACAAAAATGGATTTCCGGAGAGAATTAGGAGGAGAAGGTGAAGGGTGAAAATGCAGTGAAGAGGCAGGTTAAATAATCAGGACTGCTCTTGTGTCCTGTAAGACAATTGAAGTAAGCAAAGCAGTAGTGAAATTATGCAGAAACCGAGAGGTTTACGACTTTCTTGGTTTAATTGCTTTCTCCGTCCTGGAAATGTATTTAGATCACCTCCTGTGTTTGTTGTACAGCTACCGTGCTGGGAAGGCTGACGGCAGACTGTGTTCTGACTGCGGCTGAGTGAGACACTGCACACTGGAATTATTTGTTTCACAGTGCATACCGAAATGTACGTACAGGCACTACATACATGTATGTATACATACATACATACGTACATACACGCGAATACACAAATGTTCATTACATACATACATACATATATACATACATACATACATACGTACGTACAAATACATACACGCGAACACACATCAGACATACAGATACACACACACACACATATGTTCATTACATACATACATATACACACATACATACATACACACATCATACATACATATATATATATACATGCATGCATGCATGCATGCATACATACATGCATATATACATACATACACGCACGCATGCATGCATGCATACATACATACATACATACATACATACGTACATACATACATACATACATACACACATACATACATACATACATACATACATACGTGCATACATACATACATACATACATACATAATACATACATACATACATACATACATACATACATACATACGTGCATACATA